>Ga0082212_10010932_pt1 | contig 11551 bp, 14 predicted proteins | sample TergutNt197P3_FD_71548 | JGI IMG/M metagenome (GOLD analysis project Ga0082212, IMG submission 71548) | Neocapritermes taracua P3 segment gut microbial communities from Petit-Saut dam, French Guiana - Nt197 P3 | ecosystem: Host-associated > Arthropoda: Insects > Digestive system > Gut ... | reverse complement strand
GGATTGAAAATCCCTCTTGATGATCTCGCCGCCGTACTGCAATCCATCAAGGGCGGGGTGGCTCCCGTCCCTGCTCCCGTTCCAACTTCGGGCCAAGTTGGCCCGAAGTCCAGAGCAGCTACACCCGATACCCCCAACAATAACGATACCGACAAGGAGGATGAAACCGAATGAAAAAGAAAATCTGCATAGGCGCGGCGGCTCTGTCCGCGCTGTCCCTGCTCCTGTTCGTGGGAGTAAAAGCCAAAAATCATTTTAGGAGGACGAGGTATATATGAAAACCCGTATCATAGCGGCGGCGTTAGCCGCTTTTTTGTTGCTCCCGTTTTTCGGGACAACGGCTTTTGCCGTGGAGGTTGACGAGCCGGAGGGCATCATCACGGAGGAAACCCCCGCGCCGGATGAAATAGCGGTTGTCAATGAAAATCCGGTCACGGATTGCCCGGAAAACCCGCCCCGGCCCTTTACCCCGTCCGGCACAGGCACGGTCATTGACTATGCCACCGACAGCGAGGGCAAGGTTTTTTACACGATAATGACCGCGGACGAACACGTTTTTTATCTTGTCATAGACCAACAGCGCAATACCGAAAACGTGTATTTCCTTAACGCTGTCACGATTGCGGATTTAGCGGCCCTTGCGGAGATACCCGCGCAGTATCAGGGCGGGACGGTCACGGCCTCGCCCCCGGTCACGGCCACGGAGCCGCCCGCCGGGGAAACCCCGCCCCCGGCTGAACAGGAGCCGGAGAGCGGCGGCAATATGGGGATGATGATATTTATAGCGGTCATTGTCGTACTCGGCGGCGGGGCCGGATGGTATTTCAAGATTTACCGCCCCAAACAGCAGGGCGCGGCAAGCGGCGAGGAATACGAGCCGCCCGTGGCCGACGATGAAAACGAGTACCCCGGCGATTGGGACGATGAACAGGGCGAGGCCGGCGACGGGCCGCCGTGGGACGAGGACGATAATGGGGACGATGAATAACGGCACGGACAACCGGGCGACTTCGGGCCAACTTGGCCCGAAGTTATCCCCCGTCCGCGAAATGACCCGCGAGGAACGGGCGGCAATCAAAAAGCTCGTCGTGTCCCTGTGCGCGAACTATGACCGGGACTATGGCTGTCTGCCTCTGGATTGCGATTGCGTCATGCTCCATACATGGTGGACAGGCGGCGGGTGTAAATACTTCCGCGAGGCCGTATTGCCGACCGACCCCATCCTGGAGGCCGCGCTGACGGGCGGGGCCGTGGAAACACGGACTTGCGCCCTGTGCGGCGCGGTGTTCCCTGTGGACGGGAAACGGGCCTATTGTTCCAACGCTTGCGCGGACAGGGCGCACAAGAAACAAAAGCGGCAATCCATACAGAAAAAGAGGGGCCGTGTGTAGACATTTGCCCCGAATTAAACCGCATGATTACAGGCTTTTCAGACCCCGAAAACGGGTGGGTGGTACGATTACATGGCCTACCCCTGTTTTCGGGCTGAAAATGTCTACATTTTTTATGATTAGGAGGACTTCCCATGAACGACAAAGACAACCCGAATAAAAACGCTGAACTTGACGAGGAGCAGAATTACAACATGATTGATGGTATTATCAATAATCTCCCGTTGCCTGTACCCGCGCCGGAGGACAGGCCGCTTGACCGGGTAAAGCAGCCCACCGAAAAGAAGCGGAGCCGGGAGCGCGAACGGTGACGGGGCCGAAACGCGCCCGTGATATTCTCCTGTCCGTGAGGGTATCACAGGCAGAGCATGACTTGATACAGGAGCGCATGGCCGAGGCCGGGACTGCCAACCGGGAGGCGTTCATCAGAAAAATGGCCCTCAATGGCTATGTACTTCATGTTGACCTGTCCCCGGTCAAAGAGCTTGTGTCCCTGCAACGGCGGTGTTCCAACAACCTCAATCAAATTGCCGTTTCCGTCAACACATACGGCGGTATATATCCGCAGGAGATCGCGGCCCTGCAAAGCGACTACGCCGCGCTGTGGGGGCCGCTCTCCGAACTGCTCAAACAGCTTGCGGGGATAGTGAAAATGTGAGTGGCGGGGAGCGTCGGGACAGTCCGATTGCTCCCCCCATTTTTCCATGTGCGAAACAAGATTCGCTAATCCCGCGTTTTGGCAAGTCAAAGATGAAATGAAAAATAGGGCTTGATATAATATACATAGAAGCTGATACCATGCTTTAACATCTTCACAAGGAGGCTGAAATTATGCGTATTATATTAAAAATCCTCGCCGCGCCGTTTTGGGCGGTACTGTCTGTATCATGGTTGTTGTTGGTGTTCGTGTTCTGTACCGCCAGAGTCCTCTTGGAAATATTTTCGGGCTTTGGGGTGCTGCTGTCCCTCGTCCTGTTCGTCACAGGGCAGACCACGGGCGGGATCGTGTTCGGCATTATCGCGTTCCTCATTTCCCCGGTGGGCCTCCCCATGATTGCCGAATGGATAATTGACAGGCTTGGCGACGCCAAAGGCGCGTTGGGGAACTTCATCACGGCTTAACAACTTCGGGCCAACTTGGCCCGAAGTGCGTACAAAAGCGGCGGCGGTTTTTTAATCGCCGTTTTTGTATGCACTTTATCTTGACCGAAAGGAGGGCCGCCGCATGGCGACAACATATATCAAGCCGTACAAAACGGCGAAAGGCTCAACCGCTATCGACACCATGAAAGACCGTTTTGATTACGGGCTGAACCCGAAGAAATGCGCGGCGGTCTGCTCGTATTTATGCGACCCCGAAACGGCACACGCCGAGTTTTTGATTACCAAAAATCAATACGAGGCGGTTACGGGCCGCCCCGCTGAAAAAGGGCATTTGTTTTTTCAGATACGGCAAGCCTTTCCCCCCGGTGAAATCTCCGTGGAAGAATCGCAAAAAATCGGCTATGAAACGGCTATGCGGTGGACGAAAGGCAAACACCAGTTTTTTGTCTGCACCCATACCGACACGGGAAAAATCCATAATCATATTTATTACAACGCTACTACGGAGGATAGCACCCGGAAGTTTCATAACTTCATCGGCTCGTCCTTTGCCGTTCGGCGGCTCTCTGACCGTATATGTATCGAGCATGATTTATCCGTTATCGTCAATCCGAAAGAACACAGCAAGGGCCTGTTCAAGCATTACGGTCAATGGCTCGGCGGGGACAAGCCGCCCACGTTTCAAGAGCGGTTAAAGGCAGCGATTGATACGGCCCTGTCCGAACAGCCGGAGGACTTGGACGCTTTCTTTGCCCTTATGAACGAGGCGGGATTTGAGCATAAATGGGGGCGCGGCGGCGCGTTATCGTTCCGCGCCCCGGAGTACGGGCAGGAGCGGTTTACCCGGCTCCGGGCCGCCACGCTTGGGGACGGTTACGAGTTGGAGGACATACGCGCCGTTATCGAGGCCGGAGGCTCCATGACGGGCCGCGCCCCGCTCCCGGAGGGCCGGGCCGCCCCGGCTCCCCGAAAGGTCAATCTTATCATCGACATACAGGAAAAAATGAAAGGCGGCAAAGGCCCGGCCTATCAGCGTTGGGCTAACGTCTACAATCTAAAACAGATGGCGGCGGCTCTGCAATATTTACAGGAAAACAATCTATTGATATATGAGGATTTAGCCGCGAAAGCGGAAACGGCGGCAGAGCGGTTTTATACCACGGGCGACAGTCTGAAACAGACCGAGGCGGCTATGAAGCGCAACGCCGATCTGAAAGCGGCGATTGTGGACTATGCCCGAACGCGCCCCATCTTTGACGAGTACAAGGCCAAAAAATATAGCAGTAAATATCTTGCGGAGCATGAGGCCGATATTTCCGTTTACCGGACGGCACAGGCTACCATGAAAGAGATTTTACAGGGTGAAAAGCTCCCGAAGATGGACGCGCTCAAAACCGAGTGGCAGGACTTGGCGGCGGTGAAAAAAACCGGCTACCGTGAATATCGGGCCGCCCAAAAGGATATGCGCGAAGTCGTGGCGGTTAAGGCCAATATTGACTATCTTCTCGGCCTCACGGGACGGGAGCAAAACAAGGAAATGGAGAGGTAACGACATGACGCAACAACAAGGAGCGGAGCGACGCCAGACTTCGGGCCAAGTTGGCCCGAAGTTGCCGGGTTTGGGGAGGCTCCCCAACAAGCGTTTTCAACTGGTGGATAGCCAGTTGAATTGCTTGCCGTTTAGTGGAAACCCTTACAAAAGCGTCTAAACAGGCAAATGGTGCTAAGATTTTTCTTACACAAATTTTACCTGCAAACGTATTGACAACTATCTATACGTCGCATATAATACACATAGACTATAATCTATGTGAGGTGGTTAGGTTGAACGAAAGATACACTGAAAATGTCGTACTGTTCAAGGCACTTTCTGACACAAATAGGCTAATGATTATTGACATGCTCTCGTGCGGTGAACTATGCGCCTGTGAGATTTTAGAGAGATTTAATATCACACAGCCAACCCTGTCACACCACATGAAAACCCTTTGTGATTGTGGACTGGTACAAGGACGCAAAACGGGAAAGTGGACGTATTACTCACTGGTTGAACAAACAGTACAGAACTTTAAGGATTTCCTTAATGTGATAACAAGCGACAAAGAAGATTGCATTTGCAATGAAAGCGAATGCGAATGCGAATGCAACTGCGAAGAAAATTAAGACCACACAAGGAGTATTGCTATGTCGAAAAACTGGTATCCTGTGATTAACGTAGAAACCTGCATTGAGTGCGGGAAGTGTATAAAACAATGCTCTCATGGCGTTTATGACAAAAACAGTCCGCTAAAGCCTATTGTTGTCCATACTAAAGGCTGTATTGACAAGTGCCACGGTTGCGGAAGCCTCTGTCCGACAGGTTCAATAACATACTTTGGTGACAACTCAGGTTGGACGCCACCGAATCAGAAAACGGGCGATGAATCCGACTGCGGTTGTGGCGGCTCTTGTGATGAGGTCAAGGGCGAGGGTGAAAAGAAAGCAAAGACAATCAACATTGATTTTTTGTATCTTGACCTTAATATCTGTGAAAGGTGCATGGCGACGGACAGTACATTGGATGAAGCATTAAATTCTTTGGCCCCTGTACTGCGTATTATGAATTATTCGGTAAATGTCAACAAGATCAACATTGCCACAATAGAACTGGCTGAACAATACCACCTTGTCAGCTCGCCCACAATCAAGGTAAATGGCATAGATATATGCAATGAGCTAAGAGAAAGTGATTGTAAAGATGGAAACAGTCTGTGTGGCGATAATGTCGAGTGCCGGGTGTTCATATACGAGGGAGAGGATTACGAGCAACCACCTACCGCAATGATCGTTGATGGTATTTTGCGCGTTTTATACGGTCAAACAAGTTGTGAAAAAAAGCCCTACACAATTCCCGAAAACCTAAAAAATTATTTTGAAAAGAGGCAATCAATTATGAAAACCACATCCACAAACAAACCATCATCGTGTTGCACACCACAAACAACTTCGTGCTGTGGGCCGCAGGCAGCTCCTTGTTGTGAGTCACAGACAGCCTCATGTTGCGCTGGAACTGAAAAGAAGCTCGATATTGATTTTCTGTATCTCGATTTGACCACCTGCGAACGCTGTCAATCAACCGATTCGTCACTGAAAGAGGCTTTAAGCGTGTTGTCCGGCGTGTTCGACACATTGGGCTATGCTGTCAACTTGAACGAAGTCAATATAGCCTCGCGGGAACTGGCCGAGCGGTACCGTTTTGTCAGCTCACCGACGATCCGTGTCAATGGGGTAGATATTAACACCGACGTTAAGGAAAGCGATTGCGCGGATTGTGGTAGTTTGTGTGGTGACAGTGTGGACTGTCGTGTTTTCACCTATGAGGGAAAAGATTACGAACAACCGCCAGCCGCAATGATTGTAGATGGTATTTTGCGTGTGTTATACGGAAATGTGGAGAAAAGCGAAGTATCCTATACTTTGCCCGATAATTTGGAGAAATTCTTTTCGGGTGTTGAGGCCGCAAGCTGTTCCGATGGCTGTGGTTGCGGGTCTTGCGATACCGAGGAAGCAAAAGCTAAAACAATTTATATTTACGAACCGGCCATGTGTTGTCCGACAGGACTTTGCGGGCCGGGAATAGACCCGGAACTCCTGCGTATTTCCGCCGCTATGGAATCATTAAGCAAATGCAGTGGTGTCGAAGTCAAGCGGTTTAACCTCACAAGCGCTCCGCAGGAATTTGTAAAAAATGCACAAGTCAACCAACGCATTAACGACGAAGGTATTGAAGTGTTGCCTATCATCGTTGTGAATGGAAAAATCGTAATTACAAAACGCTACCCCCGCAATGATGAATTTGAAAAACTGCTTGATATTACTTGTGATTGTCTGCACGGGGCCTGTTCCGTTAAGGAGGATGATTCCTGTGGTTGCGGTTGCGACGATAAAGAACCCGCAACGGATGAATCTTGCGGGTGTGGGGAGGCTTGCAACTAATGGACAACATGTTTAACCCTCAAAATATCCCACTCACGAAATACCTATTTTATACCGGCAAGGGCGGCGTGGGTAAAACCTCCGTCGCCTGCGCCACCGCTGTTACTCTCGCGGACAGTGGTAAAAAAGTGCTTCTAATCAGCACCGACCCTGCCTCCAATCTGCAAGACGTTTTCAATACGGAGCTTGACGGAAAAGGTGTACCGATCAAAGATGTGCCAAACCTTGTTGTCGCCAATCTCGACCCGCTACAAGCGGCGGCGGAATATCGCGAAAGTGTAGTTGCTCCATATCGCGGCAAATTACCCGAAAGTGTCATTGCCAATATGGAGGAACAGCTATCCGGCTCGTGTACGGTTGAAATCGCCGCGTTCAATGAGTTTTCAAATTTCATAACCGACAAAAACGCACAGAACGAATATGACTACATTATTTTTGATACCGCTCCCACAGGGCATACACTCCGAATGTTACAGCTTCCGTCCGCGTGGACTAATTTCATAAGCGAAAGCACACACGGCGCGTCATGCTTGGGGCAGCTTGCTGGACTGGAAAGCAAAAAGGAAATCTATAAAAAAGCGGTAGAAACATTGTCGGACGGAGATTTAACGACACTCATTCTTGTTTCACGCCCCGAAAACTCACCGCTCAAAGAAGCTGAAAGAGCGTCAAAGGAGCTTGCCGATCTCGGTATTCACAATCAGATTTTAGTTGTCAACGGCGTATTGACCGCCCATGATGATAATGTTTCCGAAAGCCTTTATAACAAACAGCAGAAGGCTCTTGCGGATATTCCGGCAGGGTTGCGGGATATTACAGTCTATTCCGTTCCGCTCCGCGCCTACAACATAACAGGCATGGAAAATGTGCGTAATCTGCTTACGAAAGATAACTTTATGCCATGCGGCGATATATTGAAAACTACCGATATACCGAAGCTCGGTAAGGTAATTGACGATTTATACAATAGCGGTAAAAGGGTTGTTTTTACAATGGGAAAAGGCGGCGTTGGTAAAACTTCCGTTGCCGCCGCCGTTGCGCTCGGTCTTTCCGCAAAAGGCAAAAAGGTACATCTAACGACCACTGACCCCGCCGCTCATTTGAAATTTGTCATAGGTGAAAACAGCGGCATAACCATGAGCCATATTGATGAAAAAGCGGAATTGGAGCGTTATCAGAACGAGGTGCTTGCCAAAGCGCGGCAAACCATGTCAGCAGATGATGTCGCTTATGTAGAGGAAGATTTACGCTCCCCTTGCACACAGGAAATCGCCGTGTTCCGTAAGTTTGCCGAAATCGTGGAACGCGCGGAGAATGAAATCGTTGTAATAGATACCGCCCCCACCGGGCATACATTGTTGTTGCTTGATGCTACGCAGAGCTATCACAAGGAAGTAAAGCGCACACAGGGCGACATCCCCGAAACGGTCAAAAAACTGTTGCCACGGCTCCGCAACGCCGACGAAACGGAAGTGATTATTGTCACGCTTGCGGAAACCACACCCGTATATGAAGCCATGCGTTTAGAGGAAGATTTGAAACGTGCCGGAATTGCGACAAAGTGGTGGGTTATCAATTCGTCTATGTATGCAACGGAAACGATCAATCAGCTTTTGAAAGCAAAGGCAAGCCATGAAATCGAATGGATAAACAAAGTTGATGAAATATCAGACGGGCATTTCGCCGTTATTAAGTGGAGCGCCGGGGAGATAACAGGCGATAGATTGCTTGCTGTATAGAGCCACTTTGAAAGGGTATTTATGATATGAAAACCATTATTCTCTATGAACCGGCACTTTGCTGTGAAACGGGAACCTGCGGATTATGCGTTAGCACTGAGCCAATTCGCATTACTTCTATTGCAAAAAATCTGAAAAGAAACGGTGTGATATTGCAAAGATATAATCTGAAAAGTGCTCCGCAAGAGTTCGATAGCAATACCGACATTCACAAACTGATTAACGATAAAGGCGTAGATTCGCTTCCCGCTACTATTGTTGATGGAAGAATCGTTAAAACGAAAGAATACCCAATGGTTGAAGAAATCGCAATGTGGCTTGACATCCCTGTCGATTATTGTCTTACGGAAAAAGACAATAACCGCTGACGAACCAGGAATGGTTGTTGTTATGCTTAGAAATATAAGATAAGGCGGTGGTCATTATGGAAAAAGCAAAGGCAAGCGGTCTCGGTTTTTTTGAACGCTATCTTACCGTGTGGGTGATTCTCTGCATGGTAGTAGGTGTGGTAATAGGGAAATTTCTGCCGTCCGTTCCGATGTTTCTTGGGCGTTTTGAATATGCTAACGTGTCTATACCTATTGCAATCTTGATATGGGTAATGATTTATCCCATGATGTTAAAAGTGGACTTTGCAAGCATAAAAAATGTTGGAAAAAATCCAAAAGGGCTTTTTGTTACCTGGGTCACGAATTGGCTGATTAAACCGTTTACCATGTTCGGAATAGCAAGCCTATTTTTCTTTGTGATTTTCAAAGCCTTAATCCCCGCTGATTTAGCAAAGGATTACCTCGCCGGGGCAATCCTGCTCGGGGCCGCGCCCTGTACGGCAATGGTCTTTGTTTGGAGCCATCTGACAAAAGGAAACGCCGCCTATACCGTGGTACAAGTAGCGACAAACGACTTGATTATACTAATAGCCTTTACCCCGATTGTGGCGTTCCTGCTCGGTGTAGGCGGCGTATCTATACCGTGGGACACATTGTTATTGTCGGTTATTTTGTTCGTGGTAATACCGCTTGCGGGCGGCATTATCACGAGAAACGTGGTAACAAAAAGCAAAGGGTTTGATTATTTTCAAAATGCCTTTATACCGAAGTTCGGGAACATAACGGTTATCGGCCTATTGCTCACGCTCGTTATTATCTTTTCGTTTCAAGGCAACATCATTTTGGAAAACCCCTTGCATATTGTCTTGATTGCCGTACCGCTTGTGATACAGACGTTTTTGATATTCTTTATCGCGTACATAGCAAGCAGGGTTTTGAAACTATCCCACGATATAGCCGCCCCCGCCGGGATGATAGGAGCGTCGAATTTTTTTGAGCTTGCGGTCGCGGTGGCGATTGCATTATTCGGTACGCAAAGCCCCGTCGCATTGGCAACCATTGTCGGAGTATTGGTGGAAGTGCCTGTTATGCTTATTTTGGTACGGATAGCGAATAAAACCAAAAGGTGGTTCCCAGAATGAGCAAACAGAAAATAGCATTTATCTGTGTACATAATTCTTGCCGTTCCCAAATTGCGGAAGCTCTTTGCCGACAATTTGCAGGGGATTTTTTCGATTGTTATAGCGCGGGGACAGAAACAAAACCCCAAATAAATCAAGACGCTGTGCGTCTTATAAAACAGATCTATGATATTGATATGGAAAAAACGCAATACTCAAAGTTATTATCCGATATACCACCCGTTGATATTGTTATCACAATGGGCTGTAATGTGGAATGTCCTTTCCTTCCTTGCAAGCACCGTGAGGATTGGGGACTTGACGATCCGACAGGCAAGGATGATGCGGAGTTTATGAAAATAATTAGCACTATTGAAGTGAAAATAAAAAATCTGGTAAAAGAGTTAGGGTGATAATGAACTTTCACTTCGGGCCAAGTTGGCCCGAAGTGAAATATGAAAAGCCGAGGTGGTGAGGACTTGGACACGAAGAAAAGCAGGATATTATACATAAAACGGTTTTTGGAAGAACAGACCGACGAGGCCCATCCCGCTACCGTCGCAGACATCCTCGCCTATCTTTCCGAAAATGGTATTGACGCGCACCATCGGACGGTCATGCTCGACATCGGACAGCTTATTGAGGCCGGATATGATGTTGTGTGCAACAAGAGCCGACAAAACCAGTATTTCATCGGAACTGTCCTTTTTGAAATGCCGGAATTGAAATTGCTTGTGGACGCGGCCCAAGCCTCAAAGTTTTTGCCCGTCAAGCGGAGCCGCGACCTCATTGACAAACTGCTGACCCTCACAAGCCACCATCAGGCCGACAGCCTCAAAAACGGTCTGTATCTGGATAGCTTTGTCAAGCCAAAGAACGAGGCGGCATATTACAACACCGACCTGTTATTGAACGCAATCAATAAGGGCCTCCGTGTACGGTTTATGTATTTTGAGTACACCCCCGACAAGAAACGGGAGTATAAGCACGGGCGGCGCGTTTATGAGTTAAGCCCGTGGGCGTTCGCGTGGGACAGCGACAAATATTATATCATCGGCCACTCCAAACACCACGGCAAGGCCGTTAAGTTTCGGGTTGATAGGATAGCTTCGCCCAAACTGACCGAGCTGTCCGTCATACCCGCACCGGAGGACTTTGACCTCGCGGCGTTCACAAAAGCCACATTTCAGATGTTTGATGGCCCCCTGCTCGATGTGACCTTGAAATGCGAAAACGAATTGATGAAAGCTATCATTGACCGCTTTGGTGAGGAAGTGAAAACCAGTATAGCCGACACAAAGCATTTTTACGCTTTGGTCAAAGTGGCGGCAAGCAAGACTTTTTACGGATGGGTTTTCGCTTCGGATGGGGCGGTTACGATTACAGCACCCGGCGAGGCCGTGAGAGCCTATCGGGATATGCTGAAACGGGCCAATCAGTTACAATAGAAAAACCCTTATATAACGGGCATTATTGAGCTTTTTATCCGCGAGGTGGTAGTTATTTCCACCACCTCGCGCCCTTTCTGCCCAAAGCCATTGAAAATCGAACGTGTGTGCGCTATAATACAAACACAAGCGATTCAGAGTGTTATGTGCGGCTGACAGGCCGCAAAAAATAACGCTTAATGTACGCAAAACGCGCACAGCGTAACGAATGGTGGGTAAGTATGAATGACAGGCAGGTTTTAGGGGCGTTTGTGAAAGGGTTACGCAATTCACACGGTATAACCGTCCGGGCGATGGCTGACATGATTAACATGAGCTACGGGCTGTACGGTGATTTTGAAACCGGGCGGCGTTGCCCTGCCGACCTTGAAACCCTTGACACGATTATAGCGGCGTTGCGGTTATCGGAAGATGATAGTAAAAAGCTGTACGACCTCGCGGGGA
>Ga0082212_10010931_pt1 | contig 11552 bp, 9 predicted proteins | sample TergutNt197P3_FD_71548 | JGI IMG/M metagenome (GOLD analysis project Ga0082212, IMG submission 71548) | Neocapritermes taracua P3 segment gut microbial communities from Petit-Saut dam, French Guiana - Nt197 P3 | ecosystem: Host-associated > Arthropoda: Insects > Digestive system > Gut ... | reverse complement strand
TTATTGTCCTTCGACTTCCCAGCCGCAACATCATCCCACGGTCACGAACAACATCCCGGAACGTGCCATCGGTTGCTATCGCGGCAACGCCGGGAGTCTGGTCGGCAACGACAACATCCGCACGCTTTGGAGCGGCGGTTTTTACTCGTATAGCGGTGCATCGACAATGCAGCCGGGTGACATTCCCGCCGCGCAAATCGTTTCGCTGACCGGATTGCAAGGTCCGCGCAATACGGCCGGTCCTTACACGCGAGCCCGTATGGACGGTCTCATGTACGGTGAAAGCTGGGTGGGATTGGGCGCGGTCAAAGACGGGCTTTCCAACACGGTCGCCGTCGGGGAATCGGTTCCCGCTCCCGATTTTGTGAAAGACAGCCAGGGCATGGACTTTTGGCAAAGCCTTGTCGAGTTCCAGGGCTGGGGCTGGAATCCGGACGGACTTCCCAACCCTGATTGCACCGCCACAGCCAACACGACCGCACCGGATGGGCCGACGGAACACTCCGAGGTGCTCGGCGGCGGCCTGGTGCGGCTGAACGCCTTTTTCCTGACGCCGAACATTCACGGGACGTTCATCGAAGTCGCCTTCGGCAGCGAACACTTCGGCGGAGCGAATTTCACGCTCGGCGACGGTTCCGTTCAATGGTTGTCAAACACCGTCGATTGGGAACTCTACCGCGCCGCGCATTCCAGAAACAGCGGCAAATCCATTTCGATCTTTTAAGATTGGAGAAATCATTATGAAGGCCAATCAATGGATCATCGCGTTCCTGGCGACGATGCTTTTGCTGAACGGCTGCGGCCGGGGCAATTACCGGATTGATTACAGCAATGTCGATCTTGCTCAAGTGAGCGGTCGCATCACGCTCGACGGTCAGCCTGTCCCTTTCGCGCAAGTGTTCTTTCACGACGTGAAAATGGACACCAACACCTTTGGGTTGACCGACGCGAGCGGAAAGTATAAACTGATGTTTAACACGCAAAAGGAAGGCGCGGAACCCGGCGAGAAGATCGTCCGCATTTGGACGGCTCGCGGCGGCGCGGAGTTCGGGGACAAAATCCCGAAAGAAAACCTCGGACGCGACAAGGAAAAAATCCCCGCCGCTTACAACCGGTCGTCGGAACTGACCGCTGTGATTGTCAGTTCCAAACAAAAATCCCGGCAATCGTTTGATTTTGATTTGGACTCAACGAAAGTCGCGGCAAACCCATCCACAAGGCCGCCAAGACAACCGGTTTTCGATGAATTCGAAGCGGAATAAACTCACAACCATCAACCTTACAGGAGAATCAACCATGTCCGATCGTCGTCATTTTTTGAAACAACTGGCTCTTTTTGGAGCTATGGCAACAACCCCCGTCACGTTCGCGTTGGGACAACCCCCCGAACCGACAACGGAATCGCCGATGCATCCCACCGACGGGCGATTTACCGTCCATTATCCGCAAATCCGAACGGCGCGAACGCCGCGCAAGATCACGATTCCCGAAGCCGGGGAATTTCAAGTCCTCAAAGGCGACTTCCATATTCATACGCTCTTTTCCGACGGCCAGGTCATGCCGAAAGATCGCGTGGCCGAAGCGGTTGACAACGGGCTGGACGTGATTTCCATCACCGATCACATTGAGTATCATCCCAATATCACCGGCGGTTCGCTGAAACTCGCGGAAAAGAACGACGACCAGAACTTGTCGTTTGAATTCGCTCAAGCGGAAGCGGAAAAGAGCAAGCTGCTGCTTGTTCGCGGAACCGAAATCACGAAAAGCGAGTGGCACTTCAACGCTTTGTTCGTCAACGACGTGAATCCCATTGCGGCATTTGGCGATGACTGGCGCGGGATGCTTGCCGAGGTCGTGAACCAGGGCGGTTTCGTTCACTGGAATCATCCGAACTGGACCGACAGAACACCCGATGCGGCACCGTTCGGCATCAAGGCCGGTGAACCGATGCGTTTTTATCCCGAAATTGAAGAAGAGCGTAAGAAGGGACACGTGCATGGCATTGAGGTGTTCAACGGCTCGACGTTTTATCCGATTGCTCTCGATTGGTGCAACGAGCGCGACCTGACGATGAACTGCAACAGCGACATTCATGCAAGCGAGTGGAACAACTACGGCCATCAGAATCTGCTGCGGCCGATGACGCTGATACTCGCAAAAGATCGAAGCATAGAATCGGTTCGGGAAGCGTTTTTCGCAAAACGTACCGTCGGCTGGGCGGCCAACATGGTTTTCGGCCATCGCGAATGGCTTGAAAAACTGTTCGCGGCGTGCGTTACGTTGACCGTGAAACCGGGACTTTTGGAACTGACGAACAAAAGCGACATTCCCTGTTTCGTGCAAGCCGGCGGGAACATGCGCGAACTGCCCGCACAAGGAAGCGTCGGTATTTACCGCAGCGAGAGTTTGAATCGACTTACCGTCAACAACTGGCTCGTCGGAATGAACCAACCGCTGGAAATTGCGCTGGGATAGGTAAAAGTTAAGGGAGCAGGGAATAGGGGGAAGTGCAGAGAGCGGAGTTCAGAGTATTTTTGCTTTGCATCTTCCCTGCTCTGCACTCTGCCTACGGCAGGGACGCGCTTTTTTCGATCCGGAATGATTTTGATACTGTTTCTAACGATTCACTCTGCTCCCTGCGCTTTGCACTCTGCTCCCTGCGCTTTGCACTCTGCTCCCTGCGCTTTGCACTCTGCGTTTTGCACTCTGCGCCCGACGCAGGTTTTGCCGAGAATCGCAAGTGCGTCAAACATCCCGATGCCGTTGCCCTTGCCCGTCACGGCGACGCGTAATGCGTGGATAATCTGTCCGATTTTGATGCCTTTTTCCTCAACGAAGACGTGTAACAATCGCTCCAGTGATTCGGCCTCAAACGGTTCATGGCCGGCAAGGCGTTCGCGAAATTCGGCAAGCAGTTGCACCGCAACGGGATCATTGGTGAGGCGTTTCTCAAAGGCCGCTTCGTCGTATTGCAGTTGATCGTCGGCCGCGAAAAATTCGTCGAAATCAAGAATGTCCCCGGCCAGTTTGACGCGGTCTCCGGCGGCAGCGATGACCTTTTTGATGTGCTTCTCCGTTGCGGCGTCAATGGTCTCGCCAACATATCCCGCCTTCCGCAAAAACGGCAGGCACAAGACGTATTTTTCGTCCACCGTTTTCTGCTGCATGTGTTTTTCCTGAAACGCCATCAGCTTTTGCGGGTCAAACGACGCCGCACCTTTCGTGACACGTTCCAGTGAGAACAGTTCGGTCAGCTCCTTGATCGTGAAAAATTCCGATTTATCGTCCAGCGACCAGCCGAGCAGCGCGAGGTAATTGACGACCGCTTCCGGCAAGAAGCCGATTTTTTCGTAAAAGTCCGTGATGACCGGATTGAAATCGTCGCTCTTGACCTCCAGCCCGATGCGTTTGGCGATCGACTGCCCGTGTTCGACCAGCTTCGCGAAATCACGGTTTTTGAGGTACTTGTCGAGCTTGCGTTTGCTCAGTTTCGTTTTACTGCCCGGCTCGGCCACGAAGGGCAAATGAGCGTACTCCGGCATCGGATAGCCGAGCGATTGAATGATAAACACCTGACGCGGCGTGTTCGACAAATGCTCTTCCGCCCGAATGACGTGCGTGATTTTGAATTCGTAATCGTCCACCACGTTGGCCAAATGGTACAGGCAGGAACCGTCCGCCCGTTGAATGACGTGATCCTGTTCGTTCGCCCAATCGAACACGACCGCGCCGCGAATGTGGTCGTTGAGCACGAGTTGCCCCTCTCGCGGCATCTTGAGTCGCACGACTCCGGCACGTCCTTCCGCTTCAAAACGTTTTGCATCGGCATCGGTTTCGGCCATCCAACGGCGGCTATACACAAAGGTCTGCTTGCCTGCCGTGTTATTGCGCCGGTGGTCCATGGCCGCTTCGCGTTCCGCCTGCACTTCTTCCGGCGTCGCAAAATCACGATACGCAAAACCGCGCCGCAACAGTTCACCAACCGCCGCCTGATATTTTTCGGCACGTTGCGATTGATAATACGGCGAATAAGGCCCGTCAACACCGGGCCCTTCGTCCCAGTCGATGCCGAGCCATTTGAGACCGTCCAAAATCGGTTGCAGGGCTTCCTGCACGTTCCGTTGCTGATCGGTGTCGTCGATGCGGAGGATAAACTGCCCGGCGTTCGGGGGAGCATTGCAAGCTGCAACTCTTCGCGCAAATAGCCAGCAAAACAAGGCAGTGCGAACACCGCCAATGTGCAAATAACCAGTCGGACTGGGGGCAAATCGTGTGCGTGTCATAGTAGGTGGCAAGTGGTTAGCCCGAATATTTCACCGGCCGGGATATTTTTTAAAGGGGCAAATCGTGTGCGTGTCATAGTAGGTGGCAAGTGGTTAGTAACAGTAACAAAACAACGACCTCAAATTGACAGGATTTTTGAATACGAAATACACGACAGAGTTGTTTGGCCGGACCGGTACTCCGGGCAGCAAAGCTGCCGGCGCGAAACATACGAAATTCTCATAAAAAACAAAACCGAAAATACTTCCCTATTTTCATGAGTTCGTAAATTTCGTTGTTTCGTATGGTTCGTATGAAAAACGAAGCACGCAACTTTTACTTGACTGCCAAACTCTGGCACCTCATTTGGGATGACAAGCGGAAATATACCTAACGTTTGTTCGTTTCTTACATCCCTATTTTCATGAGTTCGTAAATTTCGTTGTTTCGTATGGTTCGTATGAAAAACGAAGCACGCAACTTTTACTTGACTGTTAAACTCTGGCACCTCTTATGGGATGACAAGCGGAAAACTATCTAACGTTCGTTCGTTTCTTGCAAATTGCCTGCAAATGTGCCGATTGCGCCGACAATTATGCCCTGATAGCGGCTATTCTGCCGATTGCGCCGAAGATTTGGTCGATCGCGGCCGTGATTTTGAGTGTGTCGTCGGAGATTTTGAGTCGGTTGAAGAACATATTATGTAGATCGAAGGACATATTATGTAGATCGACGGACATATTATGTAGATCGACGGACATAAATAAGTGTGTCAACGGACATATTATGTCTATCGAAGGACATAAATAAGTGCATCGACGGACATATTATGTATATCGACGGACATATTATGTGCGTCGACGGACATATTATGTCGGTGCTTCGTGTGAAGATCACGGCATTTTTTGCGGTTTTCGCGTTATTCGGCTTGCAAACGACACAATCGATAGAATCGGTGCTCCGAAAAAACAATAGTCGGTACTCCGAAAAACAACAGTCGGTACACAGGCCAAACAATACCTTAAAAACCCTTCGTGTTCCTTCGTGCGCCTGCGTACTTGCGCTGGTGGCACTGGTGGTGAAAAATGACCGTGAATGTTTGCCGGAAACCCGGTTTCAATTTTTTCGGGAAAATCCGCAAGTTCGCTCTCTTAAGAACACGATAAACAGAAATAGGAATTGTATCGGCAAATCAGGTTATTCCGAAGACAAGCGGTCTTACGCCGTCGGAAGACCAGGCAGCCTGAGCGTTGATCAAATACGACATGAAAAAAGGGGATTTCGGCCATGTCCGGGACAACCGTTTTTCATCAATAAAAAACTCATGCCAAAAACTTGAGATGATAAGGAAGTGTCAGAAATGTCCAAAAAAATCATTGACTCATGGATCGTGAGCCTGGTCGTCGGCGTCGCATTGGCGTTTTCGTCCGGCTGTATCGGTCTTCCAGGGCCGTCTCTCGGCCCGGCAGGGGTTCCCATCCCGATTCCGAGCAGCCTTCAGGATGAATACGAGGATATCGCATGGGAACACGAACGAGGTTATACAAACCGGGTTCCCATTTTGGGGCCGATCCCTCAAGGTGTGGAGCATGTTGCCCTTGACACGCCTTCCGACGACGAGGTCATGCGGGCTTTGGAAAAAGCCCGAAAGACCAAAGGGGGGGTTCCGTTCCTTGAAACCCGAACACGAAACAACGTGAAAATCGTCAAGGAAAAGATAGGCGATTATATCGACCCGCCGCGTGTTGTTCCGCTGGCCGGTCCGGTTCAGTTGCACCATGCCCACTACAAATGCACGATTTACTTCTCCGACGTTGTGCATGTCGGCTGGCCGGCCCCGCACACGATCACCAACGAAGACGCATGTGAAGTTGTTTACATCGACCACGACCACTACCACATGGTGGGAAATATCGATAACGGCCAATAGCAACTGTAGGGTGATTGCGGTGTCATGGTTCAAAATCGCCATGCACTGCATCAGTTCCAATTCCGTGTTGCGTTGTGCAAAAGGATGACTCCCGATGCACGAGTAACACCGCTTCAAAGACTTCCCGACCGAAAGATCAGGAAGTCTTTTTTCGCGCGCTCGGCATGGGTTGGTGACTCGCAGGACAACGTGAATCCGGGTTCTTGTGATTCCCGGATATTTTGATATACTTAAAACGGTAACAAATTGGCGGCTTTTCCTTAACAAAAAGTTACAATTTGCATCCGTTTACAGTATATACTAAAAACACCAATAAGCTGACATACCTCCCTATCTTTGCGTTCTTGGTGTCTCGGCGTCTTTGCGTGAAATATCACCGCGAACGGCTAAAAAACAGGATAAAGCACCGGTGACGGGAAAAAAGAAGAAAAAAATTACACAAAACCCGAACGAGCGGGTCATCAGCGAAAACCGCAAAGCGCGGCATGATTATACCATTCTCGACACGCTCGAATGCGGTCTCGTTCTGGTCGGGAGCGAGGTCAAGAGTCTTCGCGACGGATCGGTTTCGCTTGCGGAGGCTTACGGACGCATCATCGAAGGCGAGGCTTGGCTCATCGGAGCGGATATCCCGGAGTATCGCGAGGCCAATCGCTTCAATCACAAGCCGAAGCGTCCCCGCAAGCTGTTGATGCATCGTCGCGAGTACCGTCGATTCGCAATGCGGGCTTACGAAAAAGGTCTGACGCTTGTACCACTCCGCATGTATTTCAACAAAGACGGTCTCGCGAAAGTTCTCATGGGGCTTTGCAAGGGAAAACAACTTCACGACAAACGCGCCGCAGCAAAGGACGCAGCCATGAAAAGCGGTCTTCGCATGGCCATGATGAAACGACGGTGAGTCTTCCGCCGGAAAATAAAAAGTCGGCACGATGTTTCGGCGGTCACGCTGTGACCACCCTGCTTTGTCACGAGACTTTCCGGCGACAGTCTGGGACTCAAGTGAATCACAGGGTCTGGTGAAAAATCCCGCTCTCCTGTATAATCATCATCGGTTGGCTTGCTCAAATCGATAACGTCCGGGAAACCAGGAGACTCCGACGATGCGTTCGATCGCTATCATGAATCAAAAAGGCGGTGTCGGAAAGACGACAACCTCCGTCAATCTCAGTGCCGCGCTGGCCGAAACCGGAGCCGCAGTCTGTCTGATCGACCTTGACCCGCAAGCTCATGCGACACTGCATTTTGGAATCGAACCGGAACCGCAGGTCGAGTTTCCGTCGGTTTACGACGTGTTGGTCAACGATCTCGATTTGAAGGCCGTGCGCAAACAAATGTCCGACAACCTTTGGCTGATTCCCGCTCATCTTGATCTGGCTGCGGCGGAACCGGAATTGCTCGGCGTGGTCGGGCGCGACATGATTCTGCGCGACAAATTGGCACAAGATGATATGAAATTCGATTATATTATTATCGATTGTCCTCCGTCGCTGGGCGTGCTGACGATCAACGCTCTGACGGCTGTCGGCGAGGTCTTTTTGCCGCTCCAACCTCATTTTCTCGCGCTGCACGGTTTGAGCAAATTGTTGCGCACCATTGAACTGGTGCAAAAACGGCTCAACGGCAAATTGCGTCTCAGTGGGATTTTGCTGTGCATGTTCGAGGCGAACACACGATTGGCCGGCGAAGTCGAGTCGGATGTGAGTGCGTTTTTCGATCAGATTCGATCCCGGGGTCCGTCACCCTGGTCAAGTGCGAAAATCTTTGAGACGAAAATACGTCGCAATATCCGGCTCGCGGAAGCGCCGAGTTTCGGCAAACCGATTTTTCAGTACGACAATTCGTCCAACGGTGCGGAAGATTACCGAAAACTGGCTCAGGAAGTGGTTGCCGATACGCAAGAGGAGTCGGGGTGACAGCCTATTCAAGATCAAGGCAATCTGATAGAATCAATTGGTTCATGTCGGTTATGGCACGGCACACAAGTACATTACGCAAGAAAAATCAAAGGCTATACAATATTTGGAGTCCATCATGCACTGGTGCAATAAGTATGCAGGTTTTTTTGTCTTGGGTCTAAGTTTGTTATTGACGGGTTGTCCGGACAAACCGACGTCGGAACCGACTGTTGACGTCCCGGATGATGTGGCAGCGGCAAAGGCTCTGCTCGATAAAGAGGAAAAATATCAAGGGAGGTATGAAGAAAACGCAGACGGCACCGTTGTTACCGTCGGTTTGAATATGAGCAATGCATTGGAGCAGGCATCGCATGACGAGCTTTTCGACGCCATCAACAAACTGGTCGATCTCGAAAAAGTGACATTTGACGGTCCGGGAATTGACGATAACGCTTTACTTCGGTTGACCGACCTCAAAAAAGTGACGTCGGCTCGTTTCAAAAACACAAATATCACGACAGAATCGCTGAAAATGATGGCCGAAACCATGCCGGACCTGACCGAACTGTCGGTTAATCGGTGCATGAATTTGAACGCGGAGTCACTGTCCGTCATTGCGGGGGAAATGCCGAAAATTAAAATCCTGGACTTACAGTCCAACGCATTCAAAACGTTCGACATCCGGGTTTTGTCCACCATGCCGGATTTGGAACAACTGGACCTGCGTCAATGCACGCAAATGGAAGGGGGCGCACTCAAATTTTTGTCTCAAATCCCGACGCTCAAGGTACTCAGGCTCAGGGGAACTGCGGCGTCATTTCGCGACCGCGACATTGAATCTTTGGCCGGGCATCCTTCGTTGAAAGCGTTTTTCCTGCAAGATGCCAACGTGTCGGATGATTTTCTCGACCCCTTGATGAAGATTCCGACGCTGACCGACCTGTCCATGTTTCGCTTGTTGGACATCGGCAATGAAGGGTTGGAAAAACTGGAAGGTTCGAAATTGCAGCGGCTTTTTATTCGTGAAAACGATTACATTGATGACGAAGGAATCGTCGTTGTCAAAACAATGCCCGACTTGAACCGCCTGATTCTGTACGAAGTCCGGGCAATCACCGATGATGGTTTGATTGCCGCCGTATCGGGCAATAAAAAGCTGATCAATCTCGCTCTTTACGACATGGAAGGCATCACGGATAAGAGTTGCGAAGCTCTCAAGACGACGGTCGGCCTGCGAAGTCTGGAATTTCGCAAGACCGGCCAGACGGATGAAACATTGTTGGTGGTGGCAAAGCTTCCGCGTCTGGAATCCGTTATCATCGGCGACAACAGTCAGTTTACCGATCAGGGACTGGCCGGTCTCGGCGAATGCAAAACGCTCAAGACGATAGAGATCAGAAACATCACTGGCATTACGAGCGATGGGATCAGGGATTTTCGAGCCAAGTATCCCCATGTCTTACTCAAAGCAACAAACGATGACAACTAACCGGGAACACCAACAAGGACATCGATCATGGGCTATTGGCAGGACAAGGTCGTTGTCGTTACCGGCGGGTCCAGCGGATTGGGACGGATCATTGCAGATGCCTTTGGAAAGGTTGGGGCGAAATTGGCTCTCGTTGCGCTCGAAAGCGGCGATGTGCATTGTGTCGCCGACGAAATGAGCGATTCCGGCATCGAAACGTTGCCCATTTGTGCCGACATAACAAAACAGGACGATGTTGACCGCACGTTCGACACCATCGTGGGGCATTATGGCAAAATTGATGTACTGGTCAACAGTGCGGGGCGTTCGATGCGAGGTCATGTTCTCGAAACGAAACCCGAACTGTTTCAGGCACTGTTTGATCTTAATGTGCTTGGCACAATCCGCTGCACACAGGCCGCCGCACCGCACTTGCTTCAATCACGGGGACACATCGTCAATATCGGTTCGTTGGCGGCTAAAATCGCTTCACGCTGGGTGGGAGCTTATCCCGTCTCCAAATTTGCAGTCGCTGCGTTTTCGCAACAGTTACGGCTCGAACTCGGTCCGCAAGGCGTACATACTCTGCTCGTTTGCCCGGGACCGATTCAACGCGATTCCGAACGCTTGTACCGGCTCGAAGGCTCAGAAGGTATCCCGGAAATCGCACATAACCCCGGTGCGGGGGTCAAAGTCGGTAAAATCGATCCGCAACGACTGGCCGCAAAAATTCTCAACGTTTGCGAACGCCGGAAACCGGAGCTTGTCGTCCCTGCCAAGGCGAAGTTACTGTTCGCCGTCGCGCAACTCTGGCCCACGCTCGGCGATTGGCTCGTGCGGAAATATACATGAAAAATAGCACAAGGCTTTCTCCGGAAAGTTGTTTGCCAAGGCAGAGTGGTCATGCCGTGACCGCAGAATCATTCGATCTCATCGTGTTCGCGGAACACGGTTTCGAGAGACTTGGTGTTGCGTTCGATGGCAAGGATGGTCGTTTGCGACTCAATGCCGTCACTGCTGACCGCAACGATGGGGTAAACCTGACGTTTTTCCGGCAGTTGGAACCGGAAAGAAAATCGTCCGTCAGGCTGAAGGCGGATCGGCTCGCCTTTGATTGACAATTGAACGTCAGGCTGCGTTTTGCCGTAAATCACAACATCGACCTCAAGTTCCAGCTTGATTCTTTCAATCGGTCCGTCGCCGAATCTCGCAATGATCGGGGCGGGAATCGACCGCTTTTGACGATCGACAAACGCATCATTTTGGTCGTTTTTCGCAGAGATTTGGCTGTTTCTGACCAAGAATGCCTGCTCACTTGGATATGTCGAATTGTTTTGGCGACCGTCCGATGATCCGGCACCGTTGGAGTCGCGGCTTTCCGGCGTTTCCGCAGCGTTGCTCGAAGCGAGTGGAAAAAAGCGGCCTTTTGTGGAAAGGTAACCGATTTCAACGTAAAAACAGGCGGGAGGATCGAAGACATCAATGTACCAGTTGTTGATCTGGCCGTGCAGTTTGACATCGCGGACATGGACGCGACGTTGCTTGCTGATGCCATCGGCAATGATCCTGGACAGTCTGAGAATCGGCACGGCGGTGTGCCAATCAACCCCCATAGCGGCTTTTGCCCGCTCGACCAATTTGATGTTCAGTTCCCAAAACGCCTGCAACCAGTACGAATCGCGGACGGTCAGTATGAGGATATCCTCGTGTTCGCCGTCGAACACGCCGCCCAAGTCACGCGATCTAGTCAGGCTTTCATTCAGGCCGATCTTGCGCGAGTTGGGAGCGTCATGATCTTCATAAAACCGGAAAGGCTCCGGCTTGGGTTTTGGCTTGGGGGAAGCCTGCTTGGGCTTGGGTTGCGGCGTGGTTGCGGGTAATGTTTGTAGGGAAATCGGGGCAACTTTGGCCTGTTTTTTTACTGCTGGAGTACCTTGTTTTGTCACCACCGGCATCTTTTTTCTTGATACTGTTTGAGACATGGGGGTTTTCT
>Ga0082212_10010930_pt1 | contig 11552 bp, 12 predicted proteins | sample TergutNt197P3_FD_71548 | JGI IMG/M metagenome (GOLD analysis project Ga0082212, IMG submission 71548) | Neocapritermes taracua P3 segment gut microbial communities from Petit-Saut dam, French Guiana - Nt197 P3 | ecosystem: Host-associated > Arthropoda: Insects > Digestive system > Gut ... | reverse complement strand
GTGTTGATGGTGCCAGCGCCGAAACCGCCGCGTGTAAAGGTGCGGCCGCCGCCGTCGATGCTCAGCGTCCAGTTCGCGGGGCGGTAGAGGTTCCAGTAGTCGAGGGTGCCGCCGTCGCGGACGCGCACGACGTTGGCGGGGTCGTCGGAGAGGTTGGTGCTGGCCTCCAGGGAGAGCGAGCCCTCCAGAATGTCGAAGGACGCGGTGCCTTGGTCGTTGATGACGGAGGCCTCCACGAGCACGAAATGGTTCGGGCCCTTCTTGGTGAGGGTGTGGCCGTTGAGGTCCATGACCGCCGCGCCGCCCGCGTTGCGGAGGTCGAAACGCTCGCTCGCATAGACGGTGAGGTCGCCCGTGAGGGTCAGCAGGCGCAGGGCCTCGTAATGGTTGTGGGGCCCGGGGCAGAGAATCGCGCCGCGCCCGTCCGGCCCCGCGCCCTGCGCGAAGATATGCTCCGAGTCGAAGCGGATGATCCCGCTGCCCGTGCCGACGAGCGCGATCGCGCCGCCGTCCTCGATGACTGTGGGCGCGGACCTGTCGCCGAACGTGTCGCGGTGCAGGATGCTGATGGTGCCACGGCTGACCGTGGTGGTGCCGCCGTAGGTGTTGCCGACGTCGGGCATGAGCAGCGTGCCGTCGCCCGTCTTGGTGAGGCCGCCGCCGCCGCTGATGCCGCCCTCGGGCCACGCCATGCTCATGCCGCTATCGACGAACACCGTGAGCGCGCCCTCGCCGATGCCCGTGCCGCCCGTGTGCGCGACGGGCCCGGCCAGCACCACGTCGCCCGGGCCGTTCTTGTTGAGGCGCGTCGGGTCGGCGCCGTTGTCCGCGATGGCCGCGTTGACCGTGAGGGCCGCGCCGCCGGGCGCGTTCGCGTTCGCCAGGATCAGGCCGTTGTCCGACGCGGCGTTCGCGAGCAACACGCCGTCGCCCGCGAAGTCGCCGAGCGTGAGGCCCGCCCCGCCGAGCGCGATGCGCACGAGCGGCGAGACGAGCGTGCCGCCGCCGAACGAGACCGCCGCGGGCGTGGCCGTCTCCTGCGAGAGCAGGATCACCGCCGTGGGGTCCGCCGCCAACGTGATGCCGCCGCCGGTGCCGGGGGCGTTGATGATGGCCACGCTTGCGGCGTTGTCCTGAATGACGGACGGGCCGAGCGCGGTCAGGCTCTGCGTCGCGACGCTCGCGGCGTGGACGCCGATGGAGGGGTCGTAGGCCGCGAGGGCCGCGCCGTTGTTGACCGTCGCCCACGCGCCGATGAGGCCGGACGGTTGGCCGCTGATGAAAATCTTGTCCGCGCCGCCGAGGTCGGCGGCCGTGAAGTCGATGGCGCCGGCCGCGCTGACGAGCGCGCCGAGGGTGAGCGTCGCGGAGGCCGCGCCGGGGGCGATGGCGATGGTGGACACGCCGCTGCCGGCCTGCACCGTGCCGAGGGCCGCCGTATAGACGCTGGCCGGCGCGGGGCAGAAACGGATGGTGCCACCGCGCAGATTGACCAGCGAGTCCGCGCTGAGCGAACCCGACGGCGCGATGTCCAGCGGGCCGCCCGGCTCGACCACCGTCATGCCGTCGTGGAACGTGGCGCTGGAGATGCGCAGCGTGCCGGCCCCGCGCCTGTACAGCCAGAGGCCGGGGTTGCCGCTGCTGCTGCCGTAGCCCCCGGCGAGGTCGATGACCGCGGCCGGGTCCGCGACGTCGAAGATGAACGCGTGGCCGTTGGCGTTGCCGTTGTAGAACTGGCCGTTGAACGTGAGCGTCCCCGTGCCAGTGTGCTCGATGGTGGCGTCCGCGCCCGTGCCAGCGTCCTGCGTGAAGGACAGGTCGGTCGCCGCGGTCCCGCCCGTGTAGCGCAGGAAACTCGGCGCGGCCCTGAACTTGAAGATGTTCGCCTTGCCCAGTTGGCTCGGCACGCCCGTGTTCGCGACGACGGCGGAGACGGCGATGCCCCCGCCTGCCGTGATGAGCGAGCAGCCCTCGAAATCGTTGGCCGCGTTGTTCAGGACAATGAGGCCGCCCGTGCCGTTATGCTCGAAGCCTTTCTCGCCCGTGATCTTGGCGTTGATGGTCAGGGTCTTGCCCGGCGCGGCCTGATTGTCCGCCCAGTCCTCGCCGTTGCCCGCGCTGAACGTGAGCGTGCCGGGGCCGTCGATGACCGCGTCCTCCTCCGCGCGGATGATCAGCGCGCCGTTGTTCTCGCAGGAGAGGTTCACGCCCGAGGCGACGGTCAGCGTCGTGCCGGACGGGTTGCGGAAATAGACGGTGCGGATGCTCTGGCTCGCGTCCAGCAGCACGGCGATGGCCCCGCCCGTGTCCGGGAAGATGGCATTATCCTGATTGCTCTGCGGCCACGCGCCGTCCTGCCAGTTCAGCGGCTCCGCCCAACGGTTATCCGGCGCCGCGCCGCCCGTCCACACGCAATCCACCGCCAGCGCGGCAGAGGCAGCGATCCCGATCACGATAGAAGCAAACAACGTCGTTTTCATACGCACTCCTTTTGAAGGTATCCCGTCACGATAAACCAAAATCCAAGCATGGAAAAAAGCATAACCCCAAAGACGAGCGCCGTCAAGCCCCAAAGAGAATTTTTTTTGGGAGAGGGGACGAAGGGGACATAGGAGACGAAGGTGTTTTCTCCCATAAGTCCCCTCTGTCCCCTGTTCTAAAACCCGAGCCACCCAAAAAGATTGGCTCTTGCCTAGACGAGGAGGGTGCGCGGGAAACGGGGGCGCGTGTGACGGGCTGACCGTGAACGGCTACGACCGCTACAGGGTGTTCCACTCGTGGGACGAGTTCGTGCGGGGTAAGCACCACGCCAACGGCATCGATGGCTTCTGGAGCTGCGCGAAGCGTCGGCTGGCGAAGTTCAACGGCATCGCCTCGGCGGAGCTCGTGCTGCACCTGAAGGAGTACGCGTTCAGGTTCAGCAACAAGGGGCAGGATTTGTTTGACATCCTGTGCAAAAATGTGTTACAAATTTAATCCTTATTTGGGCAAGAGCCTAAATAAAGGAGGACCACAATAATGAAAACCGCGAAGTTACGGATCTTATTGCTGACGGCGTTCATCTTGCACGGTATGCTCATTGCCGCGCTGATAATGTATTTTTCCAGAACGCCCTCGAAAAGAAACCCTGGCGTTATGACCCAAATAATGATGTCTGATATGGCTGATTCTATACATTATGTTATGAGGAAAGCCAGTCACAGCAATCTGGTTGAATACGTGGACAGCCTGACAGGCTCGAGAAGAATCCCCCGTTTTGTGCATCGCGAGGTGATGCAAGAAGTGTCACCGCAGGACTTGGATTTTCTTGACGCGTGGGGGCAGCCCATCATGATTTTGCTCACGACAAACAGCAACGGGGAGACCGGGATGGCCATGCACTCCTTCGGCGAGAACAAAAGGGATGAACAAGGCAATGGTGATGACATTGCGATATGGATTGATGCTGACGGGAAACGCTATGTTTACACCATGAAAGGAAACACCCGTATTGACACTTGCACGGTCGGGATCTGGTCCGTTATTTACCGTGAAGAACCCGTTTTCACCATTGACCTTTCCGGGGGACAACAATGAACACGAAATGTTCCCCTTGACTCATCCCGCAAAGTTTTTTTCCCCTTCTGGTATATTCACCCCGCCATGTCTGATACGTTCGCATATTTATTCCTGCCCTGCGTTGCCTTCACCTACGACGGCTTTGGTCGCGTGTCCCGCACTGACCACTATCCACTGACCACTGGTCACTATTTCTACGTCTGGGGGCTCGACCTCAACGGTCAGGCTGGAGGGCGAGCGTCCCCGCGAGCCGAAATGCAAGGCGCGGGCGTCGGCGTCGGCCTGCTGGCCGCCATGATGAATAGGACAAAGAATAAAGGGAAAAATTGTCAGGGCGATGTGCAAGACGCCATGGCGGATTGTTGCCTGACAGGATGGAGTACCTTTGTTAGCAAACGTTGTGCCAAATGCAGTGGTGATTTCTGGTGGAGAAACACAGGGGCAACCAAGTGAAAATAACAACTCCCGCAGGGAAAGTTAGACGGCCTTCTCGTTACCGCAAGAGGGTAGTTGTTGGAACAATCGTCGTGATGATGATTATTTATTTAGTTTTACATTTTTCTTGTTTTCTCGCAAGAGCAATAAAAACCGCAGTGACGGTGAACAGAGAGGCAAGAATTCTTGCGGCACTTGGCAAGGCGCTCGGGAGAAAGCCATTTGCTGAGTATGATTTGACTGCTGAGATATTGGGTTATTTCCCTGAGGCCTCGTTAAAAAACGGGAAAATCATTGATGCGTGGGGAAGCCCCGTAACAATGAAAATAGAACGTGTTGAAAATGAAATTTTCGTGTGGATTAGAAGTGCCGGGCCTGACGGGAAGATGGGCACAAAAGATGATGTCGTGAAAGGATTGGCATGGGTTGACGAGCCTGACCTGCTGGAAACCATCGAGGAGGGCGTGGTTTGGGATGGTCCGTTAGCCCTAGGCGTCCATGGTTCGTTTTCTACAAATGCGGTAAAGCCTTCCACAACCCCTTCTGGGCACCAGTAAAAAAATCCATGCCATGACTTCAACCCCACACAGATTTTGCCCTTCCCGTAACATATTCACCCAGCAGAAGTACCACATCCAAAGGAACCCAGCCCCTTCACCCCATTTACATGGACACCACGAACTTTACCTCTGGAAGGATAAAAAGCCAGAACCGAAAAACCAAGAGGATAAGAGACCATGAATCTTCATTACACACTCTCTTTGGGCATCACCGTTTTGGCGCTCTCCGGATGCTGGGTTATGCAACAACCTGTGAATACTCAGGCGCACAATCCGCCTGAAAGCATAACGCATCCTCTTGACGGTTTATTGGCCACATTGATTGAGACAACATTTGACGGCTCAAACCCCAAGTTTTTAGATGTTGCATCTTTTACATTTTCCCGCGTCATACGTGATTCTAATGACACAAATGCTTGCATCCTCATTGTGGAATATGACATGTCCCTTGGCACGACTTTTGCCCATTGGCTCATTTACGAGCCCAATCGGATTCTATTCCGAGTGCAATGGACGCCAGACGGATTAGTGGATTTGCCTGTTGAACGGGACTGGCCGCGGGAGCTTATAAAAATCCCCAACCGCCGTAACCGACCTGTTTACGTTTCAGACGGAGTGACGGAAAAGCGCGTAGGAGTTGATTTTAGGTTTTCGGAACTCGACCCTCTTCACTTCCTTTATCCTTACCGTGAAAGCGATGAGGACGATCCGTTTAACCCATTCACGCATCCCTCGGCAAAGCAAGCCCAGCCCAACCCGTTTGGCAATGATTAAACACTTTTAGAAGCATTGGAGACGCATCTCCAAGCCCGACATTTCAGACCCCGGTAATGCATGATGATTTTATGGCACACCGCGCGGTTTGTGCTGGCAATACCCAGCCGCATCTGATATATTACTTCACCATGTCTGGTATGTTCATATATTCATCCTGCGTAACCGCCACGAACCTCTACGTCTGGGGGCTCGACCTCAGCGGTCAGGCTGAAGGGCGAGCGTCCCCGCGAGCCGAAATGCTGGGCGCGAGCGGGGTAGGGGGGCTGCTGGCCGCCATCCCGGGAGCGCAGGGCTTCCGCCCTGCATATTATCCCTGCCACGACGCCAACGGAAACGTGACGGAATACGTTGACGGGAACGGTGTCACCGCCGCCCACTACGCTTACGACGCTTACGGCAACACCACCGTTAAATCAGGCCCGATGGCGGATGATTTCAATTTCCGCTTCTCCGCCAAATATTTCGATGCGGAGACGGGCAACTATTATTACATCAAACGCCACTACTCCCCCGCCCTCGGCCGCTTCATCTCCCAAGACCCCATCGGCATCTCTGGCGGCCTGAACCTTTACGGCTTCTGCGGGAATGACCCTATAAACCATGTTGACACATTGGGAATGTCTGTTTTCCCTTTTATTCTTTCTCAGCCAACACCTTCCCCAGCACCGCAACCCTCCGGTAACCAACAGCCCGAAGACACCTGTGGTCCTGATGTTACCGCAGCCGTAAACGCGACGCTTGCGGACATATCGAGAACTTTTCAAGATGTCTGGTCAACGTGGGAACAATGCAAGGCTTGCGCGAGCCTGCACAAGGATTTAGACGGCGGATGGGATATCCACCCACTTAAAGAATGGAGCAGGGATGAGTGGACTGTACAGTTTAGAGGAAAAATTTACCATGCCGGGGCCGTCAATTTTGCCATGTGGGGACGCACGAACAAACTGTGTTATGACACTTTCCGGTTGCCTGTGTATTCACTTCCGGGGGCGTTGGGAGTTATGGACGCTTGGAAAATGGTATACTTTGGCGCCCAGGGGATGGAAACAGAGGCGTTTGTGATTTACGGGTATACAGGCTATTTGCCGTTTATACGGACTCTCCCTGTCCCTTGGATCGGCAGGCCTTGGTCCGGGCGCCCCCCTTCCCCAAATAGATTGCCGCCACTTGACTGGACATGGAGGCCCAACAAGTTCGGGGAACACAAATTATGAATGCGAACGATCGGAAATACAGGTTTATTTTGATCGGGATTGGAGTCTTGGTGCTGAGCATCCCTTATTTTCTTATGCCGTGGCAAAGATTCCGCAGGGAACCGCCGTCTTTCTATATGGCACTGGCGGGAACCTGCAAGTGCCTTCTTGAACGGGAAGGCTTGATCGACCCCGCCGCGACGGAGAAAGTTCACCTGTCAGGTTGGCCTCCAAGGGAGGATGCTGTTGACGCTCGCCTTATCAATTTTCCGGACAAAATGTTTGCGTATTCTCCCCGGAAAGTGACCGCTGACCGAAATGTTGTTCTCATCGAGTTCAGTAATAGGTTTGCCAGCTTTATTGTTAGCGTTCATTTCCTTCCCTTTCGTAATAATAGATGGGCGGTAACACTAGGTTGTGAGGCAGGCAGCTATTTGCTGTGGGAGGGGGAAGATGGTAGTTTCTGACCGCTTGTCTTTGGAGGATTACGTCTGGGGCAACGACCTCAGCGGCACACCGCAAGGCGCGGGCGGCGTGGGTGAGCTGCTGGCCGCCATCCCGGGAGCGCAGGGCTTCCGCCCTGCATATTATCCCTGCTATGACACCAACGGCAATAAAGACAATGTTTGACCAACCGCACTGTTGTAGAAAAGTCGTGCTTCGGGTTAAGACATATGCGCTTGACTATCGCGAGGAAGGGCAGATGTTTCGTCCTGCACTGCCTTTAGAGTTGCAAAAGGGTCGCACATTTTATCCGTCAAAATAGAGGGAGCAAACATGAATCAATCCAATGCCAGGGGTCACGTGCCAAAAATTTTCACTTTCGCGCTGCTTCTCATTTTGTGGCAGGCGGGGGAATTTATGGGGTCGTTTCTGAGGATGTTGCATAATCATGTGTTATGCGTCATGTCTCCCAATAGATTGTCATTTCCCGTGTCAGAATTTGTGCTAAACACATTCAGACGGTCGGCGGCAACCTGCATTTACCTGCAAGAGCGTAATGCTTTTATCTACCCGTCTTCTTTGCATTTGGTGGTTAGGGTGGTTAACCTTGCCATTGTAACACTCGTGATTGCTTTGGCCCTACGCAAGTATCGCTATTGCCATCTTGTCGTAGGAATCGGTTACGCAGTAAATTTTTTGATGTTCTGCTTTTTCCTGACATGCCTGACAACTCCGCTTTTTGTGTTTAGAAGCCTGTTGGGGGACAAGCCAGATGCCGCTTACCTCGGAAACCCTCAGGTGGGCGATGTCTTGTACTATATCGGAAGAGTTTTACATTATGTATTGACAGGGATAATATCCTTTACTGTTTTCTGGTGGTTCATCAAAAAATGTAAATTATTCAAGACTAACCTCACGCTCGAAAAAAGAGGAGGTCTTCCAGAAGAATGACGGAGTATTTCCATGGTGCTGCTCTATTTTCCTGCGTCTGGAGCGACGACCTGAGCGGCACGCTTCAGGGCGTGGGCGGGCTGCTCGCGGCGTTCATCTGCGAATCACCTCCACACCACACCTCCTGCCACACGCTCTGCGACGCGAACGGCAACGTCACGGCATACACGGGTTATGCCTACCTCGACACCGAATACGCCTACGGCGCCTTCGGCAACACCATAGAACAGCTGTTGAATAAAGGTGCTCGAAGGTGTACTCCCGCAGTGAAAGTTAAAACAGGACGCTTACCTGATGGCACATCGGGTAAATGTGCCAAGAACGAGCAAATCCGTTCGTGTGTTAAAAGCTACGCCAAAACTAATGCTGATTCGAACGATTACGCCCCATATAATGCAATTGGAAACAATTGTGGTCATTGGGTGATAAATGTGTTAAAAAAGTGTTGTTTAGAAGGAAAGATACCTGATCATTATTATGGTCCGAATTTAGGGGGGTGGTGGAATGAGTCATAAATGTGTTTATACAGTGATATGCTTGCTTTTGGCGGGATGCGCCAAAACGGATGTTGCAAGAACAATCAGTAGTGACCATTGCATTATAATATCATCGTCAGGAAAAGAGTGGAGACTAGAGCCTGTCTTTGTGAATAGGGGCAGGTCTGCCTATGTGTTGCTGGAAGTCGAGAAGGGTTGGGAAACAGAGCCTCCATGGGAAAATGTAGTAAAAGATGGCAAAAAAATAAGGGTCTGGGCACAATTGGAAGACAAAAACGGAAAAATCTACCATTCTGCAATAGTAGGAAGTCAACATGGAGTTGACGGTCACAAAATTGATTTGCGTTTTTCAAACGATTTGCCAAGATGTACTGAGTTCAAGAAGATAAGGCTGTTTTCGAGTCAGGATTTTCCTGTAAAGAATATAAGCCTTCGTTCACGAAATTTCCTGTAAAGGGGTAGTCGGGGTCATGCCTCCACATTTGACATTTCCCCAATCAGCAAGATGTGATGATTTTATGATACTCGCATGATTTGCGCTTGCAATGTCCTGCCACGTCTGATATATTATCTCATCATGCTTGATATGTCCACAGATTCATCTTGCATCTTCTTCGTCTATAGCGGTTGGAGCCTCACCCTCACCAACGCCATCACCCGCGCCCGCCTTTGCGTAGCGGAGGCGTCCCCGCCTCCGTCCTGCCCGTCCCTCATCCCTGATTATGAACCCCTCCTCCAATTCCTAACTCCTCATTCCGTCATAGGCTACTCCTACGACTCCCTCGCCCGCCAGACCGAGACCACACTCCACTCTCAACCCTCCACTCTCCACACTTCTTATGCCTACGACGCGGTCGGGAATCTGACGCATTCCTACGGCGGCACCAAAATGAGTGAGTTGATTGAAGCGCTTCATAATGGTTGTTGCGATTATGAGATTACATTTGAAACCTTGGAAAGTTATTAAGGGGGATAAAAATGAAACCTGCTCTAAAATGTTGGCTAGCAATGTCCTGTTTTCTTATGGGGTGTCACAATGGGCGACCCCAGAAGGCAGACAATTATTCAACTTATACATCGGCTCTCTTTCAATACGAGACGAATCTTTGTTTCATGGCAACAAACGGACAAGAATATTGGGCAAAAATTTTTAAAGACACTCGAATTTCGATTTCTAGAAAGTTGAACTTGGTGGACAAGATAGATGAAATTTCACAACCCAATGAATGCATGGATCGAAACGTGCGGGAGATTGTCAAGCAGGATGTCCCCAAACCCATTCCTGAAGACGAAAATTATAATTATGCGAACTGGAAATATTGTATTTTGCTCGAAACGGCGCGGAAAAGGCATGCATTCCATGAGGCGTTTTTAATTTATAATTATATTGATAAAGCGCTTTTATATTCAGAGCCAGAGGGTGTTGGCGACCGTGAAATTGCGGTTCTCTCGGAATCAGCCGCTTTACACGGCGAGCATGAATGGAATGCCATCCTGACAGACAAAAGTGTCGATATTGGCTTGAAGCGTGGATTGGTCATTGATATTCATGATATGGCAAGATATGGTGAATATCCATTATTGGAAAAGTGAAGTACGCCCACATATTCATCCGGCGACACATGACGGCACACGGCTCGTCTCCGAGACGGGATAGAGGATTACCCTGTTTGAATAGGCGTGATATGGAGGGCGCGACAGGGGCGCGGCGTGCGGCCAATGGGGCAGGAAACCGCAATGTGCCTAACGGCTCGCGGGGACGCTCGCCCTCCATCTGTCGCTCGCCCTCCATCGTGAAATCTGTATTTTACAGGACACTAGGCGTGGCCAAAAGCTGCCCACGGGGAGAGCTTCTGCCCATAATACAAGGGAGAACCCTTGGAAGCGCGACGGTGTGCACCGACGACCGGGGTGCGTACGGCGGGCTGACCGTGAGCTGCTACGGCCGCCACAGGGTGTCGCGGGACGAGTTCGCGCAGGGCACTCGGTTATGCCAGCACAACCGAGTGCCGCTGCTACTTCCCCTAGACTTTGAAATACTGTTCCCAGCCCTTACGCGGGGGCTCGCCGATGGCGAGCATCTTGTCGGCCGCGGCGTGGTTGGTGATGCGCCGCGTCTTGAGGTCGAACTCCACCTTGGCGTTGACCTGCGTGGCGATGACGCCCAGCGCCATGAACTGGCACAGCGGCCCGGAGACGGCGAAGCGCGAGCGGCACTCCTCCTCCCCCTTTACGCCCAGCAGGAAGTTCTTGTAGTGGTCCGACAGGCTTTTGTACTGCGGCAGCTTCGCCTTGACCGCCTCGGCGGTGGGGCCGATGGCCGAGAGCGTCGAGCCGTGCGACGAGCCCTTGAACACGAAGCCGTCGCCGTAGATCTCCTTGCCGGGGGGCAGGTCCTTTCCGGCGTCCGAGCCGCCGCCGGAGGCGGGCGCGTCGGTCGTGGCCTTGGCGCCGTCGAAGCCCGCGGGCAGGTCAGGGAAATTCTTCTGCCCCTCGTACCAGTACACGTCGCAGGCGGGCAGCCCCTCGCCGCGCGCGGGAACCTTGAAGAGCAGCGTGCACTGCATCGGGAACACCATCGGGTTCCAGCCGACCATCTTGATGGGCTCGACGGAGGTGGGCAGGCCCCACTTCAGGAACTCATGCCCCGTGTCGAGGATGTGCGCGCCCCAGTCGCCGAGCGCGCCGTTGCCGAACTCGTAGAAGCAGCGCCAGTCGCCGTTGAGGTACTGCTCGGTCGGCTCGCGGTCCGCGACGTGCGCGAACCACGTGTCCCAGTCCACCGTGGTCTTGGGGGGCTGGTTCTTGGCGATGTCCGCCTTGATCTTCTCCACGTCGCCGCCCCACTTGTGCCAGCGGCGCCCGCCGTTCATGTGCGCGACGAACTTGTTGACGCCCTTCATGATGCCCGCCTCGGAGTAGGCCTTGAACTGGAAGTAGTTGCCCCCCGAATGCCCCTGGTTGCCCATCTGGCAGGCGACCTTGTACTTCTTCTCCGCCGCCATGAGCAGGTCGATCTGGTGGAACGAGTGCGCCAGCGGCTTCTCGACGTACACGCCCTTGCCGCGCCGCATCGCCTCCATCGCCATGACGAAATGCGAGTTGTCAGGCGTGGCGATAAGGACAGCGTCGATCTG
>Ga0082212_10010929_pt1 | contig 11552 bp, 7 predicted proteins | sample TergutNt197P3_FD_71548 | JGI IMG/M metagenome (GOLD analysis project Ga0082212, IMG submission 71548) | Neocapritermes taracua P3 segment gut microbial communities from Petit-Saut dam, French Guiana - Nt197 P3 | ecosystem: Host-associated > Arthropoda: Insects > Digestive system > Gut ... | reverse complement strand
GGCTGAAAAAACAGGGATAACCGAAAGCAGTACCCTTGCAGGAAATGATGAAATTGAAAAACTGTCTGTTTCTGACAGGGGAAAAGTAAGGGATCTGGTAATTCCTGTAGTACTCCTGGTCGTTTTTTCCATTGCCGCCATGCTTTTTTACGGTGGTTATTGGGAAGAAGAGAAAAGCCTCTTTGATGCATTTGGTGATACCGCTGCAGGTTTTGCACTTGCTCTAGGCGGGTTCTGTGCAATTATTGCATCTTTCCTTCTTTTTGTACCACGAAAACTTTTAAATTTTAAGGATTTTTTTACAACAGTCGGCCTTGGAATAAAATCCATGGTTCCGGCCATTATTATTCTTACCCTGGCATGGACAATTAGCGGGATATGCCGTGATCTGCTTCATACCGGAGAATATGTGGCTTCTGTGGTAGAATCTTCTTCTATGCCGGTAATACTTATTCCGGCAATCATGTTTACTGTTTCCGCAGCGCTTTCATTTGCTACAGGCACATCCTGGGGTACTTTTGGGATACTCATTCCTATTGCCATTACTGTATGCAATAAAATAGCTCCCGATCTATCCATTGTTACGCTTTCGGCAGTATTGGCAGGTTCAGTACTCGGAGATCACTGTTCACCTATTTCCGACACAACTATACTTTCATCTACCGGGGCAAAGTGCAACCATATTGATCACGTTGCTACACAAATACCTTATGTCCTTACCGTTGGTGCGGTTTGTTTTATTGGATATTTAATCGCAGGGGCTACATCCGGTTTAGGGTTAGGAACAAGCACTGCAATTACCGTGCCCATATCGTTTGGTTTGTTAACAGGAGCGTTAGTGGTACTGCCAAAAATATGGAAACAACATATATGAAATATGATACCGCTTGTTGAAGCACACGAAGTAAAAAAACGCTTTAACCTGGAAGCCGGCTTTTTTGCCCCTGCAGGAAGGTATGTATATGCCGTTAACGGGCTTTCTTTTTCTATTGCAGAAAACGAAAGTTACGGCCTGGCCGGAGAATCGGGCTGTGGAAAAACTACCGCAGCCCGGCTTCTTGTACGCATGTACAATTACGACAGTGGAACAATAAAATTCAGGAATAATGAAATTGCCGTTTTTAAAAAGGATGATCTTTGTGCATACAGACAAAAAGTAAAGTATGTTTTTCAGGATCCTGCACGCTCGCTTAATCCACGAATGAACGTTTATGATGTTTTGACATCAGGCAAACGATGGGAAAAAAGCCCCGGTAAATTTAATGAAAAACAACTGAAACAAACAGCTGCAGTAATTATCGAGGAAGTGGGGCTTGCCGCTGCCGACCTTGAACGCCGTCCGGCTGAATTTTCAGGAGGCCAGAGGCAGCGTATTTCCATAGCACGCGGCCTTCTTGCCGAACCTGAACTCCTGATATGTGATGAGATTGTTTCAGCACTGGATGTATCCATACAGGCGCAAATTCTTAATCTTCTTATGGACATACGCAGACGCCGAAAGCTGTCCTTTTTATTTATTGCCCACGATCTAAAAGTTGCCTGCTGGTTTTGCGACCGCATAGGAATAATGTACCGCGGAGAAATGATGGAAGAAGCGCCGGCTGCCAATTTGTATCGTACAGCGGAGCACCCCTATACGCAGCTTCTTTTTTCTTCGGTTCTTAATACCAGTACAGAAAGTGCATCCGGCGCAGCGGAATATACCGGAACTGTACTTAAGGGTGAAGTACGAACCACTCTGGAAGAAATAACCGGTTGTTCTTTTGCCGAGCGCTGTCCAAAAGCAACAACACGCTGTCAACATGAAAAACCGGAATTAAAAGAAATCGAAAGCGGACACAAACTGCGGTGTTTTTGTTAAGCTAAACGCTTCAGTAAAGACAAGGTAATTGTATCACCATATGCCTCTTAGTGAACACAAATTTGGCAGTTGATACTGTTGCGTTTATACAAACTTCTACGCCTTTGGATCAGTTCCGTATTTATTACTGCCTGGTGTTCCTGCCTGAGCGCAAAACACTATCACAATAATTAATCCGGCAAGAGGGATAAGCATGAGCAACAACACCCAACCTGAGCGGTTTGTATCATGGAGCCGCCGTACCCCTACTGTAAAGCCGGGAACAAATACCGCTAGTCCAAAAACAAATGAAACTAGATGAAAAGCAAATCCGATTAAGGGGAACGACCCAAGGATTCCAAGTACAGCGCCTACAATAAAGTTGCACAGGCAGAACATCCAGAATTCTTTGCGTCTGGCGCGTCCATCAAGTTTGTTGAATTTTTTTAACACATCAAAGAAGTCCATTACTATGGTTTCCAGCCATGGTGTACCTTTCAGTTTCGGCTTTAGTTTTTTTTGTAATGTTTCGATACTGGCGGCTATTCCTGTAGACGTAGAACTTTCTGCTTTATTACTTGATTTTTCTGCCATGATTTCTCCTTTTTTATAATGCCAGCCACTCTTGAGTGCTGCATAAGCGGCATACCTTGTAAGTAAAACTACTCTTTTTGTAAAAAAATTACAATCAGGAGGCAAATTTTGGGGAAATGTGAACCCTATAAGGCTGGTTTTATCAACCTAACACCCCGGCTCTGTGATACAATAATGCATGACCCTGCCTTTTCATCCACTTGTTAGTACCTGGTTTACCGAAACTTATGGCAAACCAACCACTGTACAGGAAGAAGCCTGGCCGCTTATTGTTGAAGGAAAGGACATTCTGGCAATTGCCCCTACGGGCAGCGGCAAAACGCTTACCGCATTTCTTTCTGCAATTTCCCGGTTTATAGACGGCAGCTGGGATCCGGCAAAACTCTGTGTTTTGTATGTATCGCCGCTGAAAGCCCTTAACGAAGACATACGCAGAAACCTTATAGAACCCATAGAGGCGTTAAAGCAGCGGGCTCAACTTATGCATTGCGCCGAAATGGATAACCCGGTATACCGTATCCGGGTAGAAACCCGTTCCGGGGATACACCTCAATCCGAACGCCGACGCTTTCTTTTACATCCTCCTTCCATACTTGCTGTTACGCCGGAAAGCCTTGCAATACTGCTTTTAAGCCCGAAAGGCCGCACAATTCTATCAACCATTAAATATCTTGTAATTGATGAAATCCATGCGGTCATGGGAACAAAGCGTGGCGCTTTCCTTTCCTGCCAAATCGACAGGCTTATGCGAATCGTTTTTTGTCATGGCGGTAAATCTGTATCTTTTCAGCGTATTGCCTTGTCTGCCACGGTTAATCCGCCGGAACTTGCCGCAGAATTTGCAGGAGGCATAGATTTAAGCGGTAAAAAGCAAAAACTTGCCATTGTTGTCCCGCCGGCAAAAAAAAATATTCATTTTACCGTCGAATTCCCCCCTGAACCGGCAGATACATCGACAGAAGGAAAATTCCGTTATGGTCCGCGATATGCTGTCCTTGTTAACTATATTCTTGAGCGTATCGGTATTTTGTCAGATCAAAAGAATAAAAAACACGGTTCAATTCTTGTTTTTACTGATTCACGGCGCAGGGCCGAACGCATTACTTATTTATTAAACGAAACTGCCGGCTTAGCGAATCCCGGATCATTCCGTGTAGCACTGTGTCATCACGGTTCACTTTCAAAGGAAGTCCGTTATGATGTTGAGCAGAATCTTGTACATGGTTTGGTACCTTGTGTAGTTGCTACCTCATCTCTGGAATTAGGCATTGATATTGGTGAAATTAATGAAGTGATTCTTGCAGGAACGCCATCTTCCAGTTCCCGTACATTACAGCGTATTGGCAGATCCGGTCATAATGTCGGAAAAACCAGCTGCGGAGTCCTTTTGCCTTTTCACGGCATAGATCTGCTTCTGGGAGCAGTAATGGCAGAGGCAGTCATGGAAAGGGAAATCGAAAAAATAAAGCCGATAAATAACCCCCTTGATATTCTTTCACAAACCCTGCTTGCCTTGTGTACGGAAGAATCCTTTACAGCAGATGAACTATACAGGGTAATACAGAAATTTGCAGTGTTTTCCGGTATAGCCCGATCTTCCTTTGATCAGGTACTTGCCATGCTGACCGGAAAGTATTTTCCGTCAGCGAACAATGATTTGAAAAATGAAACGAACTTCAGGCTGCGTGAATTAAAACCGCTCTTGTACCAGGATATAGATGGAAAGCTCTATGCCGGTAATGGAGTCCTGACCTTGCTTTATTCATCCGGCGGAGTTATTCCCGGCCGGGGGCTTTATTCCATGAGGCTGCCGGACGGAACAAAAATCGGCGAACTTGACGAAGAATTTGTCTTTGAACGCAGGACCGGGGACAGTTTTGACTTTGGCTCCCGGTCATGGAGTATCGTAGAAATAGGCAGCGAGGCAGTTACCGTAAGCCCTCTTGCCGAAGCAGCCGATTTCCAGCCTTTCTGGAAAGCCGGAACAAGTTTCCGCAGCAATGAACTGTGCAAAAGAACTCTGGATTTTTTCCATACCTTTAATACAACAAATTCCATTGATACAAAAAACGGACTTAGCACAGAAGCTGCAAAGGCTCTGGAAGATTTACTTTCCCGGCAGCGGGATGCACAGAGCAATATCCCGCTCCCCGGTCATAAAATCATTCCAGTTGAAATAATTAATGATCCCTCCATCCGGCCTGATGCATTTCAGGTTGTCTTCCACAGTTTTCGCGGCGGGGCGGTAAACTATCCATTGGCGATGGCCCTTTCTTCGCTTATAGAAGAAAAAACAGGGATGCGTTGCGAAACAGTTTCTGACGATAATGCCGTACTTCTGCTGCTTCCCCGACTTGCTTCAAGCGGCCGGAGCGATCCTGTATTACTCCTTAAAAACTGTATAGCCGGTTTGGGTTTCTGCGGAGAAAAGCATTTTAAAAAACGGCTTGAATCGTCCGGCATTTTTGGCGCTGCATTCAGGGAAGCAGCCGGGTGTTCGATGATCCTGCCCCGTGGAAATTTTGGAAAACGTATTCCTTTGTGGGTAATGCGTCAAAGGGCAAAGCGCCTTTTTGACCGCGTAGCTTCGTTTAACGATTTCCCGGTTATTACCGAAGCATGGCGCAACTGCCTTTCTGATCAATTCGACATGGAAAGTTTCCGTGCATTACTTGACAGCATTGCATCGGGAGAAGTGGAATTAAAATTTTTTCAAAATACCGGCGCTTCGCCATTTGCCCGGGAACTTTCATGGAAAGAAATCAACAATTTTATGTATGAGTATGATGAACGCAAAGACATACTTGGGCTTGCAGGAAAAAAGAATGTAGCAGCGGATAAAATATTAAGCAGCTCCGACAGGGCAATAACTGATGCAATTAATAATCCGGCATTACGGCCGTTTATTAAAACCAGTACCATTGTTTCTTTTACAGCCCGGCAGCGAAGGGAGCTTCCGGGCTATGCACCGGAAGATATACAAAGCCTTTCACAGTGGGTCAAGGATCGCATTGCCATTCCACAAAGCGAGTGGGAAACGCTCCTGACATCACTTCCCTTTCCATTACAGGAAAAACTTTCGGAGGATCCTTCCCTGGGCGGTCGGCTTTGTACCATTACCCTTCCCGGAGCTTCTATGGCTGTAACAACGCATGTATCAACAGCATTTATAGATAAAACAGCACCGGGTCCGGCAGAGATCCTGGTATTCCTTTCAGAATGGCTCAGATTTGAAGGACCTGTTTTACCGGCACAAATCGCCGGAGTTTTCGGCTGTACCGTTTCAGAAGCAGAAGACGCTCTGGATGAACTTGCTGAAACGGGTGAACTTGTAAAAAATGTAAAACTTGAAATAAACGAAGATAATTACTATTGCGACACGGAAAATTATGAACTCCTTCTCCGTTTAACCAGAAAAAAATCAAGGCCGCAGATAAAAGAAATGCCGGTAGATTTTCTTGTGCCTTTTATAGCAATGCGCCAGGGGTTGATCGAAAAAAACACAACAGACAATATTCCATTAACTAATTTAAACCTTGATTGCCTGTCGTGTTACCCGATTCCGGCACGGCTTTGGGAAACAGAAATTTTACCGGCACGGGATCCTCATTACAGACCGGAAAAACTTGATACTGCTCTAAAAAACGGAACTTATATCTGGTTTGGTGCAGGTTTGGAAAAGGCTGCATTTTCCTCGCCGGATGATCTGGAATTAACAGCTGTTTTAAACAATGGACATGACATAAGCGTCTGCAGTGAGCTTGTTTCTTTACTTTCAAAATTATGTACTTCCAGCATTAGCTTCTGGGAAATAAAAGACCATTTGCAGAATCAGGCGGAAAAACCTCTGTCAAATGATCAGGTTGCCGCTGCTATATGGGAAGCGGCCTGGCAGAGCAAGATATCTTCAGACAGCTGGGAATCACTGCGCCGGGGTATAGAACAAGGTTTTGGTACAGGGAAAAACCCAATACCGCACAGTTCTGCCATGGTTTCTGCATTACCAGGCATTAGGCCGTCATACCAGGGGACTGGCAATTCCCCTGCTTTGGGCAGGGTACGCCGGCTTCCCCATGCGCTTAAAAACATGTGGCGGGAGGGTACCCCGGTAAAGGGACGATGGTATTCACTAGAAAGTGATTTTGATCAGCTTTCCGCACTTGAACAGGAAGAGCTTAACCGGGACAGGGTACGGCTTTTACTCCGCCGCTGGGGCATACTCTGCCGGCCCTTGCTTGAACTGGAAAACTTTTTTTCATGGTCTCAGTTGCTTCCTGCAATGCGCCGCATGGAATTGTCTGGTGAGCTGGTTGCCGGACGTTTTTTTCAAGGAATCCTTTCGCTACAATTTGCATCTCCTTCAATAGCAAAAGACCTGGAAGCTGTTGCCGGCAAAATACAAGAAACAACTGCCGGACCAGTTTACTGGATGAATGCTGCCGATCCTGCCAGCCCTGCAGCCTGGAATATTCCAGGGATCAATTCACAGATTCCTGCAAAAAATGCAGGAGCTAGAATCTGCTTTAAGGGAAAAGATGTGGCTGCTGTATCAGACAAAAACGGCCGGAACCTGAATATTTTTACCGGAGAGGATGAACCTGATATTGATAAGGTTTTGGCCTTTACCGTGTTTCCCCGGCAAAGGGTATGTCATCCGGTTAAAAAAATTAAGCTGGAAACTATCAATGGAAAACCAGCTGCAGAAAGCCCTTATGCGCCTTTATTAAAAAATATGGGTTTTTTGGCAGACCGGGGTAAATTGTTTTTATGGTAAATTTAAGGCGGTTTTTTAAAGCATACTGGCGTTAAAGAATTCTCTTGCCAACTCCTTTCCATACAAGTAAAATATAGCTATGGAGATCGATTACAAAACAACGGCCCTGCTGGAAGTTGATATTCAAAATGATTTTTGCCCGGCTTATACAGGCAAAGATGGGACAAAGCACCCAATTGGGGCACTGGCAGTACAAAATGGCCATAAGATAATTGGAAAATTAAACAAAACAGCAAAATTCATTAAAAAAAACAGAGGCAAAGTGCTGGCAACGCAGGACTGGCACCCCAAAGGCCATGTTTCATTTGCCGGTTCACATGCAGATAAAAAACCCGGAGAAATTATTATCATTCCTGTTGCAGATGATACTGTCGAGGCATTTTATCAAAAGTTTCCCAATTTAACCGATCCGGTACCTGCGGCAATGCAGCAGGTGCTTTGGCCTGTTCATTGCGTTCAAAATACTCACGGAGCAGCTTTTCACGGCAATTTTAATGCTTCATTAATAGACTTTGTATTTCGCAAAGGTTACCATAAAAATATAGATTCCTATTCGGCATTCTTTGAAAATGACCGCTGTACCCAGACTGATCTTTATGGTTATCTAAAAGAACAAAAAATTGACACTATCATTATCGGGGGCCTTGCTACGGATTATTGTGTTTATTATACCGTAACCGACGCTCTCCGCCTTGGTTTTAAATCTTATGTGCTGGAAGATGCATGCATGGGCATTGATATACCTCCAGGATCAATAAAAAATGCCGTTGCAACTATGAAAAAAAGCGGAGCTGTTTTTATTTCTACACTGGATTTTAAATAATGAATCCCGGTGTTTCAGCCCTGTTTACCGATTTATATTCGCTTACCATGGCTCAGGGTTACTGGAAAAACAACATGGGCGGAAGGGCCGTGTTTGAAGTATTTTTCCGTCATCAACCTTCGGGAGGAGGTTTTTCTGTTTTTGCCGGACTGGAAACTCTGGTAAAAGCGCTTCAAAATTTTTCTTTTTCAAAAGATGACCTTGATTTTCTGGAATCATTACAACTTTTTGAAAAAGATTTTCTTGCTCATTTAAAAAATTTCCGCTTTACCGGAAGCCTCTGGGCAATGGACGAAGGGACCATAATTTTTCCACAGGAACCACTTATCCGTGTGGATTCCAATCTGATGGAAGCCCAGATTATCGAAGGACTTATTTTAAATATCATTAATTTTCAAAGCCTTATAGCCACAAAAGCTGCCCGTGTTGTATTGGCTTCCAACAATGGTTCCGTAATGGAATTCGGCCTGCGCCGGGCTCAGGGGCCGGACGGCGCATTATCTGCATCCAGGGCAGCGTTTATTGGCGGTGCATTTGGAACCAGTAATGTTTTAGCAGGGAAAGAATTCAACATTCCGGTACTTGGCACCATGGCTCATTCATGGGTACAGTCTTTTCCCAGCGAAGAAGAAGCGTTTCGTTCGTATGCAGCCTTGTACCCGGACAAAACTGTTTTTCTTATCGACACCTATGACACCTTAAAAAGCGGAATCCATAACGCAATAAAAATTGGAAAAGAACTTTCCCTTAAAGGAAAAAATTTCGGCGTGCGGCTGGATTCGGGAGACATGCATTACCTATCTGTTGAAGTACGGCGTATGCTGGACGAAGCAGGATTTCCCGGTGCAACAATTGCTGTTTCAAATGACCTGGATGAATATATTGTAGATACCCTTACCAAGGCAGGGGCACCAATCAATATTTGGGGTGTTGGCACAAGAATGGTTACAGGCGGCACTGACGCTGCATTTACCGGGGTATACAAACTTACGGCAAAGGAAGAACAGGGAAAATTATGCCCAACAATGAAATTCTCCGACAACCCGGAAAAAACCACCAACCCCGGAATAAAGCAGGTATGGCGAATCAGGGACGAAAAAGGTTTGGCTGTTGCTGATATTATGGCTTTAGATGACCCCGAAACCCCTGATATCCCCGAAAAGGACCAGCGTCATGTGTTCTGGCATCCGCAGGCGGATTACCGGCATTTTTATCATACCATTACCAATGAAGCTGAAGCCCTTTTAAAAAAAAGGCTGGAAAACCAGGAAATAAAATACAATGTCCCTTCTCTGGGTGAGGTTCAACTAAAAGTACGCAATTGCCTTAAAAGTTTTGATCAAAGTTATAAGCGTATCCTTAATCCCCATATATATAAAATATCAGTAACAGAACGCCTTAGAACCTTGAAACTGGATCTGATTAAGGCGTATGATACTTCTATCATTAAAAATTAATCTAAATTAAAGAGAGGAACCGTATGGAATTAAAAGATTCAAAAACCTGGCACAATTTACAGACTGCCTTTGCTGGCGAATCCCAGGCTCATACCAAATATCTTTACTTTGCTTCAAAAGCGGAAAAGGACGGGTATGTTCAGATTGCCGCCCTTTTTAGGGAAACAGCGCTTAACGAGAAAGAACATGCAAAAATCTGGTTTAAACACCTCCATGACGGCAAAGTCCCGGATACTGCTGTTAACCTGAAAGACGCTGCGGCAGGGGAAAATTTTGAATGGACTGATATGTACGCTGGTTTCGCCAAAACTGCCAAAGAAGAAGGTTTTGCACAAATCGCAGCGGAAATGGAAGGTATTGCCAAAATTGAAAAAGAACACGAAGAACGGTATAAAAAACTCCTGGCCAATATCGAAAGCGGTATTGTATTCAGCAGGGATGGCGACCAAATGTGGCAATGCGCCAACTGCGGTCATGTCGCTATTGGAAAAAAAGCTCCGGAGCTTTGCCCTGTGTGCAAACACCCACAACCTTATTTCCACATCAGGGCAGAAAATTACTAGAAAAAGGCAGCATGTTCATGGAAGCTAATATTAATCGTCAGGACGCATGGGAACTCCTGTGCAAATACAACAAGGATAAATTTCACCTTCAGCACGCATTAACCGTAGAAGGAGTTATGAAATGGTATGCAACAGAACTTGGCTATAAGGACGATGCTGATTTCTGGGCAATTGTAGGGCTTCTCCACGACATCGACTTTGAAGAATATCCCGATCAACACTGCCATAAAGCGCCGGAACTTCTTAGAGAGGGCGGTGCCAGCGAAGCATTGATCCACGGAGTTTGCTGCCACGGTTACGGCATTACCGGAGTAGAAGCAAAACCTGAACATGAAATGGAAAAAGTTCTTTTTGCCACCGATGAATTAACCGGACTTGTCTGGGCTGCAGCGATTATCAGACCTTCCAAAAGCGTTCAGGACATGGAAGTAAAATCCCTTAAAAAGAAATTTAAAACACCTGCTTTTGCCGCCGGCTGTTCCAGGGAAATAATAGAAAAGGGTGCTGCCCTTCTTGGCTGGGAAATGGATACCATTTTTGAAAAAACGATTCTTGCCATGAGAAGCTGTGAAGATTCTGTAAACGATTTTATGCGTTCATGAACAAACGCGCCCTGGTTGCCATGTCCGGCGGTGTTGACAGCGCTGTTTCGGCAATTCTGGCCCATGAAGCAGGCTTTGACTGCATTGGCGCAACAATGAAACTTATTGCCAATGGTGGAAGCAAATGCTGTTCGCTCCAGGATATTAACGATGCTCGTGAAGCCGCCTGGAAACTTGGAATTCCTCATTATGTACTTAATTATACAAGCTATTTTACCCGGCATGTAATTGAACCATTTATAGAAAGCTATGAAAAAGGTGAAACCCCAAACCCCTGTATTGAATGTAACCGCCATCTGAAATTTCCCCTGCTTTTAAAAAAGGCTGCTGAACTGGAAGCAATAACCCTGATAACAGGCCATTATGCCCGGATAGAAAAAAACCAGGATCACTGGTTTTTAAAAAAAGGTATCGATCCAAAAAAAGATCAAAGTTATGTACTTTATATGATGAGCCAGGAAGATCTTTCCCATACGGTTTTTCCGCTTGGAAACCTTTTAAAAAACGAAGTACGCGAGATTGCTGCTTCCAGAGGAATGGCCAATGCTGACAAAACAGAAAGTCAGGACATTTGTTTTGTAAACAACAGAGACTATGCTGCCTTTATTGAAACATATACCGGAAAAAAATATCCGCATGGAAATATTATTGACACAGAAGGTCAAATCCTTGGCAGGCACCGCGGGCTAATACGCTACACATTAGGACAGCGGCGTGGCCTTGGCATAGCCTGCAATTCCCCGGTGTATGTAGCCGCCAAGAACACAGAGACCAATACCCTGGTTATTGGCGGTGAATCATCTCTTTATTCAAAATCCTTAAATGCAGACAGGGTGAATTTTATAGCCTGCAAAAATTTATTGCAGCCCCTCCGGCTTGGCATAAAAACAAGATATTTA
>Ga0082212_10010928_pt1 | contig 11553 bp, 8 predicted proteins | sample TergutNt197P3_FD_71548 | JGI IMG/M metagenome (GOLD analysis project Ga0082212, IMG submission 71548) | Neocapritermes taracua P3 segment gut microbial communities from Petit-Saut dam, French Guiana - Nt197 P3 | ecosystem: Host-associated > Arthropoda: Insects > Digestive system > Gut ... | reverse complement strand
AGTCTAAGTAACCGTTAACAATGCGCCCCAGCGATCCCAATTCGCTTTCCGTCAGGTAGTTTTTGGCTATTGACACGTCTGTTTTTACAATTTTTCCTTTGGGTGATTTTTCCCATGAAACGACGATTACATAACCCCGCAGTGCAAAATCGCGCAGTACAACAGTTGCCCACTGGCGAAAAGCCGTCGCGCGCTTTGAATTGACGCGATAACCAACAGCAATGATCGCATCAAGATTGTAATGTTTCACCATTCGGCTGACCTCGCGATTCCCTTCCTGTTGAACTACCGAGAAATCCTCGGTAGTTGAAACTTCGTTCAATTCGCTTTCTGCAAATATATTTTTAAAGTGCAACCCGATATTATCGGTTGAGGTATCGAACAGCAACCCCATACTTTTTTGCGACAGCCAAATCGTGCCGTCTTGTACGCGCACCTCTACGCCATCGCCTTTCGATTGATAGGCAAAAATCAAAAAATCAGCCGTACTGTTGCGGATTTGCAATGTGTTATTTTTGGCTTTTTTATTCATTGATATTTATTCACCTCAATCTACGGCACAAGGATTACCTTATTATAATTCCCTTCTTTGTGATAGAGTTTCTTGAACCATTCGGCGCCTTCGCTCAATGGGGCTACAGCCGATATCATATCGTCCACACTAAGCGCTCCGCTGCTAATCATATCAAGTACAATTTCATATTCGCCGCAGATGGCGCAACTACCCTGCACTTTGATTTCGGAAGTGACTACCTTTTGAAGCGGAAAGTTAATTATCGGCGTCAGGTTGCCAACTAACACAGCCGTCGCGCCCTTACGAAGCGAATCAAGGAGCGTATTGACGGTAGCGGAAATTCCAACCACCTCAAAGCCGAAGTCAGCGCCGCGACCTTTTGTGTGGTTGCGAACGGTTTCAGCAACAAGTTGGTTAGTAGAATTGATCGTGATGTCAGCGCCATAATTGACAGCCATTTTAAGTTTCTCATCGTCCACATCCACAGCGATGACCGGCGTGGCGCCAGCCGCTTTTAGCAAACTAACGATAAAAGTCCCAATCATCCCGCTGCCAATCACAACGGCGCTATCTCCAACGTTGATCCCCGAAATACGTACGGCATGTGCGGCAACGGCGGCAGGCTCTACCATAGCGGCCTGTTCAAAACTCACATTGTCAGGTATTTTATAAAGTATGTGTTGCGGAACGGCTAAATATTCCGCAAAAGCCCCATGCCGTTTATATTCTTTGGGCGAAACGCCTACTACTTCGCGTCCCTCGCTAAGGTTGTAATGTCCTTTGAGCGTGTACCAATCGTTTAATGGATACACAGTAGAGTCAAATGTAACCCTGTCTCCTTCTTTCCAGCGGGTAACGCCCTCGCCGGTTTTTACAATGACGCCGGATGCCTCATGTCCCATAATAACAGGCGGTTGCCGACGTCCGGTACTGCCATCCGACCCATGCACATCGCTCCCGCAGATACCACATGCTTTTACACGGATAAGTACCTCACCAGCAGCCGGTTGTGGATCATCCACATCCCTGTAAACTAATTTGTTATATTCCTCTAATACAAGCGCTTTCATATCTATTTCCTTTCTTAATTCTTAATTCTTAATTCTTAATTCTTAACTCTCAGCAATTATCCCTTTCCGGATAATGATATTGGCAAACCTTTCGGATTCGCCGGTGGCTATCACACAATAGGCTTGCTTTGCACGTGCGTAAAATTCCGGTTTTGAAATCACCATGAATTGTTTTTCGCCGTCGGGGTAGGCGCTTAGCGTTTCCTTGTAGGTTTTCCATACAGCCGGTTCCTGGCCTCGGCTGTCCATTAGAATAGCTGTGAAATCGACAGCGTAATCGAGCGGGAAGAGCGGCAGGATGGCATCCAACATTGCCGGTATATTGTGCCCATCGACACGGACTAACCGTTGCGCATGTGAGGCGGCCGGAAAATTACCGTCGCCCAATACAAGTTCGTCGCCATGTCCCATCTCCATCATGACTTTCAGGAGTTCAGGTGATAACAGTTTATTTATTCCTCTTAACATTTATTTTTCTTTGTGACAAGGGGTCATGCCCCCTTGTTAATAAGTTCTGCTTTTTGAACGGTTTTCGTAGTAATCGGGGCTGTTACCTAATTTTTCGAGCGTCGGCAGACTGATTTTGTCGATCAGCGCTTCAACTTCATCAGGTATAGTCAATGTGCAGGCATCTACATTCATCTTCAATTCGTTGATATTGCGCGAACCCACTAATGTCGAAGCCATAAACGGTTTTTTAAGTATCCATGCGATAGACAGTTGCGCAATATGGATATCCATATCAGCAGCTATTTTGTGCAATTGATTGACAACCTCAAAAATTTCCTGTTCAGCCCCTTCTTCGTAGTGACGCGACGTCTCTTCCCCACGATGTTGGGCAAAATGGCGCGAATGTGCCTGATGCTTGGGTACCTCATCGGCTGTCCGGTAAATACCGGCCAACAAACCTTGCTGCAACCCCATTGAACCTATAATGCCGATATTGTGTTCCATACAATAGGGTGCAATTTCAGCTTCAATGGCGCGTGAAACAATATTGTAGGTCAGTTCGTTGACGTCAATCCGAATACCGGTTGCCGCTACTTCCTCCATTTGTGTCCGACCAAAATTGCTGATCCCAATGGAACGGATCAACCCTTCCTTTTTCAATTCATCCAATTGATGACATGCCTCTTCGATGGTGGGAGGTGATGCTATAATCGCCTCATTGGATGTAAAATGTTTTACGGCAAGCGGGTTGATAGGCCAGTGGATCATATATACATCGAGATAGTCCATGCCAAGCCGTTGCAGGCTTTCGATACAATGTTGGCGTACATGGTGACAATTCGCCGGGTTGATTTTCGAGATGACAACTGCCTTATCCCGATGTCCTTTGAGCGCTATGCCCAATGAACGCTCGCTTTCGCCATTGTTGTAGATTTCGGCTGTATCGAATGTGTCAACACCCATATCAAGCGCGGCGGCCACTACATGATTGACGTCCTGTTGCGATTGCTCACCCCAATAGTCTCCTCCGCCAAATGGCCAGCAACCGATGGTCATGGGAGATATGGAGATGGCTGAATTTCCGAGTATATTTTTTTTCATATTAAATAATTATATATAGGGACTGTCTCAGAACTATTTTTTTAACACAATCGACACTAAGAAAGCACAAAGGACACTAAGTAATAAACATTGTATCGCAACTCTTTGTGACTTTTGTGAAAAACCTTTGTGCTCTTTGTGTTAAAGTTTTTGACTGTTGAGACGTCCTTATTACACATTTTCGGGTATTACATAACCTTGTCGATATGAGCCTCTTGCAAGGGCGTTTGCTTTATCGTCGTTAAGGATTTTCTCGGTTTGAGGATCAAACAGGAGTTGTTTGTTACCCACGCGGTATGCGATATTACCAAGATGGACAAGCGTTGCGCTGCGATGACATTCCTCAACGTCGCCATTCGGTTTCTTGCGGGTACGGAGTGCCTCGATGAAATCGATCTGATGTTCCTTATCGGGCATCACGCCACCATCCTGCGCAACAATCTCATTGTTATTACCCAAAACCTGCCATCCGCCGCCGTGCCGACCCAGATACATCAGACCTTCCGTACCGTAAATCTCGGTGCGGGTGGCATTGTTACGCCAGTTCGGGAAAAGCGTTTTATCCATGCGGATATTGGTGGGCGTTTTGACCATGTAGTTGGTCGCATAGGCGTTATCGCAGGTGAGTGTAAAATCGCCGAAATCGTATACAATAGATTGATATTCGGGTGTTTCACGTTTGCTTCCGAACGCATGGTTACCACCCCATCCGAAAACGGATTTGGGATGTGGCGGGTCGCCGATAACCAAGCGGGCCAGGTCCATCACATGCGATGCATCGTCGGCGAGTCCACCGCCGCTGTATGCCCAGTAACACCCCCAATCACCACGTCCGCTTTCGGTTACGATGCTTGGGCTGAATGGACGCTGTGCTGCAGGCCCCTGCCATTTATCCCAGTCGAGCCACGCAGGAACGGGTGTTTCAGGTTTTTCCGCCCATTGACCCCCTCCTAACATATTGTAACACTTGACGGTCACAATCTTGCCGAGTTTGCCGCTCTTGATATATTCGCGTGCCGAAAAGCCATACGGCGCGCTACGGTTCTGGAATCCAACCGACACAATCCGGTTGTATTTCGTAGCTGCTTCAACCATTTTTCGGCCTTCCCAAATATTGATGGTAGGGTTCTTTTCGACATAGACGTCTTTGCCTGCCTGACATGCCCAAACGGTAGCTAAGGCATGCCAATGTTCCGGCGTCGAAATCCATACGGCATCCACATCCTTGTCGTTGAATATATCCTGCATGTTGGCGGTCATTGCCGGACGATAGCCAAATTCTTTTTCAATCGTTGCTACGGCTTTGGTCAGTTTGGAACTATTGACGTCGCACACGGTTTTGATGGTTACATTATCGTTGACTTTACAACAACTGACAATGGCTTCCATCCCCCGACCGCCTGTACCGATTAGGCCAATGACGATCTTATCATTAGCCCCCTTGAATACGGCAGCGTTCAGCAGAGAATTAGCGCCAACGGTAAGGCCTATCGACCCTGCTATACTTTTCTTTAAAAATTCGCGTCTATACATTTTTTTATTCGTTAATGATTTAATAAATATTCTACCGCATTGAACATCAGGTTTCGGAAACTCTCTATTTTCCAATCGTCCCAGTGTCCGAGCGAAGTATATACCACCTTGTTATTATTGATCCATAAGACCGGTTCGTCGGGTACGCCCGGATTACTTCCCAAGAGCAAAACCTGGATCCTGTCGGAACGCAACGGACGGTTTTTGTACAGCCAGTTGAGACTGTTAAACGCAGGATCAACGCCTTTCAGCAGCGGATGTCCTTCCATTCCGGAAACTATTGAGACATCGGTTCCTGTATTCAAATGTCCGTAATGACCTTGATAGTTGCCTCCCAACACATCCTTGTCAAATTCTTTCCATTGAGATAGAAACTCCGATGCATTCGCATTAGCGGCTTGTATGCCGCCACCTTCACGGGGCACATTGGCATTGGCGTCGAATGAATGGGAAGCAGTACGGATGCCAAGTACCGGTCGTCCACTGGCGACATATTTCCTGATCATGTCCATCTTTTCAGGTTCTAATGCCCTGCGCCGGATAAAAAATACGGCCAAATCGGCATCTTCCAATATCTGCAGGTTTTCAATGTTATGCCGTGTCGGCGTCAAGGTTATTTTTCCGGCGTTGTCGATCGGCATCCCGTAAGCCGCATATTGAGCTTTCACTTCCGGTTTGGCATCAGGCTTGGCGTCGTCCATGATAGGTATTCCCAGTGCAAAATCGCTGTGGATATTGTGTTTCAGCGCAAGTTCGTGTGCAAATTCGGGCAATCGCTGGTTGGCGCGGTATTCGCTTTCAGCCGTCACGAAAGCAATGCGTGGCCTGGTATCACCTTTGAAACGAAATTGTTTCTTTCCGGTAAAATCGGACGATACGATCGAGGGACAAACGTATGTTTCTATATAATCAACAATCAGGTCAAGGCCGGTAAAATGATTGACGAATGGCGGCATTTTGCTGTTGTACATCAGGTCGGTCATGTCGCGCATCAAGACCACGTTCATACCCATCCGTTTCATGGCGCGAAGGCCAAACGAGCGGCCAATCACACACATATTGGTATGTACGCCCATCAGGATCACATTTTTAATTCCCTTTTTCTTAAAGTATGCGCCTATTTCCGCTCCGGAATCACTGATCAGGTCTTGATCGGTAACAGTCAGTGCATCAATTTGTTTAGTCCACGCTTTGTGAGGTTTGCAATCGTCGTTCTCACAACCCTCGTCCGATTGATCAACCGGCCATGGCGCATCCGCTTCGGAAGGAAGTTTACTCCCATTTGCCAATGCAGTGATTTTGCTGTCCTTATACTTTTTCGCTTCTTTCCGTCCCGGATAGTTGGCATAAAAGTCCATGCAATCACTTGGTGCATGAACTATCTTGACTCCTTGTTCGCGGGCAATTGTAAGCACTTTATTCATTTCAGGCGCTATCTCTGCCACGCGTGATGTGGCATCGTCACACCAATGCTTGTCCCACATATCGCAAATGATAATAGCCGTTTCGGCAGGCTTCCATGTTTCAATGCGACTGACCAAATCATACGCGCCTTTGTCCACAGTGGAAGCAACTTTCAGTTGTTTGGAGATACGCAAATCATTTGCAGCGTTTAAGCTCACAAAAGGAATCAACAAATAGATGATTACAATAAATTTATTTATTCTGTTCATTTTATTAAATATATCAAAGATTTAATTATCCGATCCATGTCTCATCACTTCATCTACAGCTTCCGATGCAAGATGTGCGCCTACTTTTTTATCAAATGTGATTTTGAATGAGTAGGCAAAATCGCAAGGTTTCGTTTGAGGGAAAGAAAGTTTCAGCCCTTCGTCGGTTTGCTGCCAATCAATTTTTTCGTTTGAACCGATCAGTTGTACATTAAGAATTTTTGCATCGGTAATGGCGTTCTTATCGAGCGATTTTATAAATACGCCGGCGGTATCGTCCCAATTCAGTACAATGGCGTAGAAGTCATTGCCTTTTGTGGTAAACCGCATATCGCGGGCTGTATACGGAGTGGCGGTGTTGTCGGTAAACGATCCTTTGGTAGGCTCGGCGTCTCCTTCTCCGAATTTTTTCCAGCAACGTGTTCCGTAAATGGCGTCGCCGTTTACTTTCAGCCATTTACCAATGTCAAGCAACACGGCCTTTTGTTCTTCGGTAATGGTGCCATCGGCTCGCGGGCCGATATTCAACAACAGGTTACCGTTCTTGCTTACAATATCTATCAGGTCGTGAACGATCTGTTCAGCTGTTTTGTTTTCTTCGCCGTCGATATAACACCATGATTTTTTGCCGACGGAAGTGTCTGTTTGCCATGGGAATACCATCATCTTACCCGATTTTCCGCGTTCCACGTCCCAGACTTGTATGTTGGTGGGATAGCCCTGTTTGGTATTTACCGCCACCTGTGTACCCCAATCTAAGGCGCTATTGTAGTAATAGGCTAAAAATTTGTTGAAATAGGGCATCAATACCGGATTGTTCACTGTCCAGTCGAACCAAATCAATTTAGGTTCGTATTTAATGATTAGTTCGTAGGTGCGTGTCAGCCATTCGCGTGCCATGCTTTCGTTGTAAGCCTCTTGGCGCGGAAATCTCCATCCGTAAAGGGCAATGGTGGTATCCTGCACATCCGACGGAAATTTCAACCCTCCGTTGTAGAACCACGCATTTTCGGCACGATGGGTCGAAAGGCCGAAAACCAATCCTTCCTGTTCGACAGCCTGTTTCAATAAGCCCACAATGTCTTTCTTTGGACCCATTTTCAAGCTGTTCCATTCATTAAAGTCACTGTCGTACATTGCAAAGCCATCGTGATGCTCTGCTACCGGCACTACATATTTGGCGCCTGCCTCTTTAAAGATTTTTGCCCATTCGCCGGCATCGAATTTTTCGGCCTTGAACAACGGAACAAAATCCTTGTATCCGAACTTTGTATGTTCGCCGTAAGTTTCGAGATGGTGTTTGTATTCTTTCGAATCCACCTGGTACATATTGCGCGGATACCATTCGTTGCCGAAAGCCGGAACGGCATATACGCCCCAATGGATGAAAATGCCGAATTTGGCGTCACAGAACCATTCGGGAAACTGATAGTGTTGTGCTATGTTATCCCAATCGGGTTGGAATACTTCGGCGCCTTTCGGGGAGGTAACCGAGTCAATATTGATATTAATTTTTGGGTCGCTACTGCAAGACAACATCAACAGCGCTACTAATGAGGGCAAGGCATACCTTGCCCCTACGGATAGAAATAAATATAAATGTTTCATTATGTTTATATTGTTATAGGTTTTTTTATCTGTCAATTGTGATCATAAGCATCCTGACAATTTGAATACCCATGCATGTTCGCTTGGGTTGTTGTTGGGAGAAAGCATAGGTGGGGTAATGATTACTCCCTTATTTTTGTAGGAACGATTTATTAACACATTGTTTCCTAAAAGGGTTACGCTTACGGGGTTTTTACCGACATTGGGAATGGTAATGGCTTTTTCGGGATATTTTGTGCAGATCACATACAAATCTTTTCCTTTTGCAGTAATGTAAACCGGAGCATCGGGTAGTTTGGCTATTTTCCAGGATGTCGTTCCGTAGATGGCTTCTCCATTTGTTTTCAGCCATTGTCCCATGTCCATCAATCGTTGTTGCATGATTACCGGGATACGCCCGTCGGCAGTAGGGCCAATGTTGAGCAGCAGGTTACCGCCCATCGCTACCTTTTCTATCAGCAGATGTACCAATTGTTCAGAGGTGCTGTAATCCGAAAGATTTTCGTTGCGATTGTAGCCAAATGAATTGCCTATCCCGCGACATTCTTCCCACGGATGATATATCTTGTTATCTTTCACATTGCCATCATGAACTAAGTCATATTCGGTGGTATAGTAGCCTCCATGCAAGCTACGGGTTTCCTTACCCCAGCGATCATTGACTACAACCGTTGATTTTACCGGCGATTCGTTATAAAGCCATGATAAAAACTCCGTACTTTTCCATGTTTCGGAAGGGTGATCCCATTCGCCATCCGGCCAGAAGATATCCGGACTGTAACGGTTTACCAAGTCTTTCATCTGCGGGAGCATGTGCTCGTCCACATACTTTGCAACATTTTCTTTATATAAAGGATTGAACCACTCGTAGAGAGAATAGTAGAAACCCATGCGTAATCCTTCCTTTCGCACGGCTGTAGTCAGATCGCCGGCTAAGTCGCGGTGCGGCCCAACATCCATCGCATTCCAATTCCATGTATGGACGCTTGGCCACAAGGCAAAACCTTCATGGTGTTTGGAGGTAAGCACCACATAACGCGCTCCGGATTCTCGAAATAACTTCGCCCAATCGTCGGGTTTGAACATTTCGCATGTGAAATCCTTTACAAAATCCTGATATTTGAAATTTTCGCCGTAATTCTTGTTGTGAAAGGCTGTAAATAACGGATTTACTTTGTTTTGTTTATCCATCAGTTTCCCCCAATACCATTCGGCATAACAATCATAGATGCCGGCGCCATCGGAAGGCAACGGACCCCAGGCAGGTACGCTATAAAGCCCCCAATGGATAAAAATTCCGAATTTGGCGTCGGTGAACCATTGCGGAATGGGACGGCTGTCTATTGATTCCCAATTGGCTTCATACTTTTGTTGTGCCGTTATGTTGAGAATAAGAGTCCCGGTAAGTATTATGATGAAAAGAAATTTCTTCATTTATTTTGTTATTAATAGATTATGATAGTGATCGATATTTTTTTTGTAAACATGTCATTTGTTTTATTCTTTCCACCATCGTTCTTTTTCTTTTTTGATCATATCGTCTAAATAGAGAATCTGGTCGTCGCGGTTGCGTTTGCCTCCCGGGGCTTCACGCATGGTTCCACCGTTGTAATGCGGTGAAATATTACAGTTCAAATCAAGACTTCCGCATAACAAGCCTATCCCATTTACATCGAATGTGCGAATATCTTTAAAGGATTGACTTGAGGATGTTCTCACCGACTGGTCCTTGTCGGGATTTTGAATATCACGGCCTGCAGTATCGAAAATGCCGTATCCCATCGTCTGATCCAGTACACTGATGACAAAACGCACCTGATTATCAGCCGCACGTGCGTGAATAAGACTGCGATAATATCCTGCAACAGGGAAAAGTATGACTTCGGCTCCTTTCAGGGCGAAAAGCTGTGTCACATCGGTAAACCAACTATCATAGCAGATCACCATGCCAACCTTGCCGAAATCTGTTTCAAAAATATCTGTTTTAATGCCTGACGTGATACCGCTGTCTGTCGATTCGGGGCTATATGGGTGGATTTTATCGTATATCCCGACTAACTGGCCGCTTCGATCATAAAGCACTCCTCTGTTGTATTTTTTGCCGTCTGTTTTATCTATTACATACACCGATGCGCCCACATACATTTTATGTTGAGCGGCCAATTTTGCCAATAGAGTCAATACCTCTTCACCCCGTGATGCATCCTCTCCGCCTGTTTGTGAAACCATTTCGGGATACAACAGCAAATCGGCATTATCTTTGGCAGCTTGTACGGCAACGGCAGTCATCTGGTCGTAGTTCATCTGTCCCTGCGTACAGGCAAACCTCGCCCAGCGGGGTTGAGCAGGGTCAACAGGGGTTATTGATATTTCGCGAATTTTTACTTCGCCGCCCGGATTAAAGCGGTAATATATCCTTAGCTCAGCGTTTCCGGTTTGGTTGCCGGAAACAACGATGGTTTCGCGTCCTTCAACCATTCCGTTGTCCAACTTGTAAAAACTGAAAATACCGTCCTGCGTTCTCGTTCTGCATTGGAAAAGCAGGTTGCGTTGCGGATTCACATCATCGGAAATCGAAAAAAGGACTTTATACTCGTATGTTCCCGGAGAAAGATTGACTGTTGTGGAAATATAAGCAACTGCAGCACGATCACCGCCTCCTGTAAGAGACAAATAACGGCTTTTAGCATCTTCTTTGAGTACAAAAACGGGTACATGGTCTTGCTGGTACGTAGTCAATTTCCAATTGTCAGGCAACGAACCGATATTTCCTTTGGAAAAATCGGTTCGGAATGTAGTAGTCTGTGCCATAGCTGTTGATAGGGCATATAAAATGAAAAAAAATAAAAACAGGTGCTTTTGCATGATGTTTTTTTGAGACAAAAGTAGTTAATTGAAATAATCAGGTATTGTACAAAATCGATTTTTTTATATAAAAAATCGATTTTTAAAAGACCCAAACAAATCAAAAAAGAACTAATATGAAATTTATTGTATATATTTGCATGTAGGGATGCGATGCATTGTGTCTCTACTAATGAAAGCCTTGATTTTAGAATTTTTAAAAGAAAGAAAAGCTCATGAAAAGTTTGCAGCGAGTGTTAAGGGCTTTACGACACGAACCTGTCGAAAGAATTCCTGTCACCGGATTTTTGACGTCTGTCAACATGGAATTAATGGAGCGATGCGGTTATGGTTGGGAACAAGCGCATTATGATGCAGATAAGTTGGTAACGTTAGCAGCTGCCGCACATAACCATTGGGGATTAGAAACGCTGAAATTGCCTTTTGACATGACAGTAGAGGCTGAAGCGCTCGGCGGAAAAATTATTCCAGGATCGAATGATACGCTTCCACAACTGATTTCCCACCTTTATAATGAACCGAAGGATCTTCTCTTTGATAGAGATTTGTTATTCTCCGGTCGAATACCGATAGTTTTGAAGGCTATAAAGTTGGCCAAGTCCCGTTATGATGGCGAAGCTGCAGTAGTAAGTTCCATTGTCGGCCCTTTTACATTGGGAACAAGACTGTTTGGAATGGATAATTTTCTGATATGGATGATTGCCGAATCTGACAAGGCACATGCTGCGATGTCGCGACT
>Ga0082212_10010927_pt1 | contig 11553 bp, 9 predicted proteins | sample TergutNt197P3_FD_71548 | JGI IMG/M metagenome (GOLD analysis project Ga0082212, IMG submission 71548) | Neocapritermes taracua P3 segment gut microbial communities from Petit-Saut dam, French Guiana - Nt197 P3 | ecosystem: Host-associated > Arthropoda: Insects > Digestive system > Gut ... | reverse complement strand
TCCGCTCGATCCATCCTTTAAAAATGAGCAGAACAGAACGCGGTTGCCGTAACTCCTCGCTCTGACGCACAGACCGACCGCCGCGGTGGTTTTACCTTTACTGTCTCCGTGATAAACATGTATTTTCGGTTCATTGATCATAAGTTTTTCCGAATCCTTATCCTTTACGTGCAATTCGCCCCGGCAAACGATGAGAGAAGAATGTAATAATTTTACCGCACTATCCAGATAGTGTGGATACGAGTTGAAATATCTGGATTTTGAGCGGATTTCTCGTCAGACGAGACACGAGGAGGGCGAATATCCATAGATATTTAACCGACGAGTAACAAAGTATGGCGGGAAATGAGCCAAAAGACAGGCATTTGGGACTCGTACCCGCACTATCTAGTAATTAAAAAGATCGTCCGTATCATCCCGGACAGGTAACGGAAGCGTATCGATGACCTCGAGTACCGGTTCGCGCAAGAAAATAGACGGGTCGGCGGCAAGCGTATAGCCGCCTCCGGGGGGAGGATTCCATTCATAAGCGTTCGCTCTCGGATAGGCGAGTCCGGCGAGAATATTTCCTATAACCCCGGCGTGAGTGACGACTGCGGCGGAAAAAACCGAGGACGTCATCATCATATTGATTATCGAAAGGGCGGCGCCGATACAGCGGTTGAAAAAATCCAACGGGGGTTCCGCGCCGTCGGGAAGACATTCGGGGTCGCCGGCTATCCAGCGTGCGAAACGTTGGTTATCGCGCAGCTGTTCCATACTTTTCCCCTCGAACTCACCGAAACAGGTTTCCCTGAGGTTTTCTATCTCGTTTATCTCATAATCAGGATAGAGGATTCGCGCGGTTTCGGCGGCGCGCGTAAGCGGACTCGAAAACACCCATTCGGCATAGGGATAGACCGAGTTAGCGAGCTTATGACATAGTTCGGATATTCCTTCTTCGCATAAAGGAATGTCTGTACTTCCGCAGTAAATACCGCTTTGATTGGCTTGGGTCAATCCGTGCCTTATGAGATGAAGCTTATATGTCCTCACTCTGCCGGGACGCCTCCTTTTTTACTTTATAAAAAAATTTCTGAAATTACGGAAATTTATGCTTTTCAAACTTTACAATATGTAATATTCATTGTAGAATGTTCTTTACATCCCCAAAAACCGAACAGGGAAAAGGGGACGGGAAGAGGATCTATGGCAGACACCGGATTTAACAGAATACTAACGCTGTTACGCAAGGAAAGCGGTATTACTCAGAAAGAAGCCGCGAGGAACCTGGGCATATCCCAGGCGCTGCTTTCGCATTATGAAAAAGGAATCCGCGAATGCGGTCTGGAATTTTTGGTTAAGGTCGCCGCGTTTTATGAGGTGTCCTGCGACTATCTCCTCGGACTTTCTCCCGATCGGAGCGGATTGACGCTGCAGATAGATGATATTCCGGAATCAGATGATAAAAACGACGCGAAATACCGCGGGAGCGTACTGCCTACTCTTAATAAAAAGCTGATAGCAAATTCCATGAACATACTCTTTGACCTGATGCAGCAGGTCGGGGATCGGCAACTTACAACCGAGATGTCAAATTATCTGATGCTTGCTGTTTATAAAATGTTCCGCATGTTGTTTTCGGCTAATCCCAAAAATCCCCAAAGTACATTTTCAATATCCGAGTCGGTATATTCAAGGTATATCGACGCTGAAATGGCTTATATTGAAGCGCATATAGCTTCGATGCTTTCGGGCGATTCGTCAAGCGATTTTTCGCAGGTCAAGAACGCGGATAAACTTGAAATATCGAACCAACACGTCGGGGAAAAATATCCTCTTTACGCGACCTCGCTTTTTAACCTTATTCAACTTTCAGAGAAAACGATTCTTTCGGACGAATGACCTTCATAAGCGAATCCTGTGCCGACCGCCTCAGGCGGTTTTTTGTTTTATGACGCCGTTACTTCCGGGGTCCTGCCGCAGCAATTTTTATATTTTTTTCCGCTCCCGCAGGGACAGGGAGCGTTTCTGCCTACCTTCTGGTCCGCGTTGCGGACCGGTTTTTTGACGCTTTTGCCGGAAGAAGAACCACCCACAGCGGCGTTCGCCTGCCTGAGACGGGCGGCGGCGCGTTCACGCTGTTCCGACTCGGAAAGGATTTCTACGGTCAGCATCAATTTTGCCGTGTCTTCTCGAATTGCCGCTATCATTTCGTCGAACATTCCGTAGCCTTCTATCCTGTACTCGACGACGGGATTTTTTTGTGCGATGGAGCGCAGATGAATACCCTGGCGAAGCTGATCCATGTCGTCTATGTGATTCATCCACTTTTCGTCCACCACGCGAAGCAGCACCATCCGTTCGAGGCGGCGCATTACATCTTCTCCGAATTTCTTCTCGCGTTCGTCATATTTTTTATGAGCTTTTTCAACAAGTTCTGAAATTATCCCTTCCCTTGTAAGGAGCGGCAGTTGTTCGTCGCTGTAGGAAAGGTCATTTGCGGTCAATAACCATCCCAAATAGTGACTGCGAAGTCCCGTGAGGTTCCAGCTTAAGTTGTCTTCGGCATCGGCGAGAAAGAGGATCACATTGCTCTCGACTGACTCATCTATCATAGAGATGATCCGCTCTCGTATATCGTCGCCTTTTAACACCATATCCCGTTGTGAATATATGGTTTCCCGCATTCGGTTCATGACGTCGTCATAATCAAGAACACTCTTGCGTATGGAAAAGTTTCTGGCTTCCACTTTTTTCTGAGAACTCTCTATTACACCGGTGAGCATTCGGTTCTGGATTGGCATATCTTCCTCGACATTCAGCGTGTCCATTATCGATGAAAGACGTTCGCCGCCGAATATCCGCATAAGGTCGTCGTCGAGTGACAGGAAGAAACGAGAGGCGCCCGGGTCTCCCTGGCGGCCTGAACGCCCGCGGAGCTGGTTATCGATCCTCCGGCTTTCGTGGCGCTCGGTTCCTATGATAAACAAACCTCCGGATTTGATTACTTCCTGGGCAAGCGGAGCTATTTCGGATTTATATTCCTGATGATACCTGTCAAAACGTTCCCGAAGCTCAATTATCGCAGGGTCTTCAGTTTCGTATTTACTCGTTGCCGCCAAAATATCCGCGTCCGAAGCGTCCTCCTTTGACAAACGTGACCGCGCCATAAACTCCGGATTGCCGCCGAGCATTATATCGGTTCCGCGTCCGGCCATGTTGGTGGCTATGGTCACGGCGCCGGGTTTTCCCGCCTGAGCGACAATGACAGCTTCTTTTTCGTGGAACTTTGCGTTCAAAACCTCGTGTTTTATACCTCTTCGTAATAGTAGCTTACTTAAGATCTCGGACTTTTCTATACTTATTGTACCGACGAGAACAGGTTGGTTCCGTTGGTGGCACTCGGCTACCTGTTCTATGATATTCTGATACTTACCCTTTTCGGTTTTAAAAATAACGTCGTCATGGTCTGAACGTATCATAGGCATGTTTGTGGGAATTTCAACGACGTCCAACCCGTATATTTCCTGAAACTCCTGCTGTTCGGTAAGAGCCGTTCCGGTCATTCCCGACAGTTTTTCATACATGCGGAAGTAGTTTTGGAAGGTGATGGTTGCCAGGGTTTTATTCTCTCTTGCCACCTCGACGCGCTCTTTAGCTTCAATAGCCTGATGAAGCCCTTCGTTGTACCGGCGGCCTATCATGAGGCGTCCGGTGAACTCATCGACTATAATTACCTCGCCGTTTTGAACGACGTAATCCACATCCCGTTTCATGATGCCTCTTGCCCGGACAGCCTGGTTTATGTGGTGGGATAATGTCATATTCTCCGGGTCGGCGAGATTTGTCACGTTGAAATGGCGTTGAGCTTTGGCTATGCCGCGTTCGGTAAGCGAAGCGCTGCGGGCTTTTTCATCTACAATAATGTCGTAATCCTTCGCCACCTCGTCGATGTCTATCTTCGAGTCATGTTCGGTAATGCGCATTACCGACAAGGTTCTGGCGAAATCGTCTGCGTGACGGTAAAGATCCGTTGATTTTTCACCGGGCCCGGATATGATTAACGGTGTTCTCGCTTCGTCAATCAGGATTGAGTCGACTTCGTCGACTATGGCATACGGATGTCCGCGTTGGGATTTGTTGATCAAATCGAGTACCATGTTATCGCGAAGATAATCAAATCCGAGTTCGTTATTGGTTGCGTAGGTGATATCCGCGTTATATGCTTTTTTACGTTCGGCGGAGGTCAGACCGTGAACTATCAAGCCGACGTCGAGACCTAAAAAACCGTGAACCTTACCCATCCACTCGCTGTCGCGTCGGGCCAGATAGTCGTTGACGGTCACAATATGGACCCCCTTGCCCGAAAGAGCGTTGAGATAGGCGGGCAGAGTGGAAACCAAAGTTTTACCCTCTCCTGTCTTCATCTCGGCGATTCTGCCTGAATGCAAAACTATACCGCCGATTATCTGCACCGGAAAAGGAGTCATTCCCAACACCCTTGGCGCCGCTTCGCGGCAGACGGCGAACGCGTCGGGAAGGATTTCGTCCAATGAAGCTCCGTTATCGAGCCGCCGCTTGAAATCGGCGGTCATTCCCCGCAGTTCGGAATCGCTCATTGCACTGTATTTTTGTTCAAGCCGGAGCACTGATTCCTTAAGCGGAGTTATCCGCTTGAGTTCCCTTGAGCTGGGCGTTCCGATAATCTTTTCAATAAGTCCCAAAAAATACACCCCACGCAGAAAATAATGGTCTTAGACTGAAAACATATTACCGCTTTTAGTCTAAAGCGTCAAATATATCATAATGAGACTGTCCGGATTATTCAGAAGTATTTTACGCTCCGCAAACCGGCCCTGACGCTTCTTTCGGCGGAAGTATCCGGGACAACGCCAAATCGAGCGGTTTGAAAAGCGCGAGAATGAGTGCGAAATTTCCTATGCAATGCAGAAGATCAAACCTTATTCCGGCAACGATGTAGGCTATTCCTCCGCCTAAACCGGCGGTAATGAAATACGGAATTGAGGAAAGCGAACCGAACAGCAAACCGTATGTGCCGCCGACAATAGCCCAAAGAAGCGGCGAACGCATACGGTTCAACAGCAAAGCGATGATGAAAAGCAGCGTCCATATATAAAGATAGACTATCCACCAGATATGAAACCCGTAGATGACCCCCTCGATAACGACAAAAACATATATTATATAAACCGTTTTGACTTTAAAATGGAGGGTATAAAGTATTATCAACAGCGTGACCAGTTCTATGTTAGGCAGCGACATCATGGCTACCTGCACGCCTACGAGCAGAGCGGCGGCTATTGCGGGAAGGGTGATATCGCGAATGGCCGGCTTGAGTTTCATCCGTTTAATCCCAACCTTCGACCAATGTGAATTCATAGTGACCGCCGTCGGTAACGGGAAGGTCGCTGATCCCGTAGTTTGAGAATTCCCCGTCTACTGTGAGCATCCACCATTGTTGTTTTTCCGTATCAGCCAAAACTCCGTTTACCGAAGTGACCATAAACCCGAAACCGGTTTCGTCCCCGCCGATCATGTTCTGCTCATTAAGCGCTTCGGCGAGATACTCCGCGTCGGTTCTGAAAACAGACTCCTTGCTTGAACCATCCAACTGGATAACTTCGACCGTGATCTTTTTCTCCCCCCCGGCAACAGCCGGACGCGTGAAAAAGAATATAGCTAAAAAAATCGCGACCAGGATAACAAATGCGCCTACTGCTATAAACAGCTTTTTGTTGCTCTTCTCTTTTTGTTGCATAAAAAATGTCCTCCGTATGGTTTTTTCAGAATATCGCCCAAAAAAACAAGATAGCGCGGAGAACGGAACTTAAAATTTATGTATTAACAAAACCGTTTGCGCCGCTCTCCAAGACTCGTGGGTAAGGCACGCGTCAAAGACCGGTCTTCTGGCTCAGCTTCTTCGCGGTATCCGCTGCCTTCCCGAAAATAGTTTCAGTGGCATATTAGCGGCGCGCTCAGCTTTACAGCGACGAGTTCGCACAGGATTCTCACCTGTTTCCCAGGGCAGCAACAAATGCTGCCGACTTCAACGCAGAATATTCTGTTTTCAAAGATATTATACAGTAAATCCGCTTATATGTAAACAAATTTTCCGCACTATTTAATGTTGAATGTATTGTCTTTCAACTGAAAACCGAGCGTCAGGAGACTGTCTCCGAGATGCACATTCTCAACAAGAACCCGGTCCGGAAGGCGTAAATCCGCCTGACTGAAGTTCCAGATACCTTTAATACCCAGAGCCGCAAGTCTTTCTGCCACAGATTGCGCGCCTTCCTCCGGTATACACAAAATAGCTGTTTCGGGTTTGTGTTTTTGACAGAAAGCTTCCAGCCCAGAAATATCCAGGACCTTGATCCCCGGAATTTTTATCGCCGCTCCCGCAGGGTCTTTATCAAAAAGACCTATCAGTGATATGCCGTAGGAGCCGTTGAGGATAAATCCGTAAATTGCGCTGCCGAGATTTCCCACTCCTATAAGCACGGCCGGAAGACATTCGTCGATTTGCAGGATTTCGTGAATCTTGTTTTGAAGCTGAGACACATTGTATCCGTAACCCTGTTGCCCGAAACCTCCGAAATAGTTAAAATCCTGACGGACCTGAGAGGGGGCAAGTCTCATCTGACGGCCTATTTCCAGCGAAGAAATGCGATTTATACCCTGCTCCGTGATGTTTGATAAAAATCTTAAGTATCGCGGCAGACGCCTTATGACATGAAGCGATATCTTCCGGTCTTCTCGTTCTGACATATCTTTTCCTCCTGCCAACAGTGAGAAGTCGAGTTGAATATTTCAGATTGTATGCGTTGTCTATAACAGCAAAAGCGAATCCAACACATATTCGCCGAAGCGTACGCAGGTCACACCGGTATCGCGCCCGGTGATGATATATTTTTTATCCTTGAACATACAAAAGTCCAAAGCTTCGTCCAACCTGTCGCCGCGGTCGGGAAAACCGATGTGCCTGAGCAGCATTGCAGAGGCTCTGAGCATGGAGCAGGGATCGGCGTAATCGCCGCGTCCCTCGGCGACCATACGCGGCGCCGAGCCGTGGATAGCTTCAAACATAGCGTAGCGTTTACCGATGTTGGCGCTCCCCGCGGTACCGACCCCGCCCTGAAATTCGGCGGCTTCATCGGTAATGATATCCCCGTAGAGATTCGGAAGCACCACCACCTGGAAGTCCCTTCTGCGTTTCTCGTCTATAAGCTTTGCGGTCATGATATCCGCGTACCAGCTATCGGTGATTATTTCAGGATAGTCCTTGCCGATTTCACTGCACAACCGCAGGAATTTTCCGTCGGTCTTCTTGATCACATTTGCTTTTGTGACTATGGAAACCCTGGTTTTTCCATTCGCTCTGGCGAAATCATACGCTAGTTTTGCTATGCGTTTGGTTCCTTCATCGGTGGTCACGGTGAAATCCACCGCAAAACCGTCAAAATCCATACCTTTTGAACCTATGGCATACGCGCCTTCGGTATTCTCGCGGAAAAAAGTCCAGTCTATACCCTGTTCGGGTACCTTTACCGGACGCATATTGGCGAACAGATCAAGTTCGCGGCGCATGGCGACGTTGGCGCTCTCTAAGTTAGGTAATCCTGAAGAAGCGTCGGGAGTGGTCGTAGGGCCCTTTAATATGACATGACACTCCTTAAGTTCGAGCAAAGTGTCTTCGGGAATAGCCTGCATGGCCTGCGCGCGGCGCTCAAGCGTTAAGCCGCCGACGGAACGAAACTCAACCTTTCCGCTTTCAAGTTCCGGCTTTAAAATTTCTCGCAGTATCGATTCGCTGACAGAGGTAATAACCGGTCCGATACCGTCTCCGCCGCAAATGCCGATAATTATTTTATCAAGCTTTTTGTAGTCGGTGAAATCCGCTTCGGATTTCATTTTTTCATTGCGTTTATGCTGTTCTGTCATTAGCGTGATAAAATTATCCGCGGCGTCTTTATAACCTATCTGATTATCCATTACTTTACTCCCGCTTTTGATTTTGTATAACCGAGCAGCCCGCCTGCCGCCAGATATTTTTTTTGCCTGTCAGAAACTTCGGTTGTCAGAGCGATCTGCCGGCCGGTCGTTTTATTATGAACAATAAAGTCAGAGCCGCCGCTTATAAGAGTAGCCGCCGCGTTTTCTATTCTGAGAAGATCGCCTTGGCTAATTTTCTCGTAATCCGATTTATCCTTAAAAATCAACGGAAGAATACCGGCGTTGGCGAGATTATCCCGGTGTATGCGGGCAAACGACCTGGCTATGACCGCGCGAACGCCGAGATACAAAGGTACGAGCGCGGCGTGTTCGCGCGATGAACCCTGTCCGTAGTTTTCGCCGCATACCACGATACTGATACCCAGTTCTCTCGCCCGTTTAGGAAATTCCTTATCGCATATGGAAAAACAAAAGTCTGAAAGATACGGGATGTTTGAACGGAAAGGTAACAGAGAGGCATTTGAGGGAGCTATGTGATCTGTGGTTATATTATCCCCGACTTTCAGTGAAACCCCTGCTTGAATTTCGTCTTGCATAGCCGGCAGCGTCGGAAAAGGTTTGATGTTCGGACCGCGTACTATCTCAAGCTTTTCCGCCTCTTCAATTCCGGCGGGCGCGTCGATCATGTTATCATTTATTTTAAATACTTCCGGTAGTGAGAAATCTATATTACCGGAGTAGCTGACCGGATCGGTAAGCACACCGAAAACGGCGCTGACCGCGGCGGTCTGAGGACTCACTAAATAGACCTGCGCGTCCAAAGTCCCGCTCCTGCCTTCAAAGTTGCGGTTGAAGGTACGAAGACTTACCGCTCCGGTGGAAGGCGCCTGTCCCATCCCTATGCAGGGACCGCAGCCGCATTCAAGCAGTCTGCATCCGGCTGAGAGCAGTTCGGCGAGCATACCGTTCTCGGATAGCATACCCAGAACCTGTCGCGAACCTGGAGATATAGTTACGCTGACCCCTTCCTTTACGGTTTTTCCTTTGAGGATAGAAGCTACTGTCATAAGATCGCTCAATGAGGAGTTGGTGCAGGAGCCTATGCAGATTTGGTCTACGGGCATACCGGCAATGAGAGAAACCGGCTTGACATTATCCGGCATGTGAGGACAGGCGGCAAGCGGAACAAGCGATGAAAGGTCTATCTCGATTATCTGATCGTATATAGCGTCGGAGTCGGCTTTGAGCTCGATAAAATCCGCCTCCCGGCGCTGAGCGATAAGGAAGGCTTTGGTATTTTGGTCAGACGGGAAAATCGAGGAGGTCGCTCCAAGCTCCGCTCCCATATTAGTGATGGTGGCGCGTTCGGGAACGCTCAATGTACTGACCCCGTCGCCGAAATATTCAATTATTTTTCCCACTCCGCCTTTTACGCTTAAGCGTTTTAGAACCTCGAGAATGATATCTTTCGCCGACACGCCCGGAGTAAGTTTTCCCTTTAGCTTTATGCCGAGAATTTTCGGGGTCTCTATATAATATAACCCTCCGCCCATAGCCACTGCGACATCCAAACCGCCTGCGCCTATGGCGAGGGAGCCTATACCCCCCGCGGAAGGGGTGTGGCTGTCGGAACCTATAAGAGTTTTGCCCGGACGGGCAAAACGTTCCAAATGAACGTGATGACAAATGCCGTTTCCGGGTCTGGAAAACAGGATTCCGCTTTTTTTGGTTATGGATTTTATGAAAGCGTGGTCGTCGGCGTTTTCAAAACCCGCCTGAAGCATGTTGTGATCTATATACGCAACCGAAAGTTCGGTCCGCACCCTCGGCGTGCCTATTGCCTCAAACTGAAGATAGGCCATGGTTCCGGTAGAATCCTGTGTGAGAGTCTGGTCCATCCTGATACCGATTTCGCCGCCGTCTTCAAACGACCCCTCAACTATGTGATCTCTTAGAATTTTCTGCGAAACTGTCAGTCCCATAATCTGCCGTTCTCCTTAAACAGAAACCGTTTATTGTTTGCGAATGTATTTATTTTGATACGAGTAATATTATAGTCACAAGAGAATATTGTCAATTTCATTCCGGATAATGTACTAAATATAGGGAAAAGTTGAAAAGAAACGGAAAATATAGTATTGTAACAGATAATAAGAGCACCCAACGGAGATAAAAAAATGTCGTTAGCCGAAGCGCTTATTCAAGGATTGGTCCAAGGAATCACCGAGATGCTGCCCATAAGCAGCAGCGGGCATTTATCATTGTTCAGGTACTTTTTCGGATCAAATGATTCCGGGTCGTTGTTTTTTTCGGTTGTGCTGCATTTGGGAACGATAACGGCGGTAGTTGCTGTGTTTTGGGAAAGAATAAAAGAGTTGATTATTGAAGCGTTCAGGGTTTTGAGGGATATCTTCACCGGAAAATTCCGGTTTGGGGATATGGATGAAAAACGCAGAATGTTGATGATGCTGATTACGGCGTCGCTTCCGCTGGCAGTCTTCTACCTTTTCAGGGATTTTGTCGAAAGGATATCTACCGATGACGATATAATTGTTGAAGGTATATGCTTCCTCATTACGGCTGTAATGCTTTTTCTATTTTCGAGAAAAAAGGACGGTTTATTGAACGCGGCGGATATGACTGTAAAAGACGCGTTGATAATAGGTATAGCCCAGGGCGCGGCGATAATGCCGGGAATATCCCGTTCGGGCTCGACTATTTCAGCGGGAGCTCTGCGCGGATACTCAAAGGATTTTGTGGTCGCCTTCTCTTTTATTCTCGGAATTCCCGCTGTGTTAGGCGCCGCTTCGGTTGAAACGCTTCACGCGGTGAAAACCGAGACAATAGGAGAACCGGTAATGCTGGCGGTAGGATTTATTACCTCTGCGCTTGCCGGATTTATAGCTATAAAGTTGATAATCCGGCTAATAAAAACCGGAAGGTTCGCGATCTTCGCGTATTATCTGTTCGCCATAGGCGCCGTATCGGTGATTTTAGGCGTTTTGGGCATAAAACCGGCTTTTTAGTTTACGGAGAGTATGATGGCTGCTGCAAGCAGAGGGAGACCCACAAAAGCAGAACAACAACGAAAAGCGCAAGCCGAGAAGCTGCTTGAAGAGAGAAAACAGCGAAAACGGATGAATTCGATTATCCTTTTCGCGTTGTCTGTTTTTCTTTTTGCTCTTTCATTGATAAAAGGGCAGAGCTTTTGGTTGTCAATGCACAAAATACTATTCGGGTTGTTCGGGGTTTTCGCTTTCGGAGCCGGACCCTTGTTGTTCCTGTTAGCGCTTATAATTGCATATGACAAAAAGGTCAGCGGTATCAAAACGATTTCCGCTCTGCTGCTCACCATTGTTTGCTGCGGCGCGATATTTATTTTTTCCGGCGCGGCGTACTCCGGGCAGGATATTACATTTGCCGGGAGAATCAAAGAACTTTATCTCTCGGGAGTTGATAAAAAGGGCGGAGGGGTTTTCTCCGCGGTTGTCGGGATGCCGTTATTGGCGCTTTTCGGACATCCGGGCGCAGACATAACCGCTGTGCTGTTGATATTTGTATTCCTGATGATGCTTACGGGCAAGAGCCTTATTGATC
>Ga0082212_10010926_pt1 | contig 11553 bp, 13 predicted proteins | sample TergutNt197P3_FD_71548 | JGI IMG/M metagenome (GOLD analysis project Ga0082212, IMG submission 71548) | Neocapritermes taracua P3 segment gut microbial communities from Petit-Saut dam, French Guiana - Nt197 P3 | ecosystem: Host-associated > Arthropoda: Insects > Digestive system > Gut ... | reverse complement strand
GCTCGTTTTAGAACACCAAATGCGTATGTGGGAGTGGTATCTTTTGAGCCGTTCCGCAACTACTGTTAATGAGTTCATTAAATCTCTCAAATTGGACGAGCTATATCCCAAAAGTGGCAATTAACTCGAATTTTCAGAATGGCTGATTTGATTTAGATTTAATGGGTTTTGTCTGCCTGTTTTATAGCTGACACCCTAAAGGTGGGTTTTGTTGGTATTTCTCAATCGGCTCAATCATCATAGCCCTGCATTTTGCCGCCGAAATCCGCGAATCCGTTCTCGCGCATGGAAATCACGCCGTCGCGCCCCACCACAATATGGTCAATCAACTCCACATCTAAGTCCGCGCAGGTGCGGCGCATACGCTTTGTGGAGTCAACGTCTGCCCTTGAGGGAATACAACTCCCTGCAGGGTGATTGTGTACCATGACAAGTCGGCTACAGTCATACCGCAGAATGGCGCGCGCGATTTTACGCACGGGTATTTCCAATTCGCCGAGTGAGCCGCTGTAGATTTTCTCACGCGCAATCAGCCGCAGGTTGTCGGTCATGAACAAACAGTGAAATTCCTCCTGCTCGACGCCCACGTAAAACGCATAGCAATACTCCCGAAGCCGCTGTGAATCAAACAACTCCTCCAACGATGATTTAGTGTGATTCTTTATATACAGTTTAGCGAACTCGCGCATAAAATGAATCATTTTCGCGGATTTATCACCCACGCCCTCCACCTCGATTAACTCGTTGTAGTCGGCGTCCATAACGCGCGCTAACGAACCGAACTTGTTGATTAGCCTGTGCGCCGTGGCGTTGACATCGCCACGCGGAATAGCATAAAACAGCAAATGCTCCAGCGGCTTATGCTCGGGCAATGCGTCAAAGTCAGACTTGAGCAGCTCTTCTCTTGTACGCTCACGATGACCGTGGTGCATATGCGGCTTTTTATCACTCATTGTTGCAAAATCGCGCCTGTATGCGCCGACGTGACTATTTTCGCGTACCGCCCTACGTAACCGCCAAAATCTTCTTTGACTTTAGGGGTGTGATTCTTTCTGCGCGCGGCAATTTCCGACTCCTCAACGCATAACTCAAGTTTATTGGCGGGGACGTCAATGAGAATCTCGTCACCGTCTTGAACCAACCCAATCAAACCGCCTGCCGCCGCTTCAGGCGAAACGTGACCGACTGCCGCGCCGCGACTTGCGCCCGAGAATCGCCCGTCGGTAATCAAAGCCACAGAACCGTCCAACCCCATCCCTGCGATTGCCGCCGTAGGCGCAAGCATTTCGGGCATTCCCGGACCGCCTTTGGGTCCTTCATATCGAATAACCACCACTTCCCCCGCAGTAATCTTGCCGCCCAAAATCGCGTCAACCGCCTCCTGCTCAGAATCAAACACACGCGCCGCGCCCTTGAATACCATCATATGTTCAGCGAGTGCGCCGCGCTTGACAACTGCGCCCTCCTCGGCAAGATTACCTTTGAGGACTGCTAAACCGCCTGTCGCTCTGTGAGGATTTTCAATCGGGCGAATTATATCGCCGTCGGCAGGCATAGCCTGTTTTATGCGTTGTGCTTGCGTTTCGGAAACGGTTTTTACTGATAAATCAATCAAATCGCGGCGGGAAAGTTCGCGCATGACCGACTGAATACCGCCGACTCGGTGTAAATCCTCAATGAAGACGTTGCTTGCGGGATTGAGCTTGCACAACTGCGGAATACGCTCACCCATCTCGCTGATATCATCAAGCGTGAGTTTCACGCCCGCTTCGTGGGCAATCGCCAACAGGTGCAGAATCGTGTTGGAAGACGCGCCGATTGCCATATCAACGGCAACGGCGTTATTCATGTTCGCTTTAGTCATAATATCGCTCGGGCGTACGTTATCTTGAAGCAGCTTCACAATCGCTTCGCCCGTTTCCTTGGCTAATCGCGTCCGTGCCATATTCACGGCGGGTTCAGTGCCGTTACCCGGCAATGCCATACCAATCGCTTCGGCGAGGCAGTTCATAGAGTTGGCGGTATACATTCCGGAACAAGAGCCGCAAGTGGGGCAGGAATGTTCCTCCATATCGCGTATTTCGTCGTCACCGATTTTCCCTGCGCTGTATTGACCCACCGCCTCGAACACTTCCGAAAGCCCGATTTTCCTACCGTTCTTAAGCGTCCCTGCGAGCATTGGACCGCCGCTCACAAAGATAGACGGCAGATTCAATCGCGCCGCCGCCATTAGCATACCGGGCACGATTTTGTCACAGTTAGGGATAAAAACGATACCGTCAAGGGGCTGTGCAGTAAGCATGACTTCTATGCTGTCGGCAATCAGCTCACGCGAGGGTAGAGAATACCTCATGCCGCGATGGTTCATGGACAGACCGTCGCACACACCGATGGTGAAGAACTCGAACGGTACACCGCCTGCGTTGCGTACGCCGTCTTTGACCGCCTTGCCGATTTGGTGCAAGTGAATATGCCCGGGTACGTAGTCACTCGCCGCATTAACGACTGCGATAAACGGGCGGTGCATTTCCGAATCGGTAACGCCGAGGGATTTTAACAGGGCGCGGTGCGGTGTGCGCGGCGCGCCTTGGGTCATCAGATTGCTTCTCATTTTTATACACTCCTAAATTTTTAATAAGCTATTGACATAAGCCAAAACATATGCTATAATACGTATACAAGGACGGCTCCTACTGGTAATAGCGGCTGTTCCAAAATAAGTTGCTTAGAAAACGCCGCCTTTTCACCTTAGAAAGGGTGGCTATTTTTTTGCATTTTTACAGTATACCACAATTTTCGCAATAAGTCAAGCAAAAATCAGCGAACCATAAAAAGTTCGCTGATTTTGACTGTGCAAAAACACTCACCCGAATCGCCCTGTGATATAGTTTTCGGTGCGCTTATCCTGCGGATTTGCGAAAAGCTCGCTTGTCTTGGCATATTCCACCACTTCGCCGAGGAGGAAAAACGCCGTCTTATCCGAAATGCGCGTCGCCTGCTGCATATTATGCGTCACGATAATGACCGTGTAGTCTTTCTTGAGTTGCGCGACTAATTCCTCCACTTTACCGGTGGAAATGGGGTCTAATGCAGATGTAGGTTCGTCCATGAGTATAACTTCGGGCTTGACCGACAACGCCCGCGCAATACACAGCCGCTGTTGCTGACCGCCCGACATTCCTAACGCGCTTTTGCGGAGGCGGTCTTTCGTTTCCTCCCAAATCGCCGCGCCTTTGAGGGAATCCTCCACAATCTCATCGAGTTCTGCTTTATTTTTGATTCCGTGTGTACGCGGCCCGAACGCGATATTGTCATATATGCTCATAGGGAACGGATTAGGCTTCTGAAACACCATGCCAACACGTTTGCGTAGCAAATTGAGGTTGCTTGTCTTGTAAACATCCTGCCCGTCAAGGAGGAAATCCCCCGTGATACGGCAACCCTCGACTAAATCGTTCATGCGGTTGAGGCTCTTCAAGAGCGTGGATTTCCCGCAACCCGACGGTCCGATATAGGCGGTGACTTTCTTTTCCTCAATGTCCATCGAAACGTCTTTGAGTGCCTGAAAATCGTTATACCACAAATTCACGTTTTTAAGGACGAATTTGTTGTTGACCGCTTTTGGGGCGGAGCGCGTATCGATATTTTGCGAAGTTTGCGGCGTTTTTATACCTTTGGATTCTTTCGTTTCGTTCATATCAGTGCCTTCCTTGACGACTAAGATTTGCAACGGACTAACTACTTTCTTCATACTCATGCTTTGCTCACTTTCTTCGCGATTAACGACGATAACGTATTGATTGTAATAACCACCAATAACAGCACGACTGCAGTGGCGTACGCTTGGTCTCTGAACTGACCCTCTCCGGAAAGAACGTACATATGAACGGCGAGCGTTCGAGTGGAACTCATGGGTGAGCCTAAAATTTGCGCGAACAACCCCGCTGTAAACATAAGCGCAGCAGTTTCGCCTACAATCCGCCCGACTGACAGTATAATTCCCGACAAAATCCCCGGTGACGCGGCAGGAAGTACGATTTTGAACACTGTACGCAGTCTCCCCGCGCCTAATCCGAACGCGCCTTCGCGGTAGGGGTCAGGGACGGCTTTGAGTGCCTCCTCCGTGGTACGCATGATAATGGGTAATACCATAATTGAGAGGGTGAACGCCCCCGCTAACAACGAGAATCCCCAGCCCATGACCTGTACGAAAAATATCATTCCGAATAACCCGTAAACAATGGACGGAATGCCCGCTAACGTCTCTGTCATGGTGCGGATTACTTTGACGAATCGGTTGCCGCGTTTGGCATACTCCACCAAGAATATAGCCGAGAACACACCGAGAGGTACCGCAATCAACAGCGTACAGAGCACCATCGCCGCTGTGTTAATAATCGCAGGCAGCATGGACTGATTCGTAGTATTCCATTCAGGCTCAAACAACGCGGGGGTAAGGTGAGGGACTCCTTTGATGAGGATATACCCGATAATGAACGTCAACACCGTTACGGTGATTCCGCCTGCCGCCCATGTCAAAACTTTCAACAGTTTGTCGGGCATTGACCGTGCTAACAACGCCGCTAATACCGCGCCGATAAGCGCGCCGATGATTGCGTCGATAAACGCGCCGTGGAACACGACATTCTTGACCGCGCCGCCCGTGATTATCGCCTCGTCTTTGACTGACGGAAAGTCCGACAATGCTTCGGTGACGTTTGTTCCCTCAATGGTGATTCCGTTGATGACCAAACTTTCAATCAGCCCCGCGCTTTTGCCGTCCACAGTCGCCTTGCGGATTACGCCGTTGTAGATTTCCGCGTCTACTATCGAACCTTCGATGACTTTGCCGCCCCGCACGGTAATGCTGTCGATTGACACGAGAGTCTCGGTAACGTCGGGGACTATCCCGATATTCGGGACGATGATTAACCCCACAACCGCTCCTGCGATTGCGCCAATTACCAACCCCGTAGGCGGGCCTTTTTTAGTTTTGTTGACCGCCTTAGGGCTCTCGCCTTTACGCGCAATATAGTTAAATACAGTGTTGATAATAAGTATAAACGCGAATAACACAACCCCTGTCGCTATTAACATTTCTTTGTGAAATCCGCTGGAGTATCCCATCTCGATAACGACGTTTGCAGTAAGCGTCCGTACGCCTTCAGTGACTTGCCACGGCAACCGCACAATCGTTTGGTTCCCCGCAACCATAATGACCGCCATTGTCTCGCCGATTGCACGCCCAATCCCCAACGCAACTGCCGCCATTACGCCCGACTTCGCCGCAGGCAACAACACACGGAACACAGCGCGTTCATGGCTTGCGCCGAGTGCGACTGCTCCCTCGTAGTATTCACGCGGAACAGCGCGCAGTGAGCTTTCGGTAATCGTAATCACCGTAGGCAGAATCATCGTCCCGAGAAGGATTGACGCGGCAAGCATTGTGCTTCCTCCGCTGAGGTCAAAGATTGACTGGATTTGCGGAACCAACACCACCGCCCCGAAAAACCCATATACCACAGACGGAATCCCCGCCAAGAGGTTGATTAACGGTTTAAGTATGCGATAAAGCGGTTTAGGGCATATTTTCGCCATGAACACCGCCGACAAAATCCCGATTGGGACACCGATGAGGATTGCCCCGGTCGTCACGTAGATACTACCGACAATCATAGGTAACAGCCCGAAAATCATGCTTTTGGGTGCCCATTGTGTACCTGTGATTGTTTTGATAATCCCCGCTTCCCAAATGGCAGGGACGCCACGCGAAAACAGGAACACACAAATCAGGATTACCGCGCCGACGGCGGTAAACGCCGCCGCCCCGAATACGCCTTTCGCGAAGAATTCCCTGTCGATTCTCAACGATTTAAGTTTGCTCATGTAAAAAATCCACTCCTTGTTTGGCTCTTGTTTGGCTGCTCGTCAAGCCGCTCTTTGGGCTCTTGTTTGGCTTATGTACCCACAAAGGGCGGCATTACCGCCCTTTGTTTTATAACACTCAGTTTAGTTCTGCCCAGATTGTCATTTCACCCATATACGCTTTTTTGATGTCGTCAAGCTCGATATTAGAAGTGGGGTTTGACTTGTTGACAACAATCGCGATTCCGTCAATCGCCATAACTCTGATGGTGAGATGAGAGAATTCACTCTTCACGTCGCGGCTGACCATGCCGATGTCGAACGTGCCGTCGTCTACTTGAGTTTCCCCGGGGCCGCTGCCGCCGCCTTGAACTTCAACCGTTGCTTTAGCGTCGCCGATTGCTTTGTACGCTTCAACCAATTTATCCATGGTGGGTTGAATCGACGTAGAGCCGCCTACAGTGACTTTGCCGGACGCGCCGTTAGACTCGAAAGGTTTCGCGTCTTTATTGCCGGGATACTCAATGAGTTTGTCACCGATAATCGCTTGACCCTCTGCCGAGAAGATGAAGTTCCAGAAGTCTTCTGCTGCGTCGCTGAGCTTTTCTTTACGAGTCAGGTTAAACTCTCTTTGGAGTTTATACGTTCCCGCCAAGATGTTCGCAGTAGTCGCTTCAACGCCGCCGATTTTGAGGACTTTTACGCTTTTGGTATCCGCGTCAAGCGAAACATACCCGATTGCCAATTCATTAGTTTCGACTGCTGTCAAAACTTGAGCAGTACCACCCGCTACTTCCGCTTCGTCGGTGATTGCGTCAACTTTTTTACCTTCCGCGTCTTCTTTCTTGATGTCCGCTAAGTCAACTAACGCGCCGCGAGTGCCGCTCTCTGCATCACGAGTGATGAGCTTGATGTCGCGCTCCAAGTCAAAGTCTGACTCTGTGGGGTCGTCTGTTTGAGTTTCGTCGCCTGTGTTATTGTTTTGTGCGGCAGTGGTTGCTTTGTCAGTTCCGCCGCCACCTCCGGTAGTGGTGTCCTCGTCGTTACACGCCGCCAAGGTGAAAACTAACCCCGCTGATAAAAAAGTCGCGAGCAGTTTCTTCAGTAAGTTGCTTTTCATGTGTGATTTTCTCCTTCATACTTTAATAAGTAAGTTTTTTTGACCCGTAAAGCTAAAGATTTGCTTTGTGCTTTTTCGTGTGGTCTTGATATGATTTTAGCATGATAAAAGTAAATTGAAAAGCAAGATTATGTATAAATTTTGTAAAAGTATTGTAAAGTTAAAAAGAGCCTAAAAATAAAAAACGCCCCCACTCGGGGTAGTTACCCGAATCGAGGCACATACTATATATTGTATTTTTAGAGCGTGTACTCATAGCCGTTCACGTTCTAATTCTTCAAGCTCTGCAAAGGCGCGGGAATGCGTCCGCCCCGCCCGATGAATTTCGCAGGAGAACGACGGTTGACTGCCATAACAGGGCCGCTCCCGAACAATCCGCCGAATTCCAACACATCGCCCTCTTTCATGCCGATTGCAGGAATCACGCGCACAGCAGTCGTCTTGTGATTCACCATGCCGATTGCCGCTTGGTCGGCGATAATCCCCGCAATAATATCCGACGGCGTATCCCCGGGGACTACTACCATGTCTAACCCCACGGAACATACAGCAGTCATTGCCTCGAGTTTGCCGAGCGTCAAACTGCCGGACTTCACCGCTTCAATCATGCCTGCGTCCTCTGATATGGGGATAAACGCGCCGGACAATCCGCCCACGCTTGATGACGCCATGACACCACCTTTTTTTACTGCGTCATTGAGCAACGCGAGTGCCGCCGTAGTGCCATACGCTCCGCATTGTTCCAATCCCATCTCCTCTAAAATGTAGGCGACGGAATCACCCACGGCAGGCGTTGGTGCGAGAGACAAGTCAACAATCCCGAAAGGCACGCCAAGTGCCGCCGCCGCTTGCGTGCCGACTAACTGACCCATGCGCGTAATCTTAAACGCCGTCTTTTTAATCACTTCGGCGATTTGCCCGATGTCCGCGTTCTCCATGCCCTCTCTCGAAATAGCACTGCGTACCACGCCCGGTCCGCTCACGCCCACGTTAATGACACAATCGGGTTCACCTATTCCGTGGAACGCCCCCGCCATAAACGGATTATCCTCGACAGCGTTGCTGAACACCACAATCTTCGCCGCGCCAAAACAGTGGTTATCAGCAGTCGCCTCTGCCGCCTCACGAATAACACGCCCCATAAGCGCGACAGCGTCCATGTTAATACCCGCGCGTGTCGAACCTATGTTGACCGATGAGCAGACTTTCGTGGTTTCGCTCAACGCCTGCGGAATGGACTCAATCAACGCCGTATCGCCCGCCGCGAATCCTTTGTGGACTAACGCGGAATACCCGCCAATGTAGTTCACGCCTACCGTGTCGGCGGCGCGCTGAAGCGCGTGTGCGAACATGACAGGTTCAGCCGCAGCCGCAGTCAGCAGGGCAACAGGCGTGACCGAAATGCGCTTGTTGATAATCGGAATGCCGTAGCGTTTCTCGATGTCGTCACAAGCGCGAACGTGATTCTCGGCACACCGCGCAATCTTGTCATAGACTTTGCGACACGCCGCGTCAATGTCCGAATCGGCACAGTCTAACAGAGAAATCCCCATAGTGACTGTACGAATGTCGAGGTTCTCCTGCTGTATCATTTGGATTGTTTCGCGAATGTCAGTGGTATTAAGCATACGTTTAACTCCTAAATCCTGTGCATTGAATTAAAAATATCCTCGTGCATGACGTGGACTTGCATGGACATTTCTTTGCCACACTGTTTGAGCGTGTCGGACAAGTCGGTGAATGCCACGCGACACTGTGAAATATCGGCGAGCATAGTCATGACGAACAGGTCTTGCATGACCGTCTGCGACATATCCGAGATGTTGACGTTTGCCTCGGCGCATTTTGCTGTAATCGCGGCGAGAATCCCCACCGTGTCTTTGCCTGTAACTGTAATAACTGCTCTCATTCTAACTTCGGGCAAACGCCGCCCGAGCGGCTTGCCCTGCGCGGGGAGGGCAAAGCCCTCCCTCCTTACGCACTCCTTTCGTAAAACTCTCTACATCGCCCGATATGCGACAATATTCATTGAAACCGCGCCGCCATCGGCTATGTTAATCGTGCCGTAAGTCGGCTTATTACCGCCGCGCGGACGGTCGAGGCTTCCGGGGTTCATGACATACAATGAGCCGATTCTCTCGGTTCTGTATATATGAGTATGCCCGAACAGTACAATCTTGCAATCCTGTGCGCGTGCGTGCGCCATAATCATATCTAACCCCCAATGCACGTCATAATTATGACCGTGAGTGCAAAAAATCTTATGTTCGGCTATTTCAATAACGCGTTCCGACTTGAACTCCCCCTCACAAAAATCCGAATTGCCTTTGACGTGTGCGAACTGCAAGTTGGGGTATTTCTTAGCGTATTCGTTCTTGACGTCAATCGCCTCAAGCATACCGTCCCCGAGATGTATGAACAAGTCGGAGTCTAAATTGCGCTCAATCACGTCTTTGAGCCGCGCATAGTTTCTGTGTGTATCTGAAATTACTGTGATTTTCAAGAGTGAACACCTCGCTCATATATTAGTAATATTCTTATATTCTACCACATATGAATATAGAAAGTCAAGCGAAAGGTCGAATTTATCATGAACAATATGGATAAGATGCTTCAAATGGCGAGCTGTAACTTGGGTATTCCTGCTGACGAGCTTAAAACAATGCTGTCTAAAGGCGATATAAACGCCATTATGTCAAAGATGGACGGTAAGGACGCGCAGAAACTCAAAGACGCATTAGCCAACCCTGCAACAATGAAAAACTTTAAGAACTCCCCCGAAATGCAAAAGTACATGAACGAAAACCAAAAATAACGCTCAACAGGAGGTGACGTACTATGGACATAGCAAGCCTCCTGCAAATGATGATGGCGGGCGGTATGGGCGATAACACGCAAACCGCTGACAATGCTGAAAATACCGACAATGCCGACGGCACTGCCAACTCTGACAATGCAGAAAGCGCGAGCAATGCAGGTGATTTCTCCGGCTTTTTCGAGAACATAGACATTGACATGGTAATGAAGATGGGAGAAGTGTTCGCACAATTGAACAAGCCGGATAAAAACGCAGACTTGTTGTCGGCACTCAAACCACACCTGCGTGACGAGAATCAACACAAAGTCGATACCGCGATGAAACTGTCGCGAATGATAACGCTATTGCCTTTTCTGAAAGAAAGCGGTATACTGAAAAATTTATTTTAGATGGAACACTAAGGAGGTCATTAACCATGGATTTTGATTTACAAAAAGCAATCGCCGAATACAGCAGGCAAGCGTTGGCGGCGGCAAACAAGTCTGACGACAGCGTGCCCGAACCCGAGCCGCTTCCCGTAGCCGCGCCTGTCAACCGTGAACCTAAACCGGATAATAAACCGGGTAAACCGGGTAACAAGCCCAAACCTGAAAATAAGCCCGATAACAAGCCTAAACCCGAAAATAAGCCGGAGAATAAACCCGAGAAAAAGTCCGAACGCGTCCCCGAGCCTGAATTCTCGTTCGATGATTTGATGTTTGAGGAAAACGTCGAGGACAATCTCGACGAGGGCGGCGACAGTGACGAGCGTGACGAAAACAAGTCGGGCGAATCGGAATGCGAATCAGGAGCTGAGGGGGACGAGGAGGAAAAGTCGGAGTTACCCGAAAAGGGAAAGTCAGACAAACCCAAAGCCGCCAAAAGGGGCGATATGCAGCCGAGCTTCGACGATTATATAAGCAGACGGAATCGAAGCTGGGAGAGACACAACGCGAACATCAGAGCCAAGAATCAAGGGGGAGCGAAATCGGGGCAGAGTTCGCGCGCATGAACGGCTTGAACACATCAGGCATGAACCTGCCCGCCTCCATTAACGACATTTTGAAAGACCCCGACAACGTCTTGATTTTGGCGTTAATCTTCATTTTAATCAAACAAAAAGCCGACAAGTCTTTAATCCTCGCACTTTTGGCAATTATGATGATTGAGTAAAAACAACCGCTACTGTACTGTAGCGGTTGTTTATATTCGTCATGAAACATTGACACGCGTCCCTTAATTTTCAGCAGGACCCCATTCACCGCCCACGAACACGAACTCATCACCGTATTGGCTGAGTTTAGTCAATGCGATTATCAAGTCAATTAAAGACCAAACTCCGCAAGCTCCAAGTGTAATAAGTTTTACAACACCCAGACCGGTTTGACCTCTCATGAACCTGTCTACACCGAAACTTCCTACCAACCATGCAATGAGTACAAATGTAATTTTACTAATGCGCTTTTCCATTTGATAAGTACCCTCCAAAAAATATATTTTAATAATTATATCATACATTTTCAACATTGTCAAGCCTTTTGCGGCAAGTTTTTATAAAATACTTGACAAATCGGGTGAAAACGAAAATAACCGCCTCCCCATCTAAAGGTAGCGGTTATTAACAACCAAATCCAAAGGGCGACCGTCACTTGGTCTGCCTTCCCTATTATAGCAGTTCCACTTGACATTTACATTTTCTACTTGCAAATTTTGCGTTATACTGCGTTGAAAATTTCTTAAATATAAGCGTATATTCGCGAAATTTTCGCCT
>Ga0082212_10010925_pt1 | contig 11555 bp, 8 predicted proteins | sample TergutNt197P3_FD_71548 | JGI IMG/M metagenome (GOLD analysis project Ga0082212, IMG submission 71548) | Neocapritermes taracua P3 segment gut microbial communities from Petit-Saut dam, French Guiana - Nt197 P3 | ecosystem: Host-associated > Arthropoda: Insects > Digestive system > Gut ... | reverse complement strand
TAACAATTCCTCCATGAAAAAAAACAAATGACAAAACTAATGATAACAAATGTACAAAAAATCGTCCAGAGCAAAAAGAAATACGCTCTAATAAAAATCCGCCGCACTATTTCTGCGAAGAAGAATGTCGGATCATCGAAAATGCCATGGAAGAAGTTTGTGCGGCACGGCAATGGATATTGCATGAAAAAAGTGTTGTGAACAATCACGTTCACGTTGTCGTAACGGCACCGGACATTACGCCGGAGAACGTGATGAAGTTACTCAAAGCGAAGGCAACGATGCGTTTACGCCAAGGCGGATTCGTAAGTTCGGATGAAAAGATATGGACACAACATGGTAGCACTAAATATGTATTCGACGAAAAAGGATTACAAACGGTATGTGAATATGTCGCGGAACAACAGCCGGAATGGAGCGCAGCGCAATGACGGTTAATGACGGTATCACGTCAACCGACCAGTACATCCCGGACTTTTTGCAATAGTCGATGTGGTCGGCTTTCAGTTTTTTGCGATTGCAATGAGTTTTCCTTGGATGAGAGGGAACATGCGTATTGTAGCAGAAATCAGGAAATTGCAAAGAAATTGACAACTGTCAGTGAAATTGCTGCCGCTTTCTGACATGCGTCATGATACATTGCCGAACGAAAATTGAAAATTTCGGAGACTGGTTGGACATGAAACTGGAATCAACGCCAGTGAAATATTGAACAGTGGGGTCAGGTGTTTCGTCGATCGTACCTGCACTGTTACCAGCGAGTCGACGAGGTGACTGCGGTAGCCTGTCGCACAGCCGCCAAGTTGTGATGCTTGTTAATCATCACCTTTCACGCTTCTTTCAGTTTTCCGATTTTTCATTTTCGCTTTTTCAAAACGACGAACAACTTTGCTGTCCGCGTGGTAGCATAAATCTTCTATCGTTGACATTTTCGGTAGGGGCGGCTATACTGGGCAACGTCTAATTGAAGGAGCCAAATCATGGGACTGACTTACGCAGAAATTACGTTGATCAATAGCATTGATGCCGGTATGGCACGGCGCGGCAAATTAAAGAAGAAAGAAATACGTCAAGTCAAAGTATCGGCACTGGTCGATTCCGGGGCGTACATGCTGACGTTTGATAGATCAATCCAAATCCAATTAGGATTGGATGTTTTTGAAACGTTGGAAGTAGAACTTGCAGACGGCACACGCCAAAAGTGCGACATTGTCGGAGATGTTCATCTCCACTTCAAAAACCGGCAAACCACTTGCCGTGCTCTCGTTTTACCCGGTGCAACCGAAGTGTTGCTCGGTGCCATCCCGCTCGAAGGACTCGACGTGGTGATCGATCCCAAGACGCAACAACTGGACGTGCATCCGTTACGACCCTACGTTGCCGGGACGAAGGTGAAATGACATGAAAGTCCCGTTTACGTGACAGACTCTGTTTCTTCACTTGAAATAATCGGAAAATTTGATAAAAACTGGATCATGCTCCCTGACATTTCGATCCACGATTTACAAGAGTTGATCCGTACCATGTATTATGACAAGGATGCCGCTCGTGGTGCCGAAGCGACTTTCCTTTGGTTTGCCGAAGAAGTCGGTGAACTAGCGGCTGCCATTCGGAACGGCTCCCACGAAGAATTGCAGGGAGAGTTTGCCGATGTCTTGGCTTGGCTCGCTACACTTGCCAACATCAAAAATGTCGATCTGACACAGGCACTCGCCGATAAATACGGCACCGGCTGTCCGGGCTGTGGAAAACTGATCTGCCAATGTCCCGATAGCGAAAAACCGTAAATGTTGTTTTTGTTCGACTGTGAAAACATTGCATTGAACGGACATGTTGCCGCCGTTTATGGTATAATCGGCACCAAGTGTTTTTACGTGTTACCCATCTCATGTCCTACGAAAAAATAACCGTCGCCCAAGCCCGAAACAAAGAGTTCATTGGAAAGTCCGTCTTGCTCCAGGGTTGGGTACGAACCCGGCGTGATTCCAAAGCCGGATTCAGTTTTGTCGAACTCGACGACGGGTCATCCTTCGGCAACATACAAATCCTTGTCCCTCAAGAATTGCCGAACTACAATACGGATATCAAACAGGTAACAGCCGGAAGTTCGATTGTCGTGCAAGGCATCGTCAAAGAATCTCCCGGTCAAGAACAGGCAACCGAAGTTGAAGCCAAAGCGGTGGAACTTATCGGCACGGCAAGTCCGACAACGTATCCGCTCCAAAAGAAGGGGCACTCCCTCGAATTTTTGCGGTCGATTGCCCATCTCCGGGTTCGTACCAACACTTTTGGAGCGGTTGCCCGGATAAGGAACCGAGTTAGTTTTTCGATTCACCAGTTTTTTCAGGAAAACGGCTTTTTTTACATCCACACACCGATCATTACGGCAAGCGATTGTGAAGGAGCGGGAAACATGTTTCGTGTCAGCACGCTTGATCCCGATAACCCGCCGAAGGACGATAAAGGAAAAGTTGATTTTTCCCAAGACTTCTTTGGAAAAGCGTCGTATCTGACGGTCAGCGGACAGTTGAACGTCGAAACGTATTGTGCAGGTATGAGTAGAGTCTATACGTTCGGTCCCACTTTCCGGGCGGAAAACTCGAACACTGCCCGACACGTTGCTGAGTTTTGGATGGTCGAGCCGGAAATCGCCTTTTGCGAACTCGAGGAAAACATGAACTGGGCAGAAAAGTTCCTGAAACGGCTGATCGACGATGTCCTCCGTGATTGTGCCGAAGACATTGCTTTTTTCAATGAACATATTGATAAGACGATTTTGGCGACCTTGGAACATGTGGTGCAGAGTCCGTTTATTCGGCTTTCCTATACAGATGCCGTGCATATTCTGAAAAATTCCGGCAGAAAATTTGAATTCAAAGTCGATTGGGGAACCGATTTGCAGAGCGAACATGAACGTTTTTTGACAGAAGACCATTTCAAACGCCCGGTGATCCTGTACGATTATCCGCGAGAGATCAAGCCGTTTTACATGCGGGTCAACGACGACGGCAAAACGGTTCGGGCAATGGATGTTCTCGTTCCGAAGGTCGGCGAAATCATCGGCGGCAGCGAGCGGGAGTACCGGTACAGCCTGCTGGAAGAGCGGATGCAGGAGCAAAAATTGGATTTGAAAGCGTATCAATGGTATTCCGACCTGCGTCGTTACGGAACGGTACCCCACAGCGGTTTCGGACTGGGATTAGAGCGGGCATTGATGTTCATCACGGGCATTGCCAACATTCGGGACGTGTTGCCTTTCCCGCGAACGCCGGGGAACTGCGAGTTCTAAAGCATCCGCCGGAAACTCGGATACTCCCAACGATTGTGCTCCCGGATTTGGTGATCCTTACAATTACAGAACGAAACAGATTATTTCACTGTTTTGACTGCCTGCATTATTGATTTCCATCCCGGCTGAGAACGGGTGCAGAAAACATCATCTTCCCGCCGTTTTATGGTATAATACTGCCGGTATTGAGCTCTTTCGACTCCTCATGTTCGACAACATTTTAGACAGCATCGGCAATACGCCGTTGGTTCGGATCCGCAGAATGAATCCGAATCCGAACATTCAAATCTACGCCAAATTGGAAGGTTTTAATCCGACCGGCAGTGTCAAGGACCGCATCGCCCTTGAAATGATCCGACAAGCCGAAGGGGAAGGCAAACTGTCTCCCGGTACAACGATTATCGAAGCGACATCGGGCAACACCGGCATCGGCTTGGTGATGATAGGCACCGTTCTCGGCTATGCGGTCGAAATCGTGATGAGCGAAGCCGTCTCCATTGAGCGGCAGAAAATAATCAAGGCATTCGGCGGCAAAATTATCCTCACGCCGAAAAGCGAAGGAACCGACGGTGCGATCCGAAAATGCCGGGAACTCGTTACGGAGTTTCCTGAAAAGTATTTTAATCCCGATCAGTTTTCGAACGTTTATAACAAGTTAGCCCATTACCAATCGACGGCGGCGGAAATCTGGCAGCAGACGGACGGTCGAATCACGCATTTCGTTTCGTCGCTGGGAACATCAGGAACCCTGATGGGGGTCGGTATGGGATTGAAAGAGCAGAATCCGGCAATTAAAATTGTCGAGGCTCATCCGGTCAAAGGGCATTACATTCAGGGACTGAAAAACATGCAGGAGGCGATTGTGCCGGAAATTTACGATCCGTCGCAGATTGACCACAGTGTTGAAGTGGAGTCGGAAGAAGCGTTTGCAATGGCGCGGCGGATCGTTCACGATGAGGGAATCTTCGTCGGAATGAGTAGTGGAGCGGCAATGATAGCGGCACTGAATGTCGCCCAGGGACTCCAAGAGGGACTCGTCGTGGTTCTCTTTCCCGACCGAGGCGAAAAGTATTTGAGTACCGACCTATTTGCCGTGTAGGCGGCATTCGGCGGCACCGCCACCGGCTCTTTTTGCCGTATCATACGCATTCGTCAAATAAAACAATCACGAACGTCTCCACTCGGCACGTGTTCTTGCTCCATCGCCGCAATTATGGTAGAACAAGGGAAATAGACAGTAGAACTACGAAAAAACGACCAAATCTGCCAAAAACGCCTCAAACGGCTGAATAGTTACGGCTATTGACAAATGATAAAGTATGATTAGAATCAACGGCAGTGTTTGAGTCGGGAAATGCAGGTTTTCGCCGGTTTTCCCCTAATTTTATAATTGCGGTTTATGCCGTAGCACGCCAAGAAATTATCTTTTCTTTGCGCTCGTTGTGAATCCTTTGCGTCCTTTGCGGTCATTTTTTAACCGCAGAGGATACAAAGGTTTACGCAAAGGACGCAAGGGGGAAGCATCTGTTTATTGGCGTTTGACAATCTAGTAACACTCCCTATTTGAAAACCGATGTCCGAAGCAGAAAACATAAAAAAACTGAATCTCACCTCCGACGTTCAGAAAACCGGCGACTGCGAACGCCGAGTCAAAGTGACGGTTCCACGCTCCGAAGTGAATGCGTATTTCAGCAATGAATTCGACGAGTTGGAAAAAACCGCCTATGTGCCCGGTTTCCGCGTCGGAAAGGCTCCCCGTAAACTGGTCGAACGCCGGTTCCGCAAGGAAATCGGCGACCGAGTCAAACACGTTCTCGTCATCGACGCATTGGAACAGGTCAACGATTCATCCGAATTTACGCCGATCAGTGAACCGGATGTCGATCTGGCGGCACTGGTCCTCCCCGACGAAGGGGATTTCATTTTCGAGTTTGCCATTGAAGTACGTCCCGACTTCGATCTGCCGGAGTGGAAAGGACTTAAAATCGAAAAGCCGATTCGCCAATTTGCCGATGAAGACGTGGATAAAGCCGTCCAAAAAATCCTTTCTCGGTATAGCGATCTTGAAGATACCGATGAAGCCGCCGCACTGGGAAACTATATCGAAGTGAACGTGCTCGTCAAGTCTGGAGAAACCGTGTTGAGCGACGTAAAGGAAGAGTTGATCAAAGTTTGTCCGACAGTTACGTTCCACGATGGTTCGATTGCCGATTTTGATAAACTGGTCGCCGGTGCCAAGAAGGGGGATACGATTACGGCTTCGATGACATTGTCGGCGGATGCTCCCAACGAAGAGTACCGAAGCAAAACAGTGGATATTGCGTTTTTCATCACGAACATACAGCATGAATCGATTCCCAACGTTTCCGGGGAGTTTCTTCAACGTATTGGTTACGACAACGAGGCGGACTTCCGGGATACGGTCCTTGATTCACTCAAACGGCAATTGGAACATGAACAGCATCGCCGGGCGCGGCGGCAGATCACCGAAAAGTTGACTGTTGCGGCAACTTGGCAACTGCCGCCCGGTCTGCTGAAGCGGCAGTCGGAGCGGGAATTCCGCCGCACCATTTTGGAGTTGCAACGCAGTGGTTACGAGCAGGACGAAATTCTTGCCCAGTTGAATGCGATTCGGCAAAACAGTGCAGCCGCAACGGCGCAGTCGTTGAAGGAACATTTCATTCTCGAAAAGATTGCCGAAGTCGAGAGTGTTACGGACACCCCCGAAGATTACGATACCGAAGTGGCATTGATTGCCGCCCAGAACAACACGACTCCCCGCCGGATACGTGCTCAAATCGAAAAGATGGGCGATATGGATATTCTGCGGAATCAGATCATCGAACGCAAGGTGATCAATATGATCAGCCAGAATGCGACGTTCACGGAAGTGCCGTTTGAGTGGAACGAGCAGGATTCGGACAATACCGAAGCCCTTGACTGGGCGGCGGCGGGCGATCCCGAAGCGATTGAGGAAGCCTCCAAGGATGACCTCAAAGCGGTGCATCAAGAAATCGACGAGAAAAAACGTGTCGATCCCAATGTGAAGATAAAGTGATCAATGCTGTGAAATAATCGTTATTCCACGCAGGCAGGAGTCCAGACGAAAGATGTTGTGTGACATTCCACGCAACACTTTGTCTCATGCAACTCGTGATACACCAACGATTTACAGTATTTTTTCTTTATTTGGAACGCGCACACATCAAGCGGCACCGTTGCCGGAACCCGCTCTTGCTGCACTTGATCCGCATGACCGAAAGATCGTACTTTTATCGAACATCTCGATAGAATAACGAAAACGGCCGCCAACTACATACACCGGCACCGGAGCGGTCTCGACTTCGACTCCCGACCAGAACGTAACGGTCGAAATGACTTATCACTCATCGGGACAGATTGCGTTGCTCACGGCAAAGAATCCGAACACCGGCAATTACGGCTACGGCACTTCCGGTTGTGCTGGCGGCATCGACATCATCGGCGGAGCGTAGGGATTCGGCATCGGCTGTCCCGGCATTGCCATGGCTCGCGGAACCGGCGGTGCCGGAATCGGCTCTGTCCGAACGACCGGACTGTGATTCGGTCCGTAATATGGTTCGTGCGGCAACTGCGGCGGACCAGGAACGCCCGTCGTCGTCTTCGTCATCGGTACGCCATAGTGCGGAATGTTCACACCAGCAATCGCATGCTGCGGAATAGTCGAGCCGTTCGATTGATACATTCCCCCGCCCATAAACGGCGGTTGACCAGCGAATTGTTGCGGCTGTCGGCTGCTCAAATCTTTGTTACCCATTCGAATAACGGCGAGAATCGAACCCCGCTTGCTCGCTTCGACAATCGGATCAACGCCCGGTTGAAGTTGCGTATTCACAAGCGTTCCGACACCGGACATGGCGATCCCTTGGAATTCAGGATTCGGCAAATATACGACTTTGGTAACGAAATTACCGGAGAAAACCTGATCGAAATCGTTATCGGTGAACTCCACCGGTACGGAACTGTGTGCCAAGAACGCCTGAGTTCGGGCACCTGTCGGGGCAATTTCGAGTGTCGGAAACAATTCCTTTCCAGGATGACCGGGAATGTTCGACAATTTCAGGCGGTAAAGATTGTCTTGTACGAAATCGTGTGTTGCTGGACAAGTGAGCGGAGCGGAATCAAACGCACCGGGCACTGTGGCATCATATTTGAGGACGAGCGATTCCACGCCGAGAAAATTGACCTGCGAAGTGGGAGCGAAAGGGGACGACATGCGCATCTGACCGGAGGGCGACACCACTTCGTGCCCCATCATCAGCGAGACGGGCTGATAGTCCGGCATGGCACCCATTCCCATGACACCGGGACCGGGACCATCGACACCGGGAACCATGTAGGGAGAGGAACTGAAACCGCCGTTCATCGGGGCTTGGCAACCTGCCGCTAATGCCGAAAGTAGAACAACTGCAAACACGCTACATCTCATTGGGTTTCCTCCCCCGAACTGGCTTGTTAAACGATAAACTGGCTCTCTCCGTAGGGACAGTACCCCACTATGTACTCGTTTTTTCGGCATATCGGCGTTCGGGACTTTGGTAAATCCTTGGAAAGCAACCCTGTTTTGCTCGGCAGGGGTGAGACGGTGCCGATTTAATCGTTACACATGGAACATTGCGAAAAGCCGGAATTGCCGGAAAAAGGGATGACGTACCCGCTGCAAAGTATCGGTATTGAGTTGGGGTTGTCATCGGGGGGATTCGATGACGAATGCTGATGAGGATTTTTTTCACTCTCCGAGGCGGGGCTTACGGCTGTTAATGCCTTCACAAAAAAAGTGTTAATGTATCCCGTGCATCTTCTTTTTGAGCATCGGTGCCATTGCCAAAGCGAGGAAACCGATGACCGCCGGTATCAATGCCAACAACAGGAAGAAGTCCGCCAAGCCACCTTCTTTGCCGAAGAAGATCGAAATTCCTTCGCCAGCAGCAAACACGGCGGCACAGTAACCTGCCAACCAATACGCCGTTGCACTGGCAAGGAACCAAACGCCCATGAAAATCGAAGCATATCGGGCAGGGGCAAGTTTTGTAACCATCGACAATCCGACCGGCGACAGGCAGAGTTCTCCCCACGTCGCAAACAGATAACACGCCAGCAACCAATCCGCCGCCGCATTCCCGCCGGTCTGTTTTGCCTGAATCGCACCCGGTATCATGACGAGAAAACTGACCGACACAAGCAGAATTCCCAGTGCAAACTTGACCGGAGTGGACGGTTCAATGCCCCGCCGGTACAGGAAATTCCACAACAGCGTAAAGATCGGAGCGAAAATCACGATGCCGAGTGCGTTGACCGATTGATACCACGCCGCCGGGAAAACGTAGTTCTCTTTGCGGACAATCTCCGTTTGTTCTTTTGCCTTCACTGTCCACTTGTTCGCTTTTTCGGCGGTATCCTGATATTCCGTCAGCAATTTTGTGAAATGTTCGGCGGTTTTGTTCGATTCATCGGTTGCATTTGCTACCGAAAATTGTTGCACTTTATCCAGCAATTCTCTCATCTGCATGGCAACGGCTTTGGCATTTACAGATTCTTCTTCGGCAAGGTTCGCCATTTCTTTGGCGGTCTTCATTTTCTCTTTGATGTAGTCCTCGGATTCCGTGAAAAACAGATTCACCGGATGCGGCTCGCTTTCGATACGGGCTTTCTTTGCCTTCGTCTCGTATTCCTTAATCCGCCGTTGAATTTTGTCAACGATTTTTTGCACATTCATTGCCAATTCGCTGTCGGTATCCGTTAAACTGGCAGTGTAAATCGTGAGCAATTTTTTGAGTTCTTTTTCCTCTTCGCTGGCGTTGGGGTCTAACTCTTCCGCTTCCGTCATTGCGATTTCTTTTGCCATCGTTTCTACGTCAATGTCGGCTAAATTCGCCGCATAAATCGTGAGCAATTCTTTGAGGACTTTTTTGGCATCGGCGGCACTTTGTTCCAGTTTTTCCGCCTCTTTCGTTTTGTCTTCAAAATAGAGAAACGGCAACACCTTTTCCATGAATGAACCCGTCTTTTCCTTCGTTTGGAATGTTATCGGTGTACTGATGACACTCGGCACGAGCCGGTCGGTATTCTTTTCCGCAAAGACGTTGAGCGATGATCCCGCCTGCTCAAAGGTCAACCAGAACGCAATCACAAAGAGGGACAATACGACGATGACGAACATTCTGTCCCAGTCCTGTTTGACGAGCGGTCGGGTTTGTTCATAGAGTTTTTGTTTGCGTTTTTCCTTTTCATCTTCGGTAAGTTCTTCGTCACTATGGGGTTTTTCCAACGTTCCAATTCTTTTGAGGAAGAAGGGACTGAACGCCAACTGAATGAATAATCCGATGCACATTCCGATACCAGCGGCGAAGAATCCCCACTGGAAACCGTATTTTTCTGCAAGCGTACCGGCAACGAACGGAGAGATTGCCGCCCCGATGTTGATGCCCATGTAGAAAATGGTGAATGCTGAGTCCCGCCGCCGGTCGCCTGGTTCGTAAAGTTGTCCGACCATCACGGAAATACAAGGCTTGAAAAAGCCGTTGCCGAGAATCATTAAACCCAAACCGGCGTAGAACGTACAGAGAGCGGTCGGATCGGTGGCTAACGTAATGGGTGTGCCGTCGCCGATTCGGACGAGTTCGGTCGTGAAGAGGCAAAATTCGCCGAGTGCCATGAGAATGGCTCCGATGATAACGGCGCGGCGTTGTCCGAGAAAGGAGTCTGCCAACCAACCGCCGAGGAGCGGAGCGATATAGACGAGCGAGGTGTACCAACCGTAGAGCATATAAGCGTCGGCTTCTGTCCAACCGAAGCCGGGATTGCCTTGTCTGTCCGCTTCGGCAATCAGATAAAGAACGAGAATTGCCCGCATGGCGTAGAAAGCGAAGCGTTCCCATAGTTCGGTGGTGAAGAGAACCCAAAGACCGCCGGGATGGCGGGAAGATATTTTAGTATCGTTCATGTTTTGCAATGTTCTGTATGAGAACGCGGGTATTTATACCATAAACTGAGGGAAAATGTTACGGCGTGTGATTTTTTACCCCCGGATTAGGCAGAGAAAATTTTTCCGATTCGGTACCCATTTGATCCGACACGTTCAAAAAAGATTCGGCTATCAGCGGATCAAAATGCGATCCGCTCTCTTCCGCAATGATTTTTAATGCTTCTTCATGGGTGAGCGGATTCTTGTAAGGACGTGCAGAAACCAACGCATCATAGACATCGACGATTGCCATACAACGTCCTTGAAGCGGAATGTTCTGTTCGGATAAACAATAGGGATAACCAGTTCCATTCCACTTTTCGTGGTGCGAGACCGCCATCATCACGGCATGGCGGATAAATTGGTTTTGCCGTAATTCATATTCGATGTCTGAAATGATTTGTCCGCCGATGGTGGCATGTGTTTTGATAATGTTAAATTCTTCCGGCGTTAACTTGTCCGGTTTTAATAAAATCGCATCGGGAATGGCGACTTTGCCCACGTCATGCAACTGTGAAGACAAGAGCAGCATTTGTATGTCCCACGTATTGATTTCCTCTTCGTAAAAATGTTTCTTTGATAATTCGCCGATGAGAATACGGAGATAAGATTGCGTTCGGTGGACGTGTGCACCGGTTACATCATCACGGTACTCGACGACACTCGCCAAAACCGAAAAGATACTGGTTTGAAGTTTCAAAATGGTTCGCGTTTGTTCATCGACCATTTGGGCAAGATGATCTCCATATTGAAGCAACTGTTGTTTTTGCGAGACGGCAGCGAGTTGGTTCTCCACCCGCTTGAGGAGTAACGGCGGGGAAAACGGTTTGAATATGTAATCGACGGCACCGAGCAAAAAACCTTCGAGTTCGCTGCCGACATCACGCCGGGCAGTCAGAAGAATGACAGGTATCTCTGCCAAGACCGGATTCTTTTTGAGTTCCCGAAGAACAGTGTAGCCGCTCATATTCGGCATGGCTCCATCGAGTAGAATAATATCAGGGGTGATGAGTTTGAGCAGAGCAAACAATTTTTCTCCCGAAGGAACGGTAAAGACTTCGTATCGTTCTTTCAGTACGTGTTTGCCGCTGACGAGACTACTGTAATCGTCATCGACCAGTACGACTTTTTTCAGTTTTGTCTCCGGCATTGTCCCTCTCCATCTTAATAAAATCTTAACATTTTTTGCGTAACACTGCAACCGCTTTCTACAAAAATCGGTTATTGGTGTTAAGCCGGCAACAAGAGCCGCTTCCAAGAAAT
>Ga0082212_10010924_pt1 | contig 11557 bp, 8 predicted proteins | sample TergutNt197P3_FD_71548 | JGI IMG/M metagenome (GOLD analysis project Ga0082212, IMG submission 71548) | Neocapritermes taracua P3 segment gut microbial communities from Petit-Saut dam, French Guiana - Nt197 P3 | ecosystem: Host-associated > Arthropoda: Insects > Digestive system > Gut ... | reverse complement strand
GCAGTGACATGTGGAAACCGTTTTTGAATGTGATTGAGCATCGTTGTCCGAATGCTTTGAACATTCTTGACCGTTTTCATGTGAAGAGTCATTTGACGAAGGTGGTGAACGAGACACGGAGATTGGATGTGGCGAAGTTGCAGAAGGAAAAGCGAGAGGCGATTTTGACGAAGAGCAAGTATATTTTCCTGAAGAATCCTGAAAATCTTACGGAGAAGCAAGCAGTGAAGTTATCGGAATTGGTTCAGTACAATTTGCGGGTTGTTCGAGCCTATCTGATGAAGGAGGATTTTGAACGGTTCTGGGAGTACAAGAGTCCTTATTGGGCGGGTCGATTTTTGGACGAATGGTGTGTTCGGACGATGCGGAGCAAGATTGAGCCGATGAAAAAGTTTGTCGGCACATTGGTGGTGTGCGGTGTCCGTCGGAATTGAAACAGTTGCGATGGTCAGACGTTCACTGGACGGAAAACCGATTTTTGGTACTTTCACCCAAAACGGAGCATCACGAAGGACATCGAGAGCGACTTGTTCCCTTGTTTCCCGAACAGCGGACAGAGTTGGAACGACATTTTTCGCTGGACGAAACGAAAGGTAACGAATTTGTGATCGAACACTACCAGAAAACGAGTTGGAATTTGTCCGCTCCACTTCAGACGATTGCACGTCGTGCTGGTTTGGGAACGATGGTTCGCCCGTTCGACAACATGCAAATGTGCCGGAGCAATGAGGTACGAAGGCGATGGGGACCGGTACTTGAAAGCCTTTGGATAGGACATTCGGAAAAGGTAATGAAGGATCATTACGCGTTGGTATCCGATGAGGAATTTGCGGAGGCGGCAGAGGCGAGTTTGGGTGGTCAAAATTCCCATGCACACGCCCATGCAAAACCGACCGATTCGGATGGACTCGGACAGCCTCGGACGGATAGTTCCATTGGATGAACATTTTGATTTGATGCCGTGTTTTCCGGCACGTACTGGCATTTACAGTGTCAAATGACATGCTAGAAAAATTGGCGTGTAATCCCGGCGGTCGATTGCCCACCACGGGGATTTCACTTTCGAACGAAAGCCTGACGCTACGGACTCGGTCATTTTCCCTTTTTCTTCTCACTGATTCACTGCGCTAGTGTACATCCCGAATCTTGTTCCATGAGGCGGGATAAATCCAACGCGGGTACTTTCGTCACAGATCACTTTCCCATCTGGATTCGCCTTGAAATGTGTAGTGATTGTGTCAAGCCCTTGCGCCGCCTTGGAAACCGAGGAAATGACTTCCGTAACTTCCTGAACGTTTTGCATATTGGCATCGGCGGTTGCGCTGACTTGGTGGACAGAATTGGTCATTTCGCCAAATTGCTTCGCCTGATGGTCGGATTCCGTCGAAATAGAGGCAACGATTTGATTGATCCGCTCCACTTGCTCCGTAATCGTATGGAGCGACTTAGATGTTTCAAGAGCGACATTACTCCCCTGCCCTACATGTTGAATCGACTCTTCGATCAACCCTGCAGTTTCCCGGGCTGCTTTGGCACTTCTCGAAGCCAAATTCCGCACTTCTTCCGCCACAACGGCAAAACCTTTCCCATGTTGCCCTGCCCTAGCGGCTTCCACAGCAGCATTTAACGCCAGCAAATTCGTCTGGAATGCAATATCGTCGATTACCCGAATAATGTTCTTGATTTCATTGGAACTTTTCGTGATGGCATCCATCGCCTGCACCATGCGTCCCATCTTTTCTTTTCCATCATTTGAACCATCCTGTGCCGACTTGGTCAGGTTTTCTGCATTTCTTGCTTCATCGGCATTTTGAACTGTTTGCGTGTGCAACGAGCAAATCGACTCAGCGATTTCTTTGAGTTGATCCGCACTTTGTGACGTGTTATTGACAAGGGCTTGATTCACATTAGCCAAACTCACTGTTTCCTCTCCGATCGTCTTTGCAAAATCTTTCAAGTCCTTGATCGAATCATAGAGACTGTATCGCATTCGGATCAACGACAATCCCAGTTCATCGTGGCTGGAGCGGAGCGGCACCCAAACAGTCAAGTCCCCTTTTGCAATGGCAAGAGCGACTTCCGTTTTGGCTTTCAATGAATTTTCTAGATTCTGGAACGCCGCTGCCAATGCCCCGGTTTCGTCTTTTGTATTGATGGCAATGTGAATATCGAGATGTCCATCGGCTAAATCCTCGGCGGCTTTCGTAATTTTCCGAATCGGAGTCACGATGGCATTGACGACCCAACACACTACAACAACAAAAACCAACAGTCCGACCAGCGTTACGGTAAGGTTTGACATTGTGTTGTGCCAAACCATCTGCTTTTGACGTTCCTTCGGAATGCCAGCAAAATACATTCCCATCACATCATCTCCTTCGTTGTAAAGGGGATGATAAAACACAACCATCGGCTGACCGATGACGAGCGCTTCGCTGAATACGGGTTCCTTTTTATGGAACACTGTGTCATAAATTTCTGGGTTGTTCAATTTTGTTCCCACAGCGCGCCCCCCTTGATCATTCAGGACTGTTGTCGCAACTCTTTCTTCACCAATGAAAACCGTGCATTCAACATTGTACTGCTCTTTGATGTAATCAACCCATCGTTCTCCATCTAATCGAAAACCTCCGCATGCGATGCCGATCAATTCGCCGCTTTCCTCCAGCATGGGAACGGCGGCTCGAATCGACAGTTTGGCATTGGCATTTGGGGCTGATTCAAAATTGACACAAGGATTTTTTTTCGTGATTGCCTCGGATACACATCTCAGTGTACGTTGGGAATCGCCGAACTGTGTCGGACGATTCGTTCGATAAATCACGTTGCCGTCGGGATCAAGTATCGTGAAGAAGTCGCATTTGCGGTTTGACATGAACTGGTCGATAATGTTGCCGATGTCTTCGTGTCGATTGTTATTTGCGGCAATGGTTGCAATGACTTCCTCTTCCGTGGCGGTTTCTCCTTTTTTACCCGCAGCGATCGCCGCTACAATGTCTTTGATTGCCGCTCTCAAGGCAAAATGGGTTGAAAACCCCTTCATTTGATCGAGAGCAATGCACTGCATGTTTCCTAAGTCATTGCTCATGTCGTGGGCAATCGTCCGAATCTCTTCGTCAAAAGCCTCACGAGCATATTCAGAAAATGTGTACATGCTGATTGTCATGATCACAGCAACCAAAATGATGGTCATGAAAATGACCGGGATAAGAATTTTTGTTAGAATGCTTCTGGAAAAAGGCATAGTGTTTCGGGTTAGGAAATAGCAAACCACACATGGTATTGTAGCCCATGAAAATCGTTTTGGGAAGATACTCCGGGAGAACAAGGAACGCTTCCGCTACAACGTTGCCGGTATCGGAATGTTTTAGCCGCTCCTTGCGTTGATTATATCGCTGACTAGAACTTTGTTACTCCCAATCCCCTTCTAAAACCGCTTTTTTGGAATAGCCATAGTACATGAAAGAGGATTTCGGTCCCATACAAACTATAGATTCTCCTGCCAGTGGTTCGCCGGAGACTGCCCACGCTTCCGCTTCATCGGTCAACTGCGTGAGCAGAGTTTCTAATTTTTGCCGATAGTGTTCTAAGTCGGATCGGGAAAGATGTTGCGGAATCGGGATCATCGGCGATGAAATGATTCTGCCCCGCGAAAAGGGACGTGGAATGGCAAATCGATCCCAACTCGACATCCGCCACGGACGGTCATAGCCTGCGCCAAGCAAGATAATCGGCAACTGTAACTGGGAGGCAAGCCAAATTGCGCCTTTTTCCATGTGCCGATAAGGTCCTCGAGGACCATCCGGTACAATCGCAAGGATATCGTGGTCGGGCAACTGCACGAACTGTTTGAGAGCACTGACGGCTCCGTGCGAACTGGATCCGCGAATACACTTCATTCCCACGAATTGGGCGACTTGACCGACGATTTCCGCATCGCCATGTTGACTCAACAGCATCGTAACGGGACTGTGCCGACGAAAAATCAGGGGACAAAGAATATGTTCGTGCCAAAACATCAAAATACATCGCTGTTTGGCGACGCTAGGATCAACGTCGGGGTCGTAAAATGCCCACTTGAAATCAACCGTTCCGATCAATGACCGAAAGAACGTTGCTCCTCCAAAGCCCAAGGCACGGCGAATAAAATGATGCGTGATTTTCATGGGGTAATTATACCAAACATTGTCGGAATCAGAAAAGATAGTACGAGGATCGTACCATTATTCGGGAAAAAACGGGGGTGCCGCATTTTTTGGTATTTGCCCTTATTTTGGTCGATATAAGAAGTAGTGCCGATGCCGGGGCGGTTTTCCGCTTCCATCCCCCAAATATTCCGTGTTTTTCTATTTTTTTCGACAATTTTCGATCATTTTTTGTGTCGCTTCCCTCTTTATCATCTGGTGGGGATCGGGGGTCTATGCCCAGTCAGACACAAAAAATCAACAAAATCGGAATGTTCGGGAAAACCGCAGTAATCCGACTGCCAATTCCGCCGCATCCATGATGCGGGATATGCAGGCATCCTTCCAAAAACTCCCATGGGATGAGTTGTCCCCTGCCGCTCAATCGAAAATCAAATCCGTCGTCTCGGGTACTCCCCTCTTTCACCGTATGCCGCGACAGACGGTCTATGCCGATCCTGAAATTTACAACTTTTTCGTCCGGCATCCTGACATGGTCATCGGTTTTTGGGAGCAATTGGGAGCCACACAACTCACGCTCCGCGAAGTTAGAGAAAACCGATTTGTCCTCAAGGAAATGTCAGACACCACTGCGATCATTGATGTTCTGTTGCGTACCAACGAAATTTGTATTGTTTATGCCAAGGGGGAATATCGTGGACCTGTACTAGCAAAATCTTATCAGGGAGAAGTTGTTCTCATTCTGCGGACTCAATTTACGCGGGACGAAGCAAACGAGCCAATGGTTGTCTGTGATCTTGACACATTTATCCAAATTAACAGTTTGGGGGCGGATGTCCTTGCAAAACTCTTCTTTGCATCACTGACTAAAATAGCGGACAGCAATTTTGAAATTACGACATCGTTCGTCAGTCAGATATCCAAAGCCGCCTCAAACAACACGTCTGCCCTAAAAACCACTGCGGAGGAGATCGATTCGGTGCGCCAAGAAGTATGCTCTGATTTTTGCGATATTGTTGATCAGGCAGCGATACGATCTGTCCGGCGTAATCGACCGATACCGCTGGCAATCGCCCAAGAGCGGACTCGATCCTTCGAACGGGAACGAGTGTCGCCGCAAGATTTTTTGATCTCCTCAAAACCTCCAGCGGATTGGGAAATGGACCATTTTTTTGACCTTCCACAGTTTCCTCGTGCGGCTGTCTTCTATGAAAACGTCGACGAATTGAGCATTCCAAGACCTCTCGATATCCATTCTTCTGGGAACGTCATCCCCAAATTACCGAAACGAACGAAATAAAAAAGAGGGTTCTATTGCCTTGCCGAATGAGAGAAAAGAGCGTAGAATAGTCATTATGGATCGAATTACCGAATTATTTTGATGAAACATTCCCTTTGTTCGTTTTTTACGGTCATTTTGCTCGTTTTTTTTCTTACTGGTTGCAAACCTCGTAATCACAGCGATGCGGTTTTGACCCTCGCTGATGCTTCCAGTGCTCAACTGGGTGATGCGCGATACCAAAAGGAAAACTTTGACCGATCTCTCGAACTCATCAACAGTCTCGCCGATTCGCCGAGTCTTCCAGACACACCCGGTTTTGAGCAGTTGGTCGGTATTGCAGATCGGCTCAATAAGTGGATACAAAATCAAAAACCGGACGACATGTGGAACCCCCATGCCGCCTTTCAGGAAGTCGAACGTGCCGCTATGAATGCCGCCGAAACCGCTAAACAAGTCGTTCGTTCACTTGCCCTACTGCAAGGGGAAACCGTTTTGGACGAGACGGGACAACCGATCACCGCTTCGGACACATTGCAAGAAGAACGGCAATCCTTCGCCGCCGGTTTGGAACAATTTGTCGAGCAGATACACACGCTGGGCACTCTTGCTCAACTTCCGACGATGAACCAGTACTCGAAACAGGTGTCCGAGTTACAGAAGCGATTTGCCGCTCTCGAAAACATTCCGAATTTGAATGCTGGTGCCATTCGAGCCTTTACGAAACAACTCGAAACTGAAGCACAGGTCTTCGCCATCAGTACGTTCATGTTCGAGGATTACGCTCTTCATCTGAAAACGGATGGTCTCTTTATTTCTACATCAGACGTTGAGTACCTCAAACAATCGGCTTGGATGCGTGATCTTTCCCAGTGGATACACGGCGATAAGCGTGCCCTTTTGGATCAAGCCATCCAAATATGCGATTGGGTTGCATGCAATGTCGAAATGCGGAGCAGTGTGATTTCCGTCGATCAACAGAGGCAGGTAGAGGTGTTGCCACAACATCCCTGGCAAACGGTTTTGCTCGGTTATGGCACCGCCCAGGACCGTACCACCGTTTTTCTGGAACTTTTGCGTCAACGGCGCATCGATGCGGCATTACTTGCTGTGCCGCATCCTGCCGACCCAACGGTTCCGCTCTATTGGGGGGTCGGGGTATTACTCGACGGAGAAGTGTACGTTTTCCAGTTGGAATACGGCTTTCCCCTCCCCGGTGCAGAAGGGACGAGTGTCGGCAACGATGGTTCACTCCAATTTCCCAGCGTTGCCACGTTGTCCCAACTCATGCAGGATGATTCGTTACTCCGTCGTCTCGATCTTTCAGACGAGCAGAAATTTCCGATGACTACTGAAATGCTTCAGCAAACGACAGCCCACTTTTTCTTACCGCCGGAGAGTGTTTCCATGCGGATGAAGGTCTTGGAGTCGGAATTGAGCGGCGAACAAAATATGGTTCTTTATACGGACCCCCATGAACTTTGTCGCCGTTTTTTGAGTGCTTCGGGCATTGCTGGGGTGGAATTTTGGAAGTATCCATTTCGTACCGCTTTTGAACAGCGGTTCAATCCCGAACCGACGAATGAGGCACTGGGCATTTTCTTGGTACAGCGTCCGCGCCTGAACCTGGACGATTCGGCAATGCAGAGGCACTATCCGCTTTGGTCGGGACGAGTTCTGTATTTCAAGGGGTCCATCAGCGGTCAGGAAAATGCAATCACGAAATATCAAAATACGAGAGTTTCGGACAAGGAGATGATCGGATATCGCGACGACCCCTATTTTCGCAACAATCCTGCATTTGGCATGCAATTGCAGTGGGTTTCGGCACAAGCAAGTTTTTGGCTTGGTTCGGCACTGTTCGAGATTGATTCTATCAGTGCTGCCAAGGATTGTTTGCTGGGGATTCGGTTGGACCCGTTGAATACTTGGCGTAACCAAACGGAGTATCTACTGGGACGCATTGCGGAGCGGGAAAAGCGGTATGACGATGCCCGGCGACACTATGGCAATACCGCAAAATCGTTGTCCGGTCCCGGTAATGCTCTCCGCTCCCGATGGTTGCCAACACCGTAAGAGACGTGTTCTCGCCCCGCATCATAGACGGGGATGGATTCCGCCATTAGACATAACTTCTTGTATCAGAAGTGATTAGGCAGTTTTTTACGACCACTGCATTGCGCTGCCGTGCTAAGCCGGAGGAATTCAACAAAACTTCCGTGCATACTCTTCCCAGGCACTTATGGCGGTTTCGATAGAGTTAAAACCACGACGCTGATCCCCCTCGAAAACCACCGACATGTCGTCCAATTCCGATTTGATCTCGATCTGTGCCGTAGCGGCGATGCGATCAACAAAGCATGTCCCGTTCAAGTGGTCGATTTCGTGTTGAACGATCCGGGCACGACGATTTTTCCACTTAAACTGCTGCTCTTCACCAGTAAGGGAAATCGACTCGACTTCTATCGTTTCGGCTCTGACCACGTCGGCATGAATATCAGGAAAACTTAAACATCCTTCTCCGTCGGAAACACTCCCACTTTTTTTGAAAATGACCGGATTGATAAACACGTACTCTTCCCCCTTTTCTTCCTTTTTTCCAGTGGGATTCATCACGAAAAGCCGGAACGGTAACCCAACCTGACTGGCGGCTAATCCCACACCATCGGAAGCATACATGATGGCAAACATCTCCTCTACGATGTCCCGAAGTTCCTGATTGATCTTCTGAAGAGGTTTGCATTTGGACTTCAGAAGCGGGTGCGGATATTTTAGAACTTTCACGAAAACAACGGCAAATACAGATCGGAGAGCATTCTATTATGAAGATGAACCTGAAAAATACAAGAGAGGTTTTGCGAATAACCGGTTGCTCCACGTAAAAACGTTCCCGGATTTTCACACAAACCGGCATATTGGGCAAAGCCGTTATCATTGGTTTTTTTCTCTAACCCGGAAAGTTCGCCATAATGCTCTATTTTTTGTAACCGCTAAAAAAGTGAGTAAAATTTGCCGACTTGGGAGGCATCGCTGTTCCCCGTTCCCTCCCCCCCGTGAAGAGGTGCAGTAATGCCCCGAAAATCAAAATCGAAGTCGAAGTCGTCGCCATTGGACGCACCCCCGAAAGCCAAGCGGGGCAGACCGCGAAAAACCGTTGCGCCGGAAGTGTTGATCCCCTTTGGAAAACACGAAGTTACAACGGTGGAAAAATTCAAAAGTCTGGAAAAAAATTGGAAAACCCCCAAGGAAAAGTCAAAGCACCGGCGTATGTTTCCGGCAACGTGCGATAAAACGTATTCGCTGGACGAAGTGGAATTCATGAACGCATTAGATGAATTCAAGCGGGCAAGCGGACGTATGTTTCCGACATGCTCTGAAATTCTCGGCGTTTTGCGTGAACTAGGATACGAGAAGGTCAAGTAGAAACATGTTGATGGAGAAATGCTCCTGTTTTGTTCTCTTCCAAAGCGGCAATCTGTTCAGGCGTGCCGGTTGCCAAAATGTATCCACCATGCTCCCCGCCTTCGGGTCCGAGATCAATGATCCAATGCGAGCGAGCCATTACGTCAAGGTTATGTTCGATCACAATGACCGTGTTCCCCTTTGCCGTAAGGTCTGACAACACGTCCAATAATCGAAAAACGTCCGAGCGATGCAAGCCCGTCGTCGGTTCGTCAAGCACGTAAAGCGTTTTTCCTGTCTCCGGCTTTGCCAGTTCCGTCGCCAACTTGACCCGCTGTGCCTCGCCGCCCGACAACATCGACGAAGGCTGTCCTAATGCCAGATATCCGAGTCCGATTCGCAACATCGCCTTCAAAATCCGGTCGATTTTTGGAATGTTTTCCAAAAACGTTGATGCTTCTTCGATGGACATGTCCAGCACGTCGGCGATGGATTTGCCTTTATATTTTACCGCCAGCGTTTGGCGATTGAATCGTTTGCCGTTGCAGGCAGGGCAAACGACGTAGCAGTCGGTCAGATAATCGGTTTCGATTCTTTGCCTTCCTTGTCCTTGACAGGTTTCACAGCGTCCGCTTCCGGCATTGAAACTGAATCGGCTTGCGTTGTAGCCGCGCCGCTTGGCATCTTTTGTGGTGGCGAAGAGTTTGCGGAGTTCATCAAATAATCCGCTGTACGTCGCCGGATTGCTCCGGGAAGAGCGACCCAGCGGGGATTGATCGACTTCGATGAGTTTATCGATGAATGAGGAGACGGCAGACGGCAGACGGCAGACAGCAGCAGAGTCGGCTGTTTTGCCGCCAGAAAAAAAGTCTGCCGTCTGCTGTCTGCCGTCTTGCCGCACGAGCGGCACCAACGTATCATTGACCAGCGAACTTTTGCCGCTGCCACTCACGCCGGTTACGCAGGTCAACTGCTGCAAAGGAAAGGAGACCGTAATGTTTTTGAGGTTGTGCGTGGCGACGTTTTCCAATGTTAAACACACCCCCTCTGCTGCCGTCTGCCGTCTGCCGTCTGCCGTCTTTATGAGCGGAGTACCGGCTAAATGGGAAGAAACCAACTCTCCGCCAAAACGTCCAGAGCCGGGACCAATTTCGATGCGATAATCCGCTGCTCGAATCACCATATCGTCATGCTCCACAACGATCACGGTATTCCCTCGCTTTTGCAGTGTTCTCAACGACTCAATCAATCGCCGGTTATCGCACGGATGCAGTCCGATGGTCGGTTCGTCCAATACGTAACAGACTCCTGTAAGCCCACTTCCGAGTCCTGTCGCCAAGCGAACTCGCTGCAATTCCCCGCCGCTCAATGTGTCCGTCGGTCGATCAAGGGAAAGATACGAAAGACCCAAGCGGCACAAGAATTCGAGGCGTGGAATGATTTGTTCCAGAATCGGCTCGGCAATTTGAAACCACGCCCCCTCTCCCTCAGGGAGAGGGCTGGGGTGAGGGGACCATACCTCGCTACCGGTTCTCCTTTTCACCCCAACCTTTTGAAAAAACGCCAACGCCTCCTCAATCGGCATGGCACAGACCTCGTAAATCCTTTTATCCGCAACGGCAACGCTCCGCGCTTCGGCACGCAATCGGCTTCCACCGCATTCGGGGCAGCCAGTGCCTTCACACTTCGGACACGCACCATAAGGGCTGTTGAAACTAAACGTTCGCGGTTCCAATTCGATGTACGTGATAGTGCAGTGCGGACACGCATACCGGGTACTGAACGGCAAGTCAATCCATTGTCCCTTTTCTGTTTCATAGACGGCAATGATCGAGTCGCCGCCATGTTTGAGGGCAAGTTGAAGCGACTCGGCAAGACGCTGCCGGCAATCTTCTTTGATCACAAGCCGGTCGATCACGATTTCAATGTCGTGCGGCACAGTGGCATCTAGTGTCGGTAATTGTTCGAGATCAAAAAATTGCCCATCCACTCGCACTCGAAAGAAGCCCGATTTGACGATCTTTTGAAAAGTATCGTCATGCGATTCTTTCCCGCAATCTAAAGATAGCGGCTCTGTTTCTCGCACTACGGGAGCAAGTAACATCAACCGGCTATTCTGCAGGAGATTCATGAGCGAATCTACAATCCGTGTGGGCGGTGTTTGGCAAATCGGTCTGCCGCACTGGAAGCAATGTACGAGACCGCATCGGGCATAGAGTAGGCGGAGGAAATCATAAATTTCGGTCAGTGTTCCGACGGTGCTTCGGGAATTGGCTACGTACCCGCGTTGGTTAATGGCAACGGTTGGTTGCAAGCCGGTGATTCTGTCCACATCGGGTCGGTCGAGTAGCCGGACGAATTGCCGGGTATGAAGGGAAAGTGATTCGAGGTATTGACGTTGTCCTTCGGCGAAAATGGTGTCGAAAGCCAGCGAACTTTTTCCGCTCCCGCTCGGACCGGTGATGACCACGAACTGGTTACGCGGGATCTCTAACGTCAGGTTTTTGAGATTGTGCGTTCTCGCTCCTTCAATGCGGATTACCGAGTCTTTCATTGGAGCGGATTATACTCAAGAAATAACAGAGCCGCAATCTTTAGATTGCGACTAGGGCAACATATATCCCCCTCTTGACACGATTGTCCAAGAGGGTAGAATGTGTCCGTCCGTATTGGCGTTCTGCGCAGTTTTTCTTTGACATGTCTTGTTTCTGGGAGAGTCGCGAACATCGAG
>Ga0082212_10010923_pt1 | contig 11557 bp, 17 predicted proteins | sample TergutNt197P3_FD_71548 | JGI IMG/M metagenome (GOLD analysis project Ga0082212, IMG submission 71548) | Neocapritermes taracua P3 segment gut microbial communities from Petit-Saut dam, French Guiana - Nt197 P3 | ecosystem: Host-associated > Arthropoda: Insects > Digestive system > Gut ... | reverse complement strand
CGAGGCAAAAAAAGAACTCGGCGTGAAGTCCGTGCGAAAAGCGCACGGTTGGGAATGGGAGTTATAGGACGGTGTTTTTTGTACTGCCTCGCTGTTTTTACAGCGGGGTATTTTTTATTACCATAAGAACAACACTCCCATCCGGCCATCGTGACGCCGGAAGTTTACGATTTAGTGCAAGCTGAAATCAAGAAGCGCAAGGGCAACGGACGGTCTCAAAGCGGGTTGCATCCATTTTCCAGCCGGATAAAATGCGGCGCTTGCGGACAATTTTTCGGCCCCAAAACATGGCACAGCAACAGCAAATACAAACGCACCATTTGGCGTTGCAACCGCAAATACAAAACCGGGGAAAACTGTCAAACGCACCATCTGTACGAATCCGCCATTCAAAAAGCCTTTGTGGACGCATTCAATCAGCTATATGGCGACCGGGAGCGGCTTGCGGAAGATTACGCCGTCATCCTCACGGTTTTGACCGACACCGAGGCGTTGGATAAAGAAGCCGCCGCCCAGCAAACGGAATGCGATGTGACTTTTGCATTACTGCAAAAATGCGTGGAGGAAAATACCCGCTCCGCCTCCGACCAAGCCGAATACCACCGACGGTACAATGCGCTGGTCACCCGGCATCAATCCGCTCAAAAGCGATTGGCCGAGGTGATTGAGGAAAAACAGACCCGCTCCGCCAAACGAGACAGCATATCCCGGTTCATGGACGACTTGGCGGGGTGCGGCGGTTTGCTGGCCGGGTTTGACGAGGCATTGTGGTGCCAGACGGTGGATGAGGTAACGGTGCATTCGGAAAAAAATGTGGCGGTGACATTCCGGGATGGGAGTACAATCCATGTGGATGCCCGGTTGCGGTGAGGGTTTTTGTCGAAGTTTATAACGCTACACGAAGCAAAAGGGGATGCAAAATGACCGCTGAATTGCTGAAAAACGGGGAGTTTGTCGAAAGAAACCCACACAAATCAATGCAGGAAGGTTCTGGGGTGTTTTTCATCAACTCCCGGACAGTCGAAAAGCCCTGCAACCGCAAGGCTTTTCGGGGGACGGTGTTATTGTATCAATATTACCGTCCTTTTTTGGTGCGCCGCACGGCGCGAGACTTGAACCCTCCACGCCGTCCGGCATCACCGCCTTTTCCATGATCGACAGCGTGATCTTGCTATGTTCCCCGCTGTAATTCAACACCAGCACCAGCTTGTCATCGTCATACAAAAACACCGAATTGAGGAACGTGTCAACCAGCAGCACCCGGTACGCCTCGTCCTCGGTGTCGCCGTCTTTGAACCGTTCCAAAAAGAAAATTATTTGATCGCGTTCGAGGTTCGGTTCGGCGATGAGCTCGCGGGCAATGCCCCGGTCAATGTTTGCACGTTCAGCCTCCAGCTCTACGAGCCGCGACTTTGTGCTGGGCGTCACGACGCCCGCCTCGATAGCGGCGAGCATATTTGCAATAGCTTTTTCGTTTTGCTTTTGCCGACCCTCTAAAGCGTTCAGGGCTGATCGGTCGCGTTCGCGGGCCTGATACTCGATAACGCGGTCGGCAACCTTTTCAATGAACCCCTCAGAACTGAGCAGCGCGGCGAGTTCATTCACGACAAGCCGCTCGATCCAGTCTTTGGGGGCGCGTTCTTTTTCGCAGGTTTTTTCATACTTTCGTTTGTTACAGGTATAATACGCGTACACCTGCCCGGTGTGGCTTGTCCCGCCGTCGCCGGTCATGGGTTCGCCGCAAAGCCCGCAGAACAGCTTGGCTGTGAGGAGGAAACTTTGCGCCCGCTTTTGTCCGGGTGCCGCGTGGTTTTTCTTAATCATGGTCTGCACCTTTCCGAAAAGCGCACGGTCAACAATGGCCGGGATGCCGCCCTCGACCCGGATGTCCTCGTATTCATAGACCCCGATGTACTTTTCATTTTGTAAAATACGGCGCAAACTGTTTTTATTGAACAGACCGCCCCGGCTGGTGCGATGCCCCTCGGCGTTCAGCCGCATATAAATGTCTTTTGCCCGTTCACCCGCCGCGTACTCCTCGAATATCCGGCGGACAACGGCGGCGGCTCCGGCGTCGATCTCAAAACGACCGTCGGGGCCTTTTTTATATCCGATGACCGTTTGGCCGAGGGTTTTCAGTTCGAGCGCGCTGTCATATAGACCGCGCCGGACGTTTTGGCTGAGGTTTTCGCTGTAATATTCAGCATACCCCTCCATCACGCTTTCGAGTATGATCCCCTCCGGGCCGTCGGGGATCGTTTCCTTTGCGTAAAATATGCGGACGCCGTTCTTTTTCAGCCGGTATTTATACATTGCGGAGTCGTAACGGTTCCGAGCGAACCGATCCATTTTCCACATGATAACGGCGTCAAAGTGTCCGCGCTCGCTGTCCCGGAGCATACGTTGAAAGTCGGGTCGCTTGTCGGACTTGCCGGACAGGGCCTTGTCTATGTATTCCCCGATCACGTTCAGCCCGTTTCTACGGGCGAACTCGTAACAGTCGCGGAGCTGCCCCTCAATGGACTCCTCGCGCTGACCGCTGGACGAGTACCGGGCATATATCACCGCCCGCATAAGCGGAGGGGCGGCCTTGTCCGTTCCATGCTTTTCTTTACCTTTCATTATAACACATACCGCCTCCCCGCACAATGGCGTAATTGTAAACATTGCGGGGTGGGAGGGTCACAGGCATAATATGTACGCGACCCGCCCATCCCGCGTCGCCGTCACACTTTCCACTTGTTACCGCAACCCTGACAAATGGCGACGGTTTGGCTCTTGAACTTTGTGCTTGATGTCCCTTTGCGCTTGCCGATCAGCAGCCAAAGACCGCAGGTGCAGATGATAAGCGTCCAGCGTCCCAAAGCCCAAAGACAGCCCGTTCCCTTTGTGCCGGTTTTCCCGCTGACCTGTTCCGTCGTCACCGTGACGTTTTCGCTTTTACATTTTGGACATACCATGCTTGTGACCTCCTTGTTATTTTGCCGCTCGGCTTTGCCGGGCGGTTTTTTTTATTTTTTGTCCCTCAGTTCACCCGCGAATATAAGAACCCGCGCCTGTTCCATGACGTCGAGGTCGGCAAATACCCGCAGCAGCTCCGCCTCTTGATCCGAAAGCGGATGCTCCTTGCCGTTGATAATCTTGACCGGGGCGTGTGCCTGTCCGATAAAACCGTGGTTATCGCCGTTGTTTTGGTAGATCGCCAGCCGGTCGGGGTCGTTCATGGCGTCGTCGGCTTGCGCCGCGTCAAAGTCGAGGTACGCCCGGATCGCTTTCCTTTTGTCGTACTTGTGCGCCTTGAGTATGTTTTGCCATACCGCCTGATTGAACGCATCGGTGTCCACGTTTTCATAGTCAACCGGCTCATCGGCGTCCTCGTCGAGAAAATAATCCACGTCCACGTTCAAACGGTCGGCGATCAGCTTTATGGTCGAGGCTTGCGGCTGTGATCCTTGCCGCCAGCCCGTCGCCGTCGCGCTGCCTTTTCCGATGTCCTTTGCGAGCTTTGAAATTGAAATGCCGCGCAGTTTGCAGAGTTTTTCTAATTTTTCAAAGAATGACATAACCAAAACCTCCTATTTAATGTATAACCCCCTCTCCATTATAGACGCGCCCGCAAAAAATAATTTTTGCATGAACGGAAAAACCCCTTGACAATCTCGGTTTATCTCGGTATAATAAGGTAAACCGTCATAAAGTTAGCCATTGAAAAGGGTCGCCACCCTTTTGGCAACGGTGTCACTCTATCAATAGGGTGTAGTCTATTGATAGGCTTTTTTGCGTTCAAAATTAAAGCAGGTTTCGTATGTTGAACGCCGGAACCGTCAGCTCCTCCATTGCGTACCTCATGGCGTCCATGAGGTGGTTGTCGTGGTCGGTCGGCACGTTCAGTTTATCACCCGCCCGGTCGGTTTCCCACGCGTAATTTGCGATCTCGCGCAAAAAGTTCACGCAATGCGGCATTATGATTATTTCATAATTTTGGATATACTGGATGCCGTTCGCAATGCTGTCGCGCCCTTTACGCGCCCCGCGCACACGGCGCAGCCCCAAAGCCTTGAGCTCGTCGATGCTTTTGGGTTCGGCGGAGTCGGCCGTGATCGTTTCCTTGACGCAGCCTTTCGCCTCGACACGCCCGAACAGGGCGGCGTTCGTCAGCCCCTTTTCGTATAGCTCGTCGAAAACGTACAGCTTGTAATTCACTTTATCGACCAGCCCGCAGAACAGCGCGGACGGATCGACCGTGTACCCAAAGTCCAAACCGTACACGGCTTTGACACCGGGACGGCGGCGCACGTCGTCAACGTCGAACGCCTCCTCCTTCCACTTTTCGTATACCAGCCCCTCGACGACGCCCCAGCCGCCCAAACCGGCGACGGCGTACCGTCGGGGGTTTTGTGTTTTCATAACCTCGAAAACGCGCAGGTCGTCCTCACTCAGCCATTCGTTGCAGCGGTAGTCGGTGGTTATGGCGAGCACGTCCTCCGGGCCGCCGGGATTATCGAAAAAGCGGCGTTTCAGCCAGTGCCGCTCGTTCCACGGGTTGAACGTCAGCGTGATCTGCCGGAATAGTCCGGCGGGCATTTCCCCACGGATTGACTCGCAGATCGTGTCAAAGTCGCCCTCGTTGCTTATTTCATACGCCTCCTCGATCCACATCCAGCACAGGACGCCCACCTCGACGGTGATCGACGCGACTTTCAGCGGATCGTCCAAACCCCTGAACAGGATTTTTTGACCCGTGGGGAGGTACACGATTTCAAGCGGGGACTCTTTGACGTTGAACCATGCCGACAAGCCGAGCCGCTGGATCGCCCATTTCAGCTCGGTAAAGCATGAGTCCTTGAGCGACCTGAACGTCTTGCGAACGACGAGCAGGTTGCTGTCAGGGTATTCGACGAGCCGCGTGATAAAGTTGAGCGCGGTCGTCTTTGACTTTTTGGAGGCGCGGCTGCCCTTGCACACGCGGTAGGTGTTCCGGCTGCGCCAGTATTCGGCGTAGCCGCCGCCGACGACCTCGCGCAGCGAGACGCTATTCGTCGAGGTCATCGCGGATCACCACCGGCGCGGTCACGGTCATATTTGTGTCGGTCTTTGTGCTGTACCCGTGTTTCGCCATCCAAAGCCCCGCCAGCCGGTCGGATATGATACCGAGCTCAAACTTTTCGCGGGCGTCAATCTCGCACTCTTCCCTCATGCGCGTAACGATGACCGAAAAGTCCGGGTCGTTGTCATAAGTGTCGTAGAATATCGACCTCGGCACACCGGCGAAAACGCAAAAGCCAAAGCGCAAACGGCGCAAATGTACCTCGACATGGGCGTCCTCACCCCGTCGGAAATCCGCAAGGGGCTGGCGCAGGAGGGCGAGTATCAGGTCGAGGAACTGCTCGGCGAGGACGACTTGCAAGACGCCGACCTTTGGGGATCGGAGGACTTGCCGACCGATCCGTATGAACCGGGCATGAAACCGTCCGGCGAGATCGGCGAACGCAGGGCGGAGGGTGACAGCTTAAACCCTGACCGCGCCCCTGTTTCCGGCGGCAGGGGTGAGGATAACAAGCCGGAACATGATCGCAGTAAACCGTTGACAGCAGAGGGTTCGCGTGGTATAATTAACGTGGTGAATACCGACGCCGACGATGAGTGGATCACCGTGAACGGTGCGCCTGTCAAAGTCGAAAACGGCGAACTGCAAGGCGAGGTCGGTGAAAAAATCGCCAACGGTGAGGATATGGATTATTCAGCGATCAACAGCAAAATAAACGACTTGAAAAGTCAGGGCATAGTCAATCCCCATATCGGGGAGGCTAAAGAAGCGGTGCCGGTAAAAATCGCGTCTGTGAATAAACACGCGCTGAAACACGGCGTAACACAGGCAGAGGCTCAAAGCTATATTGACAACGCCGTCGTCATGTTCGATCAGGGCGACCGTTCGCTGTATGTTTCCGGCGAGGGGAACTCCGTTATACTGGACGCGGAAAAAAGGCTCATATCCGCGTACAAGAAAGCGGACTTTGATCCCGGAATAAACGCAATACTGGAGGTAATGAAAAATGGAAAATGAATATAAATGCCCGCTCGTTAATAGCGACATAGACGAAACCGTTTGTTATGATATTCAGATGGTCGTCGGGCCGGGAAACCTCATCAATAGACGAATACTGGAGGACTACGCCGACGAAATTGACATCGGCATGGTCACGGACGAACGCGCCGCGACTACTTGCCCCGCCTGCCCGTTTAATCAGTTAAAGCAACCGGCGGCGCAAAAAGGGGCGTGAGTAATATGGATAATTTCAGACTGATCTACAAAATACTGACCGTTTACAAAAACGCACTATGGGAGAACGGCGTCAATAATAACACAATAACGCCGGAAAAATTAGGAACGACCGAAACTCATGTCCGTAATGTTCAGCTTGTGCTACGAAACGCCGGTTTGATAATCGGCACGAACGGTCAGACCGTTATCACGCTGGCAGGGCTTGAGTATCTTGAAACTAATGAGCGCATGAAAGCAATAGCGGCAGAACGCGAGCCATATAACTATTAAACATAATGACGTGCCGACAACCGGCCCCGGAATGTTCCGGGGTTTTTTGTTGCCCTGAAACGGAGGTGATCCTGATAAACAACATCGCAATGGCGCAAGCCGTACAGGAAAAAGCGCGGCCGAGGTTCTACGGCAACGAAACGCGCAGGTCGGCGATCATTACCCACTACCCCGCGAACCTTGCCGACGAACACGAAAGCATTGCGCGGCAGTATATGGCAATGCTGAACAGGACGCTCAAGGAACACCTGCCGGAAATCCGCCGCGCCATTGACGCCGAGCGAGCGGGTCTGCGGCTCGACGACGACTTCACCGTGTCGCGCATGATCCAGCGGGTCATGGACAGGGTGCGCGTGGACTTTGAACGCCGGGCGGCGACGTTCGGGCTTGACCGCCGGATCACGGCCCTCGGCGTTCAAATGCGGAACTACTCGATCCGCGAATGGAAACGGGTCGTCAACAAAACGCTCGGCATCAACATTTTGGAGGACTATTACAAAGGCGAGTTTTTCCGCGACACTATGCGGCAATGGACGCAAAACAACGTCAACCTCATAACGTCGCTCCCCGGCGAAACCCTGACCCGCATGACGAACATCATACAGGGCGGGTATCTGCGTGGCGCAAGCAACACCGAAATGGGACAGCTCATACAGGAGGCGTACCACGTCGAAAAAGACCGCGCCCTGTTCATTGCGCGGGATCAGACGTCAAAGCTGAACGCGGAGCTGACCGAAACGCAGCAACGCGACGCCGGGGTCGAGGAGTACGTTTGGGACTCGTCCGGCGACGGGCGCGTCCGCCCGTGTCACCGCGAGCTGAACGGTCAGACGTTCGACTGGAACGACCCGCCCGAAATGTGGTACGAAACCAAAGGCGGGCGCGTTTATACCGGGCGGCATTGTCACCCCGGCGAGGACTATCAATGCCGGTGCGTCGCGCTGCCAAAGTTCAACCTTGAAACATTATCTTTACCGTGGGAGGGAGGCGGGTAATTATGATTTATCCGAGAGAAAATGCCGTACAAATTGACGGCGGCAAACTGCAAGTCCATTTATATTTTGACACGATGACGGACTTTCCGAACTTGCCGGGGCTTGACCGTGTGGCTCCGGGCAGCGACGCCTTTTGCGTCGCCACCGGCGATGCTTATATCCTCAGCGGCGCGGGCGTTTGGGAGGTGCTGTAAATGGACGTTATGATGTGGTGGGGCAAAATAAAACGCTATGTCAACAGCGTCGCCCTCGGCAGCGGCGCGGTGCAGGGTCCGCCCGGCCCGCCGGGTCCAGTCGGCCCGCAAGGGGCGCAGGGTATCGCGGGCGCGACGGGATCAACCGGCGCAACCGGGGCGCGTGGATTGACCGGCCCGCAAGGAACGCAAGGCATACAAGGCGTCGCCGGGCCGCAAGGTGCCATCGGCCCCGCTGGGCCAACAGGCCCGCAAGGCGTACAAGGGCCGCAAGGCGTCGCGGGCGTAACCGGGCCGCAGGGCGCGGTCGGGCCAGCGGGGCCGACAGGCGCAACAGGATCGACAGGCGCGGACGGCCCGCAGGGTATTCAAGGCGATCCCGGCCCGGCAGGGCCGCCGAGCCACATGAACCCTCGCGGGACGTGGAGCGTAACCGTGACCGACTACACGGCGGATGACATCGTGAGCTATTACAACGGCACGACCACCGACTCGTATTATTACAGCTCGGACACCTCCGGCAGCACACTCAGCCCGACCGACGCCGGGACGCCGTGGGTGCTGTTCGTTATGCAGGGAGCGCAAGGCCCGCAAGGGCCAACCGGCGCAACAGGGCCGCAGGGCGCGACCGGCGACACCGGGCCGCAAGGCCCGCAAGGTGACGCGGGTCCCGCCGGTGCTACCGGCGCGATGGGTCCAGCAGGGCCGACCGGCGCAACGGGCCCGACAGGGCCGCAAGGCGAACAGGGCGAACCCGGCCCGCAAGGGGCGCAGGGTATCGCGGGGCCGCAAGGCATACAGGGCGACGTCGGGACGCAAGGCCCTCAAGGCGTACAAGGTGACGCGGGGCCGCAGGGTCCCGTCGGCGTGAACGGTTCCGACGGTTCGCAGGGGCCGCAGGGTATTCAAGGCCCGCAAGGCCCGGCGGGTCAGTCGTTCGTCCCGCTCGGACGGTATGACACCCTCGCTGACCTGCAAGCCGGTGTGACGTCGCCAAACCCCGGCGATGCTTATTCCGTCGGCACGTCGCCGCCCTTTGATATTTACGCATGGGGCTATGACGCGACCGCCGCCGGTTATATATGGATTTTACAAGGGCAACTGCAAGGCCCGGCGGGTCCCGCAGGAGCGACCGGCGCGACGGGGGCGCAAGGCCCGGCCGGAGCGCAAGGCGCAACGGGGCCGCAGGGCGAAACCGGGGCGCAAGGCCCGCAGGGTGCTCAAGGTGAAACCGGCCCGCAAGGAACGGCTGCAACACGAAAACGACCGGCAGGACAAGTACATTGAACGCGAAAAACACATCATCGCCGTCATTACCTCAAACACGGAGGTAAACGCGGGGCTGCGGGCCACGCTCGAAATGATAAGCGCGAACACAAACCAGTCGTTCGCCCGAATACATGAGCGGCTCGACGACCACGGCGACAAGCTGACCGAACACGGGGCGAATATCACCAAAACGAACACCACGCTGGAGGAGGTCGTCCGCAAGCAGCACGTCATAAGCGAGGACGTCAAGCGCGGGTTTGAGGAAATCCGAAACAATCTGAAAGGAGGACAAAACGATGGCAAGTAACAAATGCGACGTCTGCGGCAAAACATTCACCGCCGACACGGAAAGCGAGCAGTTCGTCCTTTGTGATGACTGCAAAAACGCCATGCACAGCGACATTGAGGAGGTAGGTGACGAAAATGCTTAAACCGACAAAGCCCGCGACCCTCGGCAGCGGGCTTGTAATAAACGAGTTCCTGCTGCCGGATAACAACCCGAATAAAATCTCGCTGCCGGTGAAACGGACGGCGGGCCAGCCTTTGATCGGCGTCACGCTGCACAACACCGACTGGATCAGCGTCGCCGCCGGGACGACCCCTGCCGAACAGTACACCCGCGCCACCTACAACGGGAACATGGGCGACGCCCGCGTTCACTACTTTGTAGACGATAAGTGCGCGTGGCGCAATTTCAGCGACGAGTACACGTCATGGCACTCGGCGACCGGCGGGCAGGGGCCCGGCAACGTCAACACGATCAGCATCGAGGCCATTATGCGGAACCAGACCGATGCCGAGTCCGTCGCCAGCATGGAAAACACCGCAAAGCTGATCGCGTGGATTTTCGGGCAGTACGGCTGGACGGTCGAAAAGAACCTTTACACCCACAACTACTGGACGAACTACAAGGCGACCGGGCAGCAGTCCGCCGACCTTGACGCCCAAAGTCTGAAAAAGGTATCGACCGCGACGAAATGCTTTAACTCGACGGCCCTTGCGAACGCCAGCGGGAAATACTGCCCGCTGTTCCTTTTGCCGCAATGGGAAAAGTTCAAAGCCCTCATCAAGAAGTACATGGGCGCGACGACCGCGCCGGTCACGCCGCCCCCGGCGTCCGGCGTCGAAACCCCGCCAAAGAACCCCGCCGACCCCGCGCCGGTTATATGGAACTACCTCAAGGGCAAAGGGCTGAACGGTTACGCCGTCGCCGGGCTTATGGGGAACCTGTACGCCGAGTCGGGGCTCATTGCGATCAACTTGCAGAACAGCTACGAAAAGAGCCTCGGCTTTAATGACACGACGTACACCGTCGCCGTTGACAACGGGACATATACCAATTTTGTCAAAGACTCCGCAGGGTACGGGCTGGCGCAATGGACGTACTACACCCGCAAACAAGCCCTGCTCGACTTTGCAAAGGCGGCCAAAAAGTCCATCGGCGACCTGAATATGCAGCTTGACTTTTTGTGGAAGGAGCTGCAAGGGTACACCGGCGTTATGAAGATACTGAACGCGGCAAAGACCGTCCGCGAGGCGTCCGACGCGGTGCTGCTCGACTTTGAACGCCCCGCCGACCAGTCCGAGGCGGTCAAGGTAAAACGCGCCGGGTACGGTCAGGGCTACTATGACAAGTACGCGGCCGCCGCGCCGGTCACGCCGCCCGCGCCCACGACGCCCACCGCGCCGCAGGGATCGGGCGACAATCCGAGCGCATGGGCGAAGGACGCCACGCGCTGGGCCATTGAAACCGGGCTTTTCGCGGGCGACGGCGCGGGCAATTACGACTGGCAAGCCCCGCTCACCCGTGAAATGGCGGCGCAGATTTTCTACAACGCCGCAAAAACTAAGTAAAGGAGGGCTCCCCCATGTCAGAACGTAAAGACTGCAAAACCTGTACACACGCGACGATCCTGTTCAGCCGCGACAAAGACGACCGCTTTTCGGCGTCCTACGCGCCCCTCGGCTGGGTACGCTGCGCCCGCCCTCGATACAAGGGGCGGGCGTTCTTTTGTAAGGACAGCCGGGCGGCGTGTGACGAATACCGACGCCGTGAGCGCGAGGTGTCGCCGTGACCGGCGGCACACCGCCGAAAAAGCCGCGACGGCCCTCTGACAAGTACACGATCCGGGACGCTTTTATCGAACTGCTCAAGGTGCGGTCGATCATTACTTTAATGATAATCGGGGTCATGTCGGCTTTGGCATATCAGGAGTTTATCAAGCCGGAGACGTTTATGACCGTCGCCTCGGCGGTCATTACCTATTATTTCACCCGGCGCGAGGATAAAGACAAATAACCTATTTTCTAAGGAGGTACACAATGGAAGGTATCAGACGAAACACCGACCCCATGAAAGGGCCGCCCGACGGTGTGGCGGCCGACCTGCAATGCGCCGTCACGCAGTACGACACGCCGCCCGACGGCGGCCAGCGCACGGTCAAGGGTCAGGGCGTCATGCCCTGCACGGTTTATTGTGCATACAGCGACGGCACCGTCGGCGTGTCAATCCGCGACCTCGATTTACAGATCGACGTCCGGGTGGA
>Ga0082212_10010922_pt1 | contig 11558 bp, 7 predicted proteins | sample TergutNt197P3_FD_71548 | JGI IMG/M metagenome (GOLD analysis project Ga0082212, IMG submission 71548) | Neocapritermes taracua P3 segment gut microbial communities from Petit-Saut dam, French Guiana - Nt197 P3 | ecosystem: Host-associated > Arthropoda: Insects > Digestive system > Gut ... | reverse complement strand
ATTGATTTTATTGCAATCGACATGAGTTCGCTTACACAGGCTGACGAAGAAGACTTGCAGAAAGTGGTCAAATACTTTGAGGATAACTATTGTCCAGTCATAGACGCTAGTCTTAACAAGCTGGAGGAAGAAGGTTTGTTTGACAGGCAGCTTCTGTTTATCCCTGATGGCGTGTTATTGCAAATGCAATCCGTTGAAATCAACGATATTGAAATCATTATTAATGGCATGAAATATCGCAGCGGAACAGGTGCTAATTGGTTTCAAACCATATGGACGATAAGTGAAAGCGGCTTATGGACAATGAACGACACAGTCATGACAGCTATATCATAACAAAAATACTCTAAAGTTCGATTGATACCGCAATGACTACAAGATACCCGAATTGGTATTGGATGAGCAAAACACGCGCTCGATAAAATATCGGAACGCCGGGAAGAAAGTTTATATAATCTATGTATAGATACAATGAAGATACATAACTCAGTTAACTTATATAAAAAAGAATAAATTTCAGTATGTCAACACAAGATAAGAGGAGACTCAGTCATGATAAAAAAACTATTAAGCGTTTTTCTATTGGTTTGCGTGATAGTTGGTCTGTTTGCCGCGACTGCATCCGCAATGGCAGCAGATACAGTTGCCGCAACGCCGGATTCTACATCGATTCAGTTTGATGATGAGGCAACCGTTGTATTTCCAGTTTACAACATTGGTGGCGACGAGTATTTCAAGCTCCGCGATTTGGCGTATATCTTCAGCGGCACAGAAAAACAGTTCGAGGTCGGCTGGGACGCTGACAACAACGCAATCTCGCTCACGAGCGGCAAAGCGTACACGGAAGTCGGGGGAGAAATGGCAGGCAAGGGTTCGGGAAACAAAACCGGGACTCCCACATCGTCCGGAATTTATCTCGATGGCAAGGAAGTAAGCTTTACAGCGTATAATATCGACGGCAATAATTATTTCAAGCTGCGGGATATTATGAAAGCCTTTGATATTTACGTCGGCTGGGACGACGCGACGAAAACTATCACGCTTGACACGTCTAAAGGCTATGTTGATTAATATTTTTAAAAGGGCTTGACAAATATGTGTTAGTATACTAACCCGTTCCTATTGCAGTTGGGAGACGGGTTAGTATATTTTTGTTCTGAACAAGATGCACAATACTCGATAATTAATAAAAATCTTACAATATTACAATATAACGTTTTGTTTTTTATTATATCATAAAAATATAAAATATCAAGGATTAATTTTTTATGAATATCAAAATACCCGATGAAGTTATATATATTATAAATATCCTCGAATCAAACGGTTATGAAGCGTATGCCGTAGGGGGTTGCGTAAGGGATTCTCTTTTAGGCAAAGAACCCAAAGACTGGGATATATGCACGTCCGCGATTCCCGAACAGACTATAAAATGTTTTGAGGGCTGTCATATAATCGAGACAGGGCTAAAACACGGCACAATAACGCTTATGTTAAATCATCAGCCATTTGAAATTACAACTTATCGAATCGACGGCGTTTATTCTGATAACAGGCGTCCGGATAACGTCGAGTTTGTGCGCGATTTAAAAGAAGATTTATCACGCAGGGATTTTACCGTCAACGCTATGGCGTATAATCCGAAAACGGGAATCGCGGATTTTTTTGACGGCGTGAAAGATTTAGAATCAAGAATTATTAAATGCGTTGGCAATCCAAACAAAAGATTTCAGGAGGACGCTTTAAGAATCATGCGGGCGATGAGATTTGCGTCTGTTCTTGGATTTGAGATTGACGGAAACACGTCAAAAGCGATGTTTGACAATAAAAGTTTGTTGCGTAATATAGCGTCTGAACGTGTTGCGGTTGAATTAAATAAGCTAATCGTCGGGGATAATGTCAAAGAGATATTATTAAAACATACAGATATAATTTGTGAAGTAATCCCCGAAATATCTCTGTCGAATGATACTTTAGAAAGTTTAATCAACTCTCCGAAAGATTTAATATTGCGTTTGGTTACTCTGTTTCACGAAATAAATTCTGATACTGCGAAAAAGATTTTGTCAAGATTAAAATATGACAACGAAACGATTAAAACTGTAACAGAATTGGTTTTATATTATGACGCTGATATTATACCGGACAGAAAATCAATCAAACGATGGCTGAAAAAAATCGGGGCAGAAAGATTCAGAAAATTGCTTGAAATTAAAAAGTCTGACAAATTAAAAATTATACTGGACGAAATAATCGGGCAAAATCAATGCTATTCTTTGAAAGATTTAGCGGTGAACGGCATTGATTTAATAGATATTGGAATAACCGAGGGGAAAAAAATCGGGGATATTTTAAATAAACTTACGGATATGGTTATAGATGAAAAAATTGAAAACGACAGAACAATATTGCTGGAAATTGCGAAAGGATTATAGAAAATTTTATGTTGGATATTGCTTTAATCGGCACAGGGGGAATGGTTCCCCTGCACGACAGATTTCTGACTTCTATGGCGGCAAGGCTTAACGGCAGTATGCTGTTGATTGACTGCGGCGAGGGTACGCAAGTCACGCTGAAACAACTTGGCTGGGGATTCAAACGGCTTGATTATATCTGCATAACGCATTTTCACGCCGACCATATCGCTGGACTGCCGGGACTGCTTTTAACTGTCGGCAATTCGGGACGGACAGAGCCGTTGACTATAATCGGCGTTGCGGGAATAAAAAACGTCGTCGAACATCTGCGCGTTATAGCCCCCGAACTGCCGTTTGAGATAAAATATATCGAGCTTAAAAGTCAGACAAGTTTAAAACTCGGAGAGTATAATCTCTCGGCTTTGCCGTTAGACCACAGGATAAACTGCCTCGGTTACGCTATAAATATAAGCCGTCCCGGTAAATTTGACGCAAATAAAGCAAAAAGTTTAGAAATCCCGGTGAGATTATGGTCAAGACTGCAAAACGGCGAAGAAATAAATCATGAAAATAAAATATATACTCCGGATATGGTTTTAGGTCCTGAACGAAAAGGGCTCAAAGTCGCGTATATCACAGATACCCGTCCTGTCGGTACTATCCCCGAATTTATATCAAACGCCGATTTATTTATCTGCGAGGGATTATACGGCGACGACGATAAAAAAGAAAAAGCGAAAGAACACAGGCATATGGTATTTTCGGAAGCGGCTGATTTGGCAAAACGCGGGAATGTCAGAGAGCTGTGGCTTACGCATTATTCACCCGCCATGACAAATCCCGAAGAATATATCGACGCGGCGAGAAGTATTTTCCCGAATGCAAAAACAGGATTTGACAGAATGACCGCAACTGTTTCGTTTATAAATTAGAACTCTCCCGTAAAGCCTCCCTTGCTAAAGGGAGGCTTTTGGTGAAAAATTTTTATGTTATTTTGATTATTTACGAAATTTATATTGATTGTTATAATAATTTATAGTATAATACTGACAGGATAACTTTAAAAAGAGAGGAGCGTATAATTTTATATGTCTATGCGTTTAAAAACAATTATAATAATTATATTGATTGTTTTCGCCGTCACGTCGGTTAGTTTTCTCTCGAATCTTACTTTTACGCAGGTAAATATGACCGAAGCGATGAAAAACGAGCTTTCGCTTGCCCTCGATATTGCCGACAACCTGATTTCCGCCAATATCAAACTGCTAAAGTTCGACGCTTCTACTATCGCGGAACGGATACTTATGGACGGTTCGACCGAGGCAATGGGAAAAATCATGGAAGCGCAGGCAAATGAATTTGTTGAGTTCACTTCGCTTACGTTATATACCAGAGACGGATTTTTCGCCAATTACGGCGAGCCTGTCCCCCATGATTCTTTTATTTCGGAAAACGATTATATCCAAAGGGCATTTAACGGCGAAAGCGTCATATATCACCCGCACTATAACAATACCGACGGTTCTTTTATCATGCACGTGTTCGTCCCGATGGGGTCCGATATGGTTTTGTCGGCGACTTTCCCCGGATTGTATTTCGCCGATATTCTGTCGGATTACAGGCTTTGGCAGAGCGGCAATATATTCATGGTCAACGACGCGGGCACGGTCGTCGCGAATTTCCGCCGTAATCTGGTTTACGAACAGTATAATTTCATCGAAGAAGCCAAAGCCGACCCGTACGACCGGGTTTTACAGAAGACCGCCGGGTTTTTCAAGAATTTAATATCGAGCGACGACTCCGGCTTCGGCAAATATACTTACGACGGGCAGGAGCGTTTCTGCGTTTATAAACGGGTAAACGAATCAGACGCGGGCTGGTATATCGGGATTGCCGCGCCGTTAAACGAAAACCCCGCGAACGATATAAAAATGGGGCTTTTATGGTCGTCGGTCGTGCTTCTCGGCGTGTGGATAATATTATCGGTTTTTATTTCGCGGTTCGTGGTAAAGCCGTTTATCAGAATAGAAACGCAGAATAAAGACCTTGAAAGGCTGAACGAAACCGTAAGGATTCAGACGGCGCAGATGCAGGACGAACACGAGCGCGTGAAACTTTTGCTTGACGCGACCCCGCTTTCATGCAGGCTCATGAAAAGGCTGGACAACGGGAGATTCGAACTGTTCGAATGCAACGAAGAATCGGCGAAATTATTTAACCTTAAAAACAAGCAGGAATATATAGAACGCTATTTCGAGCTTTACCCGGAATATCAGCCGGACGGCAAAAACTCGCTCGAAGAAGGACAGAGGCTCTTTGAGATAGCCTACAACGAGGGGGGCTGCGTCGCAAAGTTTTATTTCCAGACAATCGACGGCAAACCCATTCCCACCGAAGTCACCCTCGTCCGGGTAAAATACGGCAACGAATACGTCGTCGCAGGATATACCAGAGATTTAAGGGAACACGAGAAGATGACAAACGAGATAGAAAAACGCGACAGTTTATTAAACACGGTAAACAGCGCGGCTGCCGTAATGCTTGCCACCGAAGACGAAAAAGAGTTCGAGTCCTCTCTTATGGGCGGCATGGAGCTCATGGGCAAATGCGTGAACGCCGACAGAGTGCATATCATGAGAAACGAGATTATAAACGGGGAATTATATTTTACATACGAATACGAATGGGAAAACGGCGTCGGCAGACCGGAGAGCAGTATCATAGTTGAACACACGATTGCTTATGATTATATTTCACAGGAATGCAAAGAAGTTTTGCTCAGGGGCGAATGCCTGAACGGACCCGTTTCAAATTTGCCGGAAACTATCCGTGAATTTTTCAGGCGCATAAATATAATCTCGGTACTGGTTATCCCCGTGTTTATACAGGATTATTTCTGGGGGCTTGTGAGTTTTTCGGACTGCGAGAACGAGCGCGTTTTCTCGGACGACGAAGTGAATATTTTACGTTCGGGGTCTCTTATGATGGTCAACGTTTTAAACCGCAACGAGCAGACGTTTAAAATCAGGGACGCGCACGAACAGACGACGCTTTTGCTTGACGCTATGCCGCTTGCGTGCAATCTGTGGGACAGAAACCTGAATATGTTCATATGCAACGAAGAGCATGTGAGGCTGTTCGGGGCGAATGACAGGCAGGATTTTATAGAGCATTTTACCGATTATTCCCCGGAATACCAGCCCGACGGAAGCCTTTCCGCCGAAAAAAGCACGGATTACGTGAAAAAGGCTTTTGAGGACGGCAAATATTATGTATTTGAATGGATGCACCAGACCAAAGACAAAACGCCGCTCCCCTGCGAAATCACTATGGTCAGGGTTACGTATAACAACGACTACGCGGTCGCCGTTTATGTAAGGGATTTACGGGAACACAAAAGAATGATGACCGAAATCGGGAAAAAAACCAATCTGTTGAATACTATGAATCAGGTCGCGAATATACTTTTGAAATCCGGGAGCGACGATTTTGAGGATAATTTATTGCAGTGCATGAAAATGATAGGCGAATCGCTGAAAGCCGACAGGGTGTGCATCTGGAAAAACAGCGTAAAAGAAAACGAGCTTTACTGCACGCAGATTTACGAGTGGGTCAGCGACGAACGGTTCAGAACAAGCAAAGATATATCGACAGACGTGCCGTATAAAGGCAATATCCCGACATGGGAAAAACTCCTGCCCCAAGGGCAATGCATAAACTCGCTGGTGCGCGATTTGCCCCCCGTGGAGCGTGACCGCATGGCAATGCACGGGGTGCTGTCGGTCTTTTCCGCGCCGGTTTTCGTGAACGGCGAGTACTGGGGGTTTCTCGGCTGCGACGACTGCAACAAAGAGAACGTGTTTACGGACGAAGAAGTCTCTATATTATATTCCGGGACGCTGCTTATCGCAAACGCGCTATTGCATAACGAAATGATGCAGAATATAAAAAATACCGCCGTAAAACTCGACGCCGCGCTGAAAGAAGCCCGGAGGGCAAACGAGGCGAAAAGCGATTTCCTCGCGAACATGAGCCACGAAATGCGGACCCCGCTGAACGCGATTATCGGGTTGTCTGATTTGACCCTTGAGGACGAGGAACTGGACGAAGAAAGCTATCTCAATCTTGAAAAGATAAACAACGCAGGTGAAATACTTCTCACAACAGTCAACGATATTCTGGATATTTCAAAAATAGAAGCCGGGAGATTCGAGATTTTACCGGGCGAATACGATGTGCCGAGTTTAATCAACGACACCGTTACTCAGAATATTTTGAGAACGGGCGAAAAACCGATAGAGTTTATTCTGGATATACATAATAACCTGCCCGCGCGTTTATACGGGGATGAGCTTAGAATCAAACAGATATTCAATAATTTATTGTCGAACGCCTTTAAATATACGAAAGAAGGCACGATAACTTTAAGCATATCGTGCGACAGGGACGGGGACGACGTATGGATGACCGCGAAAATCAAAGACACGGGAATAGGCATCAGGGCGGCGGACATGAATAAACTGTTTGCTTCGTATAATCAGGTTGACACGAGGGCAAACAGGCAGATAGAGGGCACGGGTCTCGGGCTCGCGCTCACCAAAAGAATGGCTGAACTCATGGACGGGGCTGTGACAGCCGAGAGCGAATACGGGAAAGGCAGCGTTTTTACCGTAAGGCTGCGGCAGAAATATGTAACGGACGCGACTATCGGACAGGAAGTCGTCGAAAATCTGAAAAACTTCAGGTATTCCGAGCAGAAACGCAGGAGCAATTCAAAAATAACGCGGATAAGCCTGCCTTACGCGAGCGTTCTGGTAGTTGACGACAACGTCACGAATCTCGACGTCGCGAAAGGGCTTATGAAACCCTATAACATGCGCGTGGACTGCGTTACGGGCGGTCAGCAGGCAATCGACGCGGTTCTCGAAGAAAAAGTCAGATATAACGCTATATTTATGGACCATATGATGCCCGATATGGACGGGGTCGAGGCGACGAGAATCATACGTGAAATAGACACGGACTACGCAAAAAATATCCCGATAATAGCGTGTACGGCAAACGCGATTTCGGGCAGCGAGGAAATGTTTCTGAGCAAAGGCTTTCAGGCCTTCCTGTCAAAGCCTATTGAAATTGTAAGGCTTGACAATATCATACGGCGTTTTGTCAGGGACAAGAGTCTGGAAGAAAAGCTTGGGCTGGATACTGATACTGAAAATATTAATCTTAGTATTAATAATGATAACGAGATTTCCGTAAATGATTCAAAATGGCATATAGACGGGATTGACATAAAAAAAGGTCTTGACCGTTTTAGCGGGGACGGCGGGTCATTCCTGAAAGTTTTGCGCTCTTACGCCGACAACACTTCCGTACTGCTTGAAAAAATCAGAGACGTTGACAAAGACGGTCTGGCAGATTACGCGATAACAGTCCACGGGATAAAAGGGTCGAGTTTTGGCGTTTGCGCCGAAATTATCGGGGCGGAAGCCGAATCGCTTGAAAAAGCGGCGAAAGAAAACAATATGGATTATGTAACTGAAAACAATGCCGTATTTATTGAACACGCAAGCAGGCTTGTAGAAAATATCCGGGACATGCTTGAAAAAACATCGCCCGAAAATCCGAAACCGAAAAAAGATAAGCCCGACCCGGAAGTATTATCGAAACTTCTCGACGCCTGCGGCAGCTACGATATGGACGGCGTTGACGGGGCTATGGCTGAAATTGAGGCTTACGATTACGAATCCGACGGCGGGCTTGCTGTCTGGCTGCGTGAAAACGTGAATAAACTGGAGTTTAAAGATATAATAGAAAAATTAACAAAACTATTAACCGAAAAATAAAAACAGGGTGAAAAATATGCGTAATACGATTATTTTAGTTGACGACAACGAGACAAATCTCGTTATGGGGAAAAACATGCTCAGCACGTTTTATCAGGTTATCCCCGCGCCGTCTGCCGCGAAGATGTTTGAAGTACTTGAAAAAGTCACGCCCGATTTAATCCTGCTGGATATTGATATGCCTGAAATGAACGGCTATGAGGCGATGAAAAAACTGAAAGCCAACCTAAAGCTTTCGGATATTCCCGTTATATTTCTTACGGCGAAAGACGACGTTGACAGCGAGCTTGAGGGGTTCGAGCTTGGCGCGGTGGATTACATAACAAAGCCTTTTTCAGCCCCGTTGCTGCTCAAACGTATCGGGAAAGAGCTTTTAATCGCGAAAAGAGAAAAAGAATTATCCAAGGCAATGGCTGAAATCAAAGACTATGCCGATAATCTTGACGTAAAAGTCAAAGAAAAAACCGATGAAGTGTTTAATCTGCAAAATTCCGTTCTTATGACGGTGTCCGACCTTGTGGAGTTTAGGGACAAAGATACCGGGGGTCATATCATAAGGACAAAATGCTATCTGAAGATTTTAGTCGATGAAATGCAGAAAGAAGGACTGTATAAAGACGAGATTTCCGGCTGGGACATGGATTTTTTCTTATCGTCGGCGCAGCTTCACGATGTGGGGAAAATTGCCATAACCGATACGATATTAAACAAACCCGGCAAACTCAGCGCGGAAGAATTTAATGTCATGAAAAATCACGTGAACGCAGGGGTCGAGGCTATAGAAAAAATCATAAACAACACGTCGCGCCATTCGTTTCTGAATCACGCTATACGCATAGCCGGGACGCATCACGAAAAATGGGACGGCACGGGTTATCCTATCGGATTGAGGGGCAACAATATCCCGTTAGAGGGCAGATTAATGGCAATCGCGGACGTGTACGACGCTCTGATTTCGAAACGTCCGTATAAAAATGCGTTTACGCACGAAGAAGCGTGTAAAATCATCGAGGACGGTTCGGGGACGCAGTTTGACCCGGTTTTGGTCGGGGTTTTTAGGAACGTCGAGCCTGAGTTTGATAAAATCGCGCATGAAATCGGGAGCTGAGTAGTAATATAAATAATGAATTTAAAAACAGCGCAGTAATTTTCGCCAAAGCCTCCCTTGCTAAAGGGAGGTGGCACGCGAGATACTGTGTTGGTATTGTAAGATTGCCTCAGTCCGCGTGACGGAGGGATTCCGTTCCCCTTAACTGAACGATGAACGATTCAAAACAACATCAGATTCCGAATCCCACCACCGCTACGCGGTCCCCCTCCCTTTAGCAAGGGAGGCTTTGGATGCGTAACGAATATAAATAAAATTATAATTTCAGGAGACAAATTTATGATGGAAACGATGAAAACCGTGGATTTTTTCGGTACGCAGGTATCGCGCATGATTCTGGGCGACAACCCGTTTCACGGGCATTCGTATATACAGGAGATTTACACGTCGGGCGATATGGTCGATTATTACACGGCTGAAAAATGCGTCCGGGCTTTGTTTGAAGCGGAAGATTGCGGCATGAATACTTTTATGGCTTTGGGAAACCCGTTTACTTTGAGGGTTATACACCAGTATAAAAACGAGGGCGGCAAAATGCATATCATGTTCCAGAGTTATCCGCCTATAGCCCTTGAAGTCAATATCGGGCAGATGATGGCGTATAATCCCGTGGCTATATATCATCAGGGCACTACTTTTGACGATATGTTTGAAAAAGAACAATGGGATTTGATGCATAAACGTTTTGAATTACTGCGCTCGACAGGGGTTGCGACCGGGTTCGGCACTCATATCCCTGAGGCTGTTTTGCAGTCCGAGAAAGAAAAATGGGACGTTGATTTTTATATGACGTGCTTATATAACGCGCGTAAAACGCAGAGAGGACGGCAAAGCTCGTTTATCACGGGCAAAGCAAATAATATAGCGTTTTATCCCGACGACAGGTTTGAAATGTTCGACGCCGTTAAAAAATCTTCAAAGCCGTGCATAGTGTTTAAGATATTCGCGGGCGGTCAGATATTTTTAGGTAAGAGCTCAAGCGAGATTCCCGCAACAACCGAAACTTATATAAAAGAAACATACGGAAATATCAAGCCAAACGATATAACATGCGTCGGCGTATTCCAGAGAGACAAGAATCAAATCAAAGAAAACGCCGACATAGCGAAAAAATATATATAATAAAAAAGCCAATCACTCTTTTTGCCGCCTGTGCATAATATATTATTAAAGGAGGTGAAAAGCATGGGATTTGGCATAGGCAGGAGAGACGGATGCGGCTGTGATGACGGCTTTTTCGGCGGCGGTTGCGAATGGATTATATGGATAATTTTGATTATCATAGTATTGTGTTGCTGCTGCGGCAATTAGTTTAGCTTAACGTAAACGCAACGTAAATCAATTAAACAACCCAATTAAATTTTATGGTATCTTCCTTTACATAAAGAAACCGGCTGACCGGTTTCTTTTGTTTTAATATTTTAATATTATATATATAGTTGATAGTTGACAAACCAAAAAATTTGTGTTATATTATAAAAACCAATTTAATGAAGTTAAATATAAATATAAAAAAACAGAGGAGAATAAAATTTATGCCGGCAATTATAATCACGAAAGAAAATTTTGAATCGGAAGTAATAAAATCAGATAAACCCGTACTTCTGGATTTTTGGGCGGCATGGTGCGGACCCTGCCGTATCGTGTCCCCCGTTATAGAAGAAATAGCCGGGGAAGTCACGGATATAAAAGTCGGGAAAGTAAACGTGGACGAAGAATCCGAACTCGCTGTTGCGTTTAACATTACAAGCATACCTACGCTTGCCGTAGTCAAAGACGGCAAGTTAATCAAATCCGAAGCGGGGGTAAAATCCAAAGCCGGTATTATGCAGATGCTGTTGGATTGACGTGGGTTGTTAAGAAAAATTCGGGGATTAATAAAAAAGCCTCCCTTGCTAAAGGGAGGGGAACCGTCCGCAGACGGTGGAGGGATTCGGAATCTGATTTTGTTCGGGGAGACGAACGGAATCCCTCCGTCACGCTTCGCGTGCCACCTCCCTTTAGCAAGGGAGGCTTTGGCGAAAACTTTTTGCGTTATCCCATAATTTACATATAAATCTTAACTTCGTTATCGCTGTCGCTATTGAGTTTATCAAACGGTATAATCAAACCGTCAAGGTCAACGCCGTTTAATTTGACAAGTTTCCCGCCTTTTTGCGAGCCTGTCTCGTTGATGATTTCGACTTT
>Ga0082212_10010921_pt1 | contig 11558 bp, 13 predicted proteins | sample TergutNt197P3_FD_71548 | JGI IMG/M metagenome (GOLD analysis project Ga0082212, IMG submission 71548) | Neocapritermes taracua P3 segment gut microbial communities from Petit-Saut dam, French Guiana - Nt197 P3 | ecosystem: Host-associated > Arthropoda: Insects > Digestive system > Gut ... | reverse complement strand
GGCATCCTGCCGAGCAGAGCGGAAACTTCGTTACCCGCCTGAACATACCTGAAAATATTGTCGATGAAAAGCAGCACGTCGCGGTTCATTTCATCGCGGTAAAATTCCGCCATAGTCAGCCCGACAAGCCCCACTCTCATCCTGGAACCGGGCGGCTCGTTCATCTGCCCGAAGACGAGCGCCGTGTTGCCAATCGCGCCGGAAGAGTTCATGTCGTGAATCAGCTCAGATCCCTCGCGGCTCCGTTCGCCCACCCCGGCGAACACGGAGAAACCGCCGTGTACAGTCGCGATGTTGTATATGAGCTCCATTATAAGGGTCGTCTTACCTACGCCGGCGCCGCCGAACAAGCCGATCTTGCCGCCCTTCGCATAGGGAGTAAGCATATCTATGACCTTGATGCCCGTCTCAAAGAACTCTGCCACCGGCGTCAGGTCGGTGAACTTCGGGGGAGGGCGGTGGATGTCCCAAATGGGCGCGCCCTCGATGGGAGGACCGTCGTCTATGGGGCGGCCGAGCACGTCGAGGACGCGGCCGAGCACGTTCGGCCCGACAGGCACACGGATCGCGTGCCCCAGCGAGCGGGCCTCCGTGCCGCAGCAAAGCCCGTCCGTCGCGTCCAGCGCGATGCAGCGCACCACTCCGGGGGCGATGTTCGCGGCGACCTCCATATGCCGCCCGTCAGGGGTGGCGAGCAGATCGTGGAGCTTGGGTTCATTTGCGCCGTGCTCGAACCGCACATCGAGCACAGGCCCGCTGATTTTTGTGATGACGCCTACGGTGTTGTTTGCAAAATCGTTGTTGCCGCTGCCGTCTCCACCGGTGTTATTTTTAATATTCTCCTGCATTTTCACAGATCCTCACTCACCGGACCGCCCCTATATGCCGCCGGCAGAAAGCCAGTCCGGAACCTCGTTAAGTACCTCCGCCGATCCGGCTATCTCCGCTATCTCGTTTGTTATCGCGCTTTGCCTTGCCAGGTTGTACCTGGTCCGGAGATCCTCGATCATTTCCTGCGCGTTTGTCGTCGCCGAATGCATGGCGTTCATGCGCGCGTAGTGCTCGCTGGCGTACGCCTGCACCATGACCCCGAAGACGAGGCCTATGAGATACTGCGGCACAAGCATATCCATCAGAGTTTGAGCAGAGGGGTGGTACATGATCTCTTCGAGCGCTTCGGCGTCCCTGATATCCTCGTAGTCGTGCAGCCTCACGGGCATCAGCCGGAACTCGACCGGCGCGCCCTTTGCGCCGTAAAACGAAGTGAAAATGATGCGGATCTCGTCGGTGAGTTCTCTTTCGTAAAGCTGCGTCAACTCACGCGTCAGCTCGCGCGCCCGGGTCAGCGTTGGATCCTGCACTATCCCTAAGAGGGTGATGTCCGGCGTCATGCCCCGTTGATGGAAAAAAGACTCAGCCGTGTGCCCCAGCGTTATTAATCCGGATCCCGGGTGCGCTGTTATTCTCTCCATCGCGAAGTTGAGGATGGTAGAATTGTGCGACCCGCACAGCCCCTTGTCGCCCGAGATAACCACATATGTGCGGAGCCTGCGCGGGCGTGTGCGCAGATATGGGTGTTCAACGCTCTGCGACGATGTGAGCAGTTCCTTCATTGTCCTCCGTATATAAGTGAAGTAACGGCGGTTATGCTCGATATGACTCATCACCTGACGCATCCTGTTTGAAGAGATCATCTCCATAGCGCCCGTGATTTTTCTTGTTTGCTCTATCGCCGAAATATGGTGGCGTATCTCATTGGTCGTCTGCATTCAGTGTTCCTCTTCGAACTCATCGAAGCGCGTGAACAGCCTGTCCAGGTCGTACCTGTCGCTGTCGGTCAACCTGCCCGTGGTATCGATGCTGCGCATGATCGAGGCGGCTTCCGTTCCCAGAAACTCCAGCAGACGGGCGGCAGCGTCGCCGACATCGCGGCGCTCGAAACGCGCGAACACGCCTTTGCTTGCGGCCAATAAAAGGAATACCTGTTCTGACAGCTTGTAGTTTCTCTCTGTGGGCTGGACAAGCAGTTGCATAAGGCGCTCGCCGCGCTTGAGCATAGCCGCCGTGGCGGAGTCGATGTCTGCGCCGAACTGGGCGAAAACGGCTATCTCCCTGTACTGGGCCACTTCGAGCCTCAGGCTCGCGGACACGTCGCGCATGGCTCTGCGCTGAGCAGCCCGGCCGACGCGCGACACGGACAAGCCGACATTGACGGCGGGGCGCTGCCCGGAGTTGAACATCTCGGTTTCCAGGTAGATCTGGCCGTCTGTAATCGAAATGACGTTCGTGGGAATGTACGCGGATATATCGCCCGCCATGGTCTCGACTATCGGAAGGGCGGTCATGGAACCGCCGCCCAGCGACTGCGAGAGCTTCGCCGCGCGTTCCAGCAAGCGGCTGTGGAGATAGAAAACGTCGCCGGGGTACGCCTCGCGCCCCGACGGTCTGCGGAGCAGCAGAGACATAGTCCTGTATGCCACGGCGTGCTTGGAGAGATCGTCGTAGACGACGAGCACGTCGCGCCCGCTGTACATGAACTCCTCGGCTATGGCGCACGCCGCGTACGGGGCGATGTACTGCATCGCGGCCGTGTCGCTGCTGAAAGCGGCCACGATGACAGTGTTCTTAAGCGCGCCGTTTACTTCGAGGGTGTGGACGAAGCCCGACACTGTAGATGTTTTCTGGCCGATCGCGCAGTACACGCAGAGGACGCCCGTGTCGCGCTGGTTAACTATCGCTGACGCGGCGATAGAGGTCTTCCCGGTCTGCCTGTCCCCGATAATGAGCTCGCGCTGCCCGCGCCCGATAGGGATCATGCTGTCTATCGTCAAAATGCCCGTCTCCAGAGGAGTGTCGACGGGCGACCGCTGCATGATAGTCGGCGCCGGCGACTCGATCGGCCTGAAGTTGCGGCCTGTCAGCTCATATCCGTCAAGCGGCCTTCCAAGCGGGTCCACGACTCTCCCCAGCAGTTCCTCCCCGACGCAGACTTCCGCTATTCTCCCTGTTGTGTGCACAAGGCTGGACGTGGATACGGCGCCGCTCAACAGCGCCGCGCCCGCCCCGCCCATGAAAATATCAAGCGTCAGCCCCATCGCCCCGCCGTCAAATGTCAGCAGTTCACCCAGATGGCAACTTGTTAGTCCTTTTATATGCACAATATCGTCGCTGTAGCTCTGCACGACGCCATATTCATATACTATCGGGCCTGTATCTGTCTTTTCGGCACGTTCCCTAAGCATCGCGCCGACGGATGAGAACGATGATTCCATCTCGCGCCCCAGGCCGTCCGAATCAAGCATTCTGCGGCTGAATTCATCAAGCCTGGAGGTAAAGCTGGCGTCGTACACTTTTCCGTCCACGATCGCTATGAACCCGCCTATTATCTTCTCGTTCTCCATTATCTCGAAGTCCGGCATGAAGCCCAGCCTGCTCTCAAATCCCCCGCATATGGAATCGACTAGCTTTTTGTCCATGCCTGAGGCGACAATCAGGATCGGCCTGTCCCTATGGCGGGGCGTGAACTGCTCAAGCTCCCTTCCGCCCTTTGTGCCCGCTTCTTTCATTGCTTCCGCCTCGTTTCATTTCATCCAATCCGCCGCCAGCGATTCCACCAACCTAGATGCCGTCAAAGAAGTCTTCGACCGCGCCGGCGCTGTCCTCGGGCTGTACCTCGCGTTTCAGTATGCGCGACGCCATGTCCGTGGCGAGCTGGGCAACCTCGCGATGAGCGTTTTCTATCGCGCGCTCTTTTTCCTCGGCTATCCGTTTTCGCGCGTCTATCACCATCACTCTTGCCTTTTCGCGCGCCTCGTTCAGTATCTCGTCCGCTTCCTCGGACGCCTTTGCCCTGCTCTCGCGCATAATATCGCGCGCTTGGGCTTCGATTCCTTCGAGATCGTCGGAGTATTCCTTTTTCAGTGCCTCCGCCTCAAAACGCTTTGATTCCGCATCCTCCAGTTCCCCTTTCACGCGCTCGGCGCGCGTCGAAAGATACTTGTTCACAGGCTTCCAGAGGATGAATCGCAGCAAAATGAACAACACCGCGATATTGACGATGTTTATGAGTATATCGACCGGATGGAGCTCCATAACGACGTCCATTCCTTTCACATTGTGGGTTGGGACCCGCTCGGAAAAGAGCCCGTCCCCCTATTTCGAGAACAGCATTATCAGCGCAGTGACAAACCCATAGATCGCCGCCGACTCCGTAAGGGCGAGCCCGAGCAGCAGTATCGCGTTTATCTTGTCGGACGCTTCCGGCTGCCTGGCGACGGCGTCGACCGCCTTGCTCGTCGCGAAACCCATCGACAGCGCCGCAGCCACGCAGGAAAGCAGGCAAAGCGCCACACCGAGATCACTCATTGTTGTACCTCCTCATTCTATTGCTTCGTTAATGAACGTAAGCGTGAGCGTTACAAAAATAAACGCCTGTATCAGCGGATGGAAAACATTAAAAAACAGCCCCGCAAGGCTTGGTATTCCTATTGCGCCGTTTCCCAGCGCGGTGTAGATCAGATCCATGACGATCATTCCGCCCAGCATGTTTCCGAACAGCCTGCAGGCCATCGACACCGGTATGGCGAGTTCCGCCACCGCCCGGAAAACGAAGACCACGGGCGTCGGCGACGCAAGGGTCCTTATCCGCCCGCGGACCCCTTTTCTCTTTATGCCATACGCGTTTATCAGGAAAAACGTCATGAAGGCGAGCGCGAAGGTCATTGTGATATCCGACGTCGGCGCGCGCAGTCTGAAAAGCTCAAGCACCGCGCTCGCCAGCATAAGGGCGCCTATGGAGAGAATATACGAGCACAACAGCTCGCCTGTCCCATGCGCCCGCGCCCCCGTGTATTTTCCGATCGTCTCGACTACAAGCTCAAGCGCGTTTTGCGCGCCCTTCGGGACGGTTTTAAAGCTTCGCACGACCGTCAGGCGCAATATCAGGGCAACGACGACCAGCGCCGCCATCGCAAACCATGTGTATATTACCGTTTCGCTAATGCTGATCCCAAGTATTGTCACGCGCTTCGGCCAAAGCGAAAACATGAACCCTTCGCTTTCGTGCCGTCCGAAGATTATTCCGACAAGCTGCGTCAGGAACATATATAGCCCCACCACGATCAGCATGGTCGCGACCGCTTTTGTACGCTTGCTTCTTTTCCCGGCTTTCCCGGACGCCGCCCCGGTATTTGGCCGGCGCCCGATGCTCCGCCGCCAAAGGAAACCGACCGTCGCTATCGGTACGGCGGCGCATAATAGTATCCAGCTAAGCACGGTCAACCTCCGTTCCCGGCGCTTTCCACACAGGCAAATTCAGCTTCCGTCTTTTTTTTTGTTGGTGAGGATGAACCTGATAAAAGCGCAAAGCATCAAAGAACCGGTCATCCCTATCGCCGCCCAAAGAAGTCCCCCCTCAAGCAGCAGGTAGCAGCCAAGCAGCACGACGAGCGGCAACGCGAATTGAAAAACCGCGAACAGGGCGGTCTTTTTGCCAAACGTCCCGCCCGTCACCGAGCCCGTGAACTTGGCAAGCATCAGGTACTGCACTACGCCTGACGCTATCCCTATAAGCAGGCCGATCAACATGCGCGGTATCCTCTCCCGCCCACTTGGGCGCAACCTTGTTCCTGCCTACTGTACTCCCGCAATTGTGGAAAAGCAAGAAATATTTCACCAAAAATCATACGCCAAAAGCAATAAATACAGGTTGAAACAACCACAAAAATCCCCGTTACCGGCGAGTCATGCGGAGTCTTGCGCGGTAGCGGGGAGATGACGGCGTGTTATCCGCCGGATGCCTTTCATTTATGGTGGGCCGTTGAGGTTTCTATCGATTTCAGCCTTGCTATCGCGCGGCTCATCGCCGCCTGCGTCCTCAGGAACTCCATTCTGCTGAGGTTGTTGTGTATACGGTGTTCGGCGCGGTCAAGGGCTTCCTTCGCGCGGATCGCGTCAATTTCGTCGGCCCATTCGGCGGTGTCGACAAAGAACTCCGCCTTGTCGTATGCTATTTCCGCGAAGCCCTGCCCCGTCGCCGCGGTTTTCCATTCATCATCGATCAGTATCTCCACGATTCCTTCGGCGACGGAGGCTATCATGGGCGCATGGCCGTACATAATGCCTATGCTGCCTTCCGGGGTGGAAAAGACGACCTCGCTCGCCTCGCCCTCAAAAAAATCTTTTTCAGGCGTCAGGATTTTCAGCGAAAACATTTGGTTTTCCATCGATTACAGCTCCGCTCTCAGTTTCTCCGCGTGTTCGTAGACTTCCTCAATTGCGCCTTTCATATAGAAAGCTTCCTCCGGGACGTCGTCGAGCTTACCGTCCAGTATCTCGCGGAAGCTCCTTATCGTATCGTTCAGGCTCACATATTTCCCCTCATAGCCGGAAAGCGCTTCCGCCACATGGAAGGGCTGGGACATGAAGCGCTGAATCTTCCTCGCGCGCAGAACCAGCGTCTTGTCGTCATCCGACAGTTCGTCCATGCCCAGAATCGCGATAATGTCCTGAAGCTCCTTGTACCTCTGCAGAATCTCCTGCACGCGCCTTGCGGTGCGGTAATGTATTTCGCTGACCGTGTCCGGCTCAAGCAGTCTGGACGTCGATTCAAGCGGATCGACCGCCGGATATATGCCCATTTCCACGATGCTGCGCGACAGGACCGTGGTGGCGTCAAGATGGGCGAAGGTTGTTGCGGGCGCCGGGTCCGTCAGGTCGTCGGCCGGCACGTAAACAGCCTGCACGGAGGTTATCGAGCCGCTGCGCGTCGAGGTGATCCTTTCCTGCAGCGCGCCCATCTCGTTTGCCAGCGTCGGCTGATAGCCGACGGCGGACGGTATGCGCCCGAGCAGCGCGGAAACCTCCGAGCCGGCCTGGAGGAAGCGGAATATATTGTCGATGAACAGCAGGACGTCCTGCTCAAGCCTGTCGCGGAAGTATTCCGCGATCGTGAGCCCGGACAGGGCGACCCTCATACGCGATCCGGGCGGTTCGTTCATCTGCCCGAACACCATTGCCGTGCGTTCGATGACGCCGGATTCCTTCATTTCCAGCCACAGGTCGTTGCCTTCCCTCGTACGTTCGCCGACGCCCGTGAATACCGAGTAGCCCCCAAGCTCCGCGGCCACGTTGCGGATCAGCTCCATGATCAGTACGGTCTTTCCGACGCCGGCGCCGCCGAACAGCCCGATTTTTCCGCCCTTTGCGTACGGCGCCATAAGGTCTATTACTTTTATTCCCGTCTCAAGGACTTCCATGCCTCCGCGCTGCTCGACAAGAGGCGGGGCGTTTCTGTGAATGGGCCATCTTTCCGTGCACGCGACGTCCCCCATATTGTCCACGGGTTCCCCAAGCACGTTGAACACCCTGCCCAGCACTTCCTCGCCCACAGGCACGCTGATCGAATCCCCGGTGTCCCTCGCGGCCATGCCCCGAACCAGATTGTCCGTGGATTTCATCGAAATGCAGCGAACGGTGTTGTTGCCTATATGCTGCAATACCTCGGCGGTTATCGCGCCCTCCGTGGTGTCGATTATCAATGCGTTGTACAGACGCGGAAGCTTGTCCGCGTCAAATCTAACGTCAAGGACAGGCCCGATGACCTGCACGATATGACCTGTGTTCCCTTCCAAGATCGTCACCGCTTTCTTGTTTAGTCAGTGTTCAGCGCCGCGGCCCCCGCCACTATTTCCGTGATTTCCTGCGTGATCGCGGCCTGACGCGTCCGGTTGTACAGTATGGACAGATGCGTGAGAATCTCGTTGCCGTTGCGCACCGCGTTGTCCATTGCCGTGACACGCGACGTCAGTTCGCAAATCCATGTATCAGTCAGGCATCCGTACAGGTATCCTTTCAGATATTTCAGAATGATCGAGGCAAGCACACGCTCCGGGCCCGGTTCAAAATGAAAGCTTTCTTTTTCCTCGCCGGGATCGCTGAACATCGAACGGCTCAACGGCAGCAGGCGTTCCTCGACCGGCTCCATGCGCACGGCGGAAACATAGTTCGTATATATGATGTCGAACGTGTCGACTTCGCCCCGCTCGAACATACCCGTCATTTTTTCCGCCAGCTCGCGCGCCGTAAACATGGCCGGCGGTTCCAGAGGCTGATCGTATTCCTGCTCCACGGGATATCCCTTCCTGGTCAGGTGGCTGCGGCAAGAGTGCCCGAGAACAATGACATATGCGGCGGGATTCTCTTCAAGCGATTGCTCGGCAAGGTGGGTGATATTGTTGTCAAACCCTCCCGCAAGACCGCGATTGGCAGACAGGACCAGCAGACCCCGCCTCAATCCCACGGTCCGCCCGTGCTCGATAAACCGGCTATCCACCTCGGGGCATTGGCGCAGCACCTCGGCCACCGCTCCCGCGATCCTGTCGTGGTACGGCTTCGATTCGGAGAACAGCCTTCTTGCCCTGCCTATCTGGGCTGTGGCGATAAGCTTCTGGGCGCTGCTTATCTGCACCGTCTGCCTGACGCTGTTGATCCTATGAAGCAGATTGTTGTTGTTCAAAAATTCTCACCACCATCAGCCACAGGCATTGCCATGCCTCGCGTTATTGCGGCTTGGAGGCCGTATACGATGCTTCGACGCCGCCGGCCATTACGTCTGCGAATGCTTGAACGAGTCGCGGTACTTATCCGCGGCGGCCTTGAGGCGCTCCTCCGTTTCCGCAGTGAAGTCATTCGTGTCCCTAATGTTGTCCAGTATCTCCCCGTTGTTTGATTTCACATACGCGACGAGTCCCTGGTTGAATCTGGCGACGTCGTAAAACGGGAGCTCCGCCAGATAACCGTGTTTCGCGCAGTAGAGGACGACTATCTGTTCCTCCATCGGCATGGGGTTGTACTGCCTTTGCTTGAGCGCTTCCATAAGTTGCGACCCATGGTTCAGGCGGGTCCTCGTGGCGGCGTCCAAATCCGAGCCCAATTGCGCAAAAACCTGGAGCTCCCTGTACTGTGCAAGCTCGATGCGCAGCGACGCCGCAACGCTTTTCATGGCTTTGGTCTGTGCGGAGCCGCCGACGCGAGAGACCGACAGCCCTACGTTGATCGCGGGTCTGAAGCCTGAATGGAAAAGCTCCGATTCCAGGAATATCTGTCCGTCCGTAATCGAAATCACATTTGTGGGGATATACGCCGATATATCGCCCGACAACGTCTCGATTATGGGCAGCGCCGTTATCGAACCGCCCCCGAGATCGTCCGAAAGCCTGGCCGCCCGCTCGAGCAGTCTTGAATGCAGATAGAAAACGTCGCCCGGGTACGCTTCGCGCCCCGGCGGCCGTTTCAGGAGCAGGGACATCGTACGGTACGCGACCGCGTGTTTGCTCAGGTCGTCGTAGACGATCAGCACATCCTTGCCCGCATACATGAATTCCTCGGCGATGGCGCATCCCGCGTAGGGCGCAAGATACTGCAGGGGCGCCGAATCGCTTGATGTGGACGCGACCACGACCGTGTTCTCCATGGCCCCGTGCCGGGTGAGAATGCTCACGATACTTGCTATCACGGACGCTTTCTGGCCGATCGCCACATAGACGCAGATTACGTTTTTGTCCTTCTGGTTTATCATCGCGTCGACCGCGATCGCGGTTTTTCCTGTCTGACGGTCGCCAATTATGAGCTGGCGCTGCCCCTTGCCAATGGGGATCATCGAATCTATCGCCATTATTCCGGTCTGAAGGGGCTGCTTGACCGGTTGCCGTTCCGTAACGCCCGTCGCCGCGGCCTCCGCGGGGCGTGTTTTGCCCGGCGGCAACGCCCCCTTCCCGTCCAGCGGTTCCGTAAGCGGCGATACGACGCGCCCGAGAAGCGACTCGCCGACCGCGACCTGCATGGTTTTGCCCGTTCTTTTGACCGTGGTGCCCTCTTTGACCATATCCCCCGAAGTGAACAGAACGCAGCCCACGTTATCCTCTTCCAGATTCAGGGCCATGCCGATATCGCCCGTATAAAAATCAAGCAGCTCGCCCGACATGCAGTTTTGCAGTCCGTAGACCCTTGCTATGCCGTCGCCTATCTGTATCACCGTTCCGACTTCCTCGACATTCAGCGATTCCGATGTGTGTTTTACCCTTTCAAGCAGCGTGCGGCTGATTTCGTTGACATCAATCGTCACCGTCTTGCACCTACCTTTCCGCGCGTCGGATTTTTACAAGTTGCGTCCTTAGGGAAGCGTCTATCTGACGCCCGTTGCAGTATGCGATGAAGCCGCCGATAATGTCCTTGTCCTTCACGGTCAGAAGCTTTATTTCCTCGGCGTCTTCCGGAATAAGGCCTTTTTCGATAAAGCGGGTCTCCATGCGGTCGAGCGTTTCCCGCTCCGGTTCAAATGGGATATGCAGAAAAACGGATACCTTGTGATTGTGGTCGTCGCACATACGTTCATATTGTCCGACTATTGACGGCAAGTATTTCCAGTGGTTGCGTTTGAGAAGCATTGACGTGAATTCCAGGGTAAGCCGCCCCACGGAGCCGGAAAGCGCACCGTTCACCATCGCCGCTTTTTCCTCCGCCATTATCCGCGGATCCCTGAGATATCCCCCGAGATTCTCCGCAAGTTCTTTTACCCCGCGCAGCTCCACGGATACATCGTCGACGCACCCAAGCTCCACGGCCGCCCCCATCAAAGCCTCCGCATATCTTTCGGAAACCTGTATCATGTTCACTTGAAAACATCCTTTTCCGCAAGAAATTTATCAAGCAGCGCCCTGTTGTCCTCGCTGTCAATGGTGGAGTCGAGCAGCAGTCCGGATATGTCTATCGCGACGGAGACGACCTGCTTTTTTACATCCTCCATCATGACGTCGTATTCCTGCGCCGCTTTTGCCTTGGCAGTCTCAAGGATTTGCCCGGCTTTCTTTTCGGCGTCCGCGACTATGCGCTCATACTCCTGGCCCGCCCTGGCGCGCGCGTCCTTCATCAGTTCCACCGTCCGGGATTCCATCTCGGAGTCCAGCGCAGAGCGAAGCTGCTCCATCTCCGCCCTGAGCCTTGCGGATTCCTCCGCGTCCCGCGCCGTTTTGGCCGCTTTTTCGCCTCGTTCGTCCAGCACGCCATTGATCCTTTTCCATAGAATCGCCCTGAGGATGACAATGAGGACGACCAGATTAAAAGCGACGAAAAACCATTCCGGTATGTAGAAATTCAGCAGATTCATGGCTTCAGACTTTTGTGAACAGGAGCAACGCGATGAGCAGGCCGTAAATTGCGCAGGCTTCCGCAAGACCGGCACCGATGATAAAAAATGCCACCGCTTTACCTGCAATCTCAGGCTGGCGCGAAATCGCATCCATAAGTCCCTTTGTTGCAATCCCCAAACCTAACCCCGCGCCGATTGCACCAAAACCGATTGCAATACCTGCGCCCAGTTTAGCCAGCTCTGCTCCCTGAGTTACTGCTGTTGCTGCTGCTTGTTCTACTGTCATAGTTTTTCTCCTTTTATTCTAATGTTCTTCTTCCTGTGTTGCCATAGCTATATAAGCCGTTGATAATAATACGAAAACCAGCGCCTGCACAAATGCAATAAAAACTTCAAAAAGCATAAACGGCAG
>Ga0082212_10010920_pt1 | contig 11558 bp, 8 predicted proteins | sample TergutNt197P3_FD_71548 | JGI IMG/M metagenome (GOLD analysis project Ga0082212, IMG submission 71548) | Neocapritermes taracua P3 segment gut microbial communities from Petit-Saut dam, French Guiana - Nt197 P3 | ecosystem: Host-associated > Arthropoda: Insects > Digestive system > Gut ... | reverse complement strand
GCAAGCCGAATAACGCAAAAACCGCAAAAAATGCCGTGATCTCTGCTCGAAGTGCCGACATAATATGTCCGTCGATATACATAATATGTCCGTCGATACACATAATATGTTCGTCGACACACATAATATGTCCGACGACACACTCAAAATCACGGGCAATTTGTACTCAAATCAACAACTCTGGTACTCAAATCAACAACTCTGGTACTCAAATCAACAACTTTGGTACTCAAAACAACAGCTCTGGCACTCAAAACAAAGATTCTGGTACTCAAAACAACAGCTCTGGTACTCAAAACAACAGCTCTGGTACTCAAAACAAAGATTCCGGTACTCAAAACAACAGCTCTGGTACTCAAAACAAAGATTCCGGTACTCAAAACAACTGCTCTGGTACACAAATCAACTATTCCGGTACTCAAAGTTATCGAATTGGTCAAACAGCAAAGTTTGTCTACTGTAAACGGATGGAAATTGTACTTTTTTGCTAGGGAAACGCCGACCATTTGTTCGTGAACACTTGGGATTTTTTCGACTGATCTGCGTCAATCATGTATGATCTGTGTCATCTGCGTCCTGCTTTTCCGCTTGACGGGGTTTTGGCGGCCGGCAATGGTACTGCATGGCCCGGCGTATTCGCGATATTTTGCGTGCAGTACGCGAGAGAATGTGATACGGCAGTCTTGTCACCTGCGCGATCGTCAGCGGATGAAAAAACGGATAGGATGGTTGAACGCCGATGTTGGAGTCCTGAGCCAGCACGCAGTTGAGTTGGATTGGAAAAGGTCGCACGGAAACTTCCCTGATGCCGATCGGCCAATCATAAAAAAGCGTGACATCATGGGGAAGCCGCATCGGGAGACATTTTTTGATAATTCGTTCGGCGGCATATCGATTGACGATTTTACCGCCGTTTCCCGATGCCGTTTTCAAGTCGCATCCCAAACGATAGCCGTGCGGCAGTTCTGCGAAGTCCCAGCCGCGAGTCGGCTTGATTGCGCAGAGCCGGAGTGAATCCCAACAGTCGGAATACTCCATGGCCTTTTCAACGATTTCCAACAACTCGGGGCAAGGGGTGACATCATCCTCACAAATCATCGCGTATTCGTTTTTGGATTCGAGAAAAGTCCTCAGTGCCTTGATATGGCTGAAATAACAGGCCACTTTGTTAGGCATCATTTTGCGGCCATGACACAAAAAGTATCTCCAGGCGGCAAAATCAGGGTGAGGAAATTGCAGAGATTTCCCAGCAATCGCAGGAACGCGAATGACATTCAGACCGAAAGTGCCGAACTTTGTTGAAACGTCGTTCCAGCGTTCAATGCTTTGGTCCAGATTGATGATATAACAGTCAAGCATGTTTATGAGTCTTTGAAGTTGAAAACAATAACCTTTTGACAAAGGTTCTGATGTGATATGATCCTATGCAAAAAACCGTTTAACGGCGTAAAGTAGCGACAGGACATTGAGTTTGTATTGGATTCCTTTCCGGCTGTTGGATAAGACAAACGTTTCTTCTGCGAAATGTCGTATCTCGGGCCACGGAGACAAGTCTGCGATATGGGTACGATACGTTTCATCCATCCAATGTCGAAGCGTCTGGTTTTCTTTGTACCAACGTTCCGCAGGATCCATGCCATAATCCCCGTGGCCGGGTATCATCCGTGCCAAACGCTTTTTGCAACTGACTCCATTTTGGATCAATGTGAGTGCAAAAGCATTGTGATCGATTAATTTTTTGGTCTTTGCCAAAGAGATTCTTGTTTTCCGATAAGGCGTTCTCGCCGCTTTCGGGCAGCATGTACAGAGAAAATCGATTCGCATGTTATTCCGTGTCTTAAAATGCAGGGGAACCGATAACAGGAAATTCACGAAATCCGGATCAAGAAACGGGGAATCGGAACATGTTGCCGCGCGGTGGAGAATCGGTGTTTTTGAATTCCAATTTGTTCCTTCCGACATGAGCTGAAACAGCTCTTCATTGGGGTATTGTTTCACAATTTCCCGCATCAAAGGGTCAATCCTACCTTTCAGCCCCGCAAGTTTTACTTTGGGAACATCGGGGGGAGTATGGGTATTGCCGTGAAGATCACAACCGAAAATTTCGCCGCCAAAATACCCGTTGTGGTGGAGACCGTGTTTTGACCAATTGATCACTCGGAGAATATCAAACAACGGCGAGCCTTGAGGATCATAAGCAATGATTCCGCCGATGTTTTCAAACCAATGGTCCAGGTGACGCATAAGATAATGACCGCCGTCAAGCGGCATCTGAAACAACGTTCCGGAAAGTTCCGCCATGATTTCGCGGGGAAGCGAATACTGGGTTGAGCCGGATTGTGAATAGTTGACAATCAACTTGTCTTTGCAGCCCAGGTCTTCTGCAACAAAAGTCGTTGCCCGACAATCCAAACCGTCGCTCAGATTAAAAACGGATGTTTTTCCGGCTTGCCGGTCACGCTCAATTCCCATGAAAACGGCATGACGAAAAAGCAAACCGGCTTGTTCCAAAATGTCGCGGTAAGAAAGTTTGCACTCCGTTGCGTTGTCGGCTGCGTAATAGGTTTCAACATTCAATACCCAGCGGTCCGTATCGAGGTCAAAATAACATCCGCCTTTCAGACGGTGAATTCCTTGAATCAGAGTTGTCGATTCAAACATAGAGTTGAAGGCAAGCATGTAACATGCTCCATCTTCATCCAGAGAATAACCAATCCCCAAGTCTTTCAGCGCGTCGGTGATGTAATGAATGTGAGTCGCGGCAATAAAGACCGTTTTGTCATGATAATAGTAAAGTGTGTGGGTGCCGAAATGGTTTGTAAACCCTCTCCAGAAGCGGTTGTCGGAATCAAACACGACTCCGGCAAAAACACCGCGAAACGCATTCAAGTTTGTCTTGCACTGTGCATCTTTCAGCAAACGGAAAGCCGAACCGGGGAAATCTTCATGTTTGCCTTTTGAGACAAACGACTCGGCGTTGAATACGCATCCGTCGATGATGACGACACTCTCCCCAATCGCACGAATCGCGTTGTCGTTGGGAGTCGTTTCATTGAAAGCCGTATCAATACGGTGGTTGCGGGCGGCCATGGTATGGACTTGCCGTTCCGCCATTCCGGTCGGCGCAAAGCCGATCGAAGACACACGCGTATCTTCTTCACGAAACACAACGATTCTGAATCCCGCCATTTTTGTTGTGACACTCCGTCAATAACGTTCCGTCTTGCCCTCTTGTCAAACGCCGACAGGCCGGCATTTTGGCTTTGCCATACTTGGATATTTTAAAAAACCTTCGTGTCTCTTCTTGCCCTTCGTGGTAAAAAGAAGTCGTTGTTTTGATATTGTCCTTTACATGTTTTTTCTGGCGGCATAACCGGGGAGAAATTGACGTTTGAGAGACTTACAGCATCCTCTCCAAAAGCTCCGCAACCAAAACATGCGATCCCAAAAAAGGTTGCCGGTTGGGGTTCCCAGCGTCACGGCCATTTGAAACAACAGTTCCTTGAACGCTTTTTCCCGTTCCGGTGAAATATCCCGTTGATTGCGGTGTTTCCAAACCCTGCCGAGAATTTCTTTTCCGACAGCGGTGTAATCGCGGGACATTTTATGTGAAGACGATTCTCCGACGATTCTCGCAATGTAATCTTTGTCGGTGTCATTGGGATGCACCATGCGACGCAGGAAAGTCGTTTCGGGGGAATAGACATATTTTCCGTCCAGCAGTGTGGCGACGGGAATGACGTGATCGCAGCCTGCGATCGGTTTCAGTTCCGTTAAAATGGGAACGGCGGAGGACGACCGGAACAGACTGAAAATCAGGTCCCAGGGCTGTTTCCCGCGAAAAAACGAAGCGGCCCGGATGTAAGGATTGTCGTCATTCATGTCCGTTCGGACGGATGCAAAATCCAACGTTTCGGAAACGGTCCCGTCCCATTCCAGATAAGCACAATTTCCGTAGGCGCACACCGCATCGGGATTTGCGGCCAGCAGACATTTGAGCGTTGAGACGTAATTTTCCGGGAGTTCGTCATGGCCTCCCATACTCATGACGTATTCGGTCTCGACCAATTTCGCAAGACGAACACTGTTCTCGACAGACCCCAAATTGGTTTCATGCCGGATATATCGAATGTGTTTATACCTTGCGGCAAATTCCCGGCATATCGCCTCAGTGCCGTCGGTCGAGGCGTTGTCGCCGATCATGACGCAATCGGCCTGGTTCACGACGGAATCCAGGCATGGACCGATAAACCGTTCTTCGTTGAATGCGGGAATCAGCACGGTGGTTTGATTGGGATGAAACGCTTTTGAATTCATTTGTTCGTAATCCGTTGATGTTGGCTGTGTGTTTATGCGACGGCGTTTTCAGCATACCAAAACCGGTTGAGACTTTCCGTTTTATCTTCGCCGTCGCAAAACTGAATGTCTTTCAATTTCTTATACTCGCCGCCCTGTGCGTAAAGCTCGGCATCCGTTCCTTTTTCAACGATCCGACCTTCTTTGATGACGAAGATCATATCCGCATCCAAAATGGTCGCAAGTCGGTGCGCGATGACGAACGTTGTGCGCCCTTGCATCAGTTTTTTCAGTGCCGCTTGAATGAGTTGCTCGGAACGGCTGTCCAGGGCGCTTGTGGCTTCGTCCAACAACAAAATCGGCGCGTCTTTCAAAATCGCCCTTGCAATGGCAATGCGCTGCTTTTGTCCGCCGGATAGCAAGGTACCGCGTTCGCCGACTTCATTGTCGTATTGTAACGGAAAGCCCATGATAAATTCGTGAGCGTTTGCCGCGATGGCCGCTTCCGTGATTTGTTCCTGCGTCGCGTTCGGAGTGCCGTATTTGATGTTATCGGCAAATGTTCCGTCGAACAGGAAAACGTCTTGCGAAACCGTCGCGATATTCCTGCGAAGCGACGCCAGCGTGAAACTGCGGATGTCGTCGCCGTTGATGAAAACGCCGCCTTCCCGGGGATCGTAGAATCGGCCGAGCAAATTGAAAATCGTGGACTTCCCTCCGCCGCTGGGTCCGACAAAGGCGCAGATCGTTCCCGGCATCACCTTCAGCGACACATCGTGCAAGACATCGCCGTCCGCCTGGTTATAGGCAAACGAAACACGGTCGAGTTGGACTGCCATCGATGCACGCTTGAGTTCCACGGCGTCCGGCTTGTCAACGATTTCGGACTCCCTGTCCAAAAAGATAAACAGGTTTTCGGCGGCAATCAGGCCGGTTTGGAGACCGCCGCCGATATTGGTCATCACCTTCGCAGGCTTATAGATCGCCGCCAAAGCCGTGAGAAACACGAGCAGACCACCGGGTTTCATGGCTCCGCTGAGAATGAGATAACCGCCGGCGATTAAAGCAAGACATAAACCGAGGGAAATCATGATTTCCAAAAGCGGCGTCTGCATTCCGGTAAGCTTTGTGAATTTGAAGCTTACCTTGATTCGGGTCTCTTCGATCGTATCCATGTTTTTCGATTCGATTTCCTCCATTCCGAAAGACTGGATCGTTTTGACACCGAGGATGGATTGATTGATGTGCGAAAGAGATTGTCCTTCCGCGCCGAAGCTCGTGCGAACGAGGATACGTTGTTTTCGTATGATGACCAGCAGCGGCACGAGAATGGCCGGGCCGAGAAACAGCAGGATGAGCGTCATTTGCGGGGCGAACCACAGCATCAGTCCGATCATAAACACCATTGTGGCCATACTTTGCACGATGGTAATCACGCTTTCCGTCACAAGACCGAGGACGGAGTTTGCCATTCCGGTAAACTGGAACGTCAGAGGCCCGGTCTGCACGCCGTGAAAGTAAGCCATCGGCTGCTTGACCATGTGCCGGTACATGCGCCGGCGCAGGCTGGAGACGCCGAGCAATCCGGCTTTTGTCATCGTCAGGGTTTTGGCGTACCCGAATGCGCTTTTCAGGCTGAACGCGGCGACCACCTGGAACCCGGCCAGATAGATGACGTTCATTTTTTGTTCGACGATGCCGCCGTCCACGATTTTCGACACCAACGTGATCGAATACGCTTCCGCACTGGCGGCGAGAATCGTGCAAAGCACGCCAACGGCCAGCCACGGCCAATACGGTTTTCCGCACTCCCGCCATACCCGGCCGTAAAGCGACCACTTGATTTGCGTGTGCGGATTGTCGTTCTTAATGAAGGATTTGATTTTTTTCAGCATGATGCAATGAATTCAAATGGTGACATGATATTTATTTATGCGACCCGATTGCTCTTGGAATCGTGACAGGACTGATTTCGTATCTCGGCGTCTTCCTTGGAAAGTTGGCAGTCCAGTTCGCTTAACTCCCGAATCTGTCGACCTGCCGGAGTTTCCATGGAAATGTCGGACTCTGTTTTTTCGGAACGAGTGGTTTTCAGTGGTTTGCTTCGAATACGACGCCAAAGATTCTCCAAAGGACGCATGACCGTACGATTCATCTTTTTCAAAGATAATCGTTTGAGTGGTTTAACAATCCACCGTCGGACAATTTGTTCCGGCTTCTTCAGTATCCGCCGGATTTCCCGTAAGATGTGATACTTCATTTGCGCCACTGGACCGGCATCAATCATCTCGTAAAACTGTTTCATGCCATTTGACAAAATATCTTCCGGTGCAGTACGGTAATACTCGCGGTCGTCCGTAGTAAGATCATCATGAATCAATTTTCTGAATTCCCGCCTGAACTTCTTGAAGGTCATTCCATAGTAACAAAAAAAGTTTTTTAATTTTTTTTCAAGGTACTGATCCTTATACAGACTGTAATAGTTATTTTCGTTTAGAAAGCGATGGATATGCACAAATATTTGTATAATTTCAAAATTCCTTTTCCCGCCATTTGATGTGACTGAAGTTGTATTGCAACGATAATGATACAGGCAATCCGGGAGCATAGCGATGTGATCTGCCAAAACAACGGCTTTCCAGTGTGGCAACAAGTCTTCACCCGCTAAAATACCTTGAGCTTCGTTTAGATGAATGTTATTGTTGTGGAGAAAATCTGTGCGCCAAAGTAAGAATTGACCAGGATTGTCCAATAGCGTTTTTTTTTCCTCAACTGTATACTTATTGCTACCAGAAATATGGAGCCACGGAAGGTTTGAAAACATTGTTCCTTCACGACAAAAAAAGAACATTGTCATGGGAGCATTACTTTCTTCCGCTTTGCAATATGCCTTTTCACAAAGATCGGTATCAATCCAATCGTCTGAATCAACAAACAATGTGTATTTACCGCAAAGATATGCATAGGCAGCATACCGTGCTGACGTGGGACCGCCGTTGAGCTTATCAATAACCATGATTCGTGGATCACGCCCAGCATACTCGTATAAAATGTCAAGAGACCTATCCGTAGAACCATCGTTGACGCAAATGATCTGTATATCACGCACCGTTTGATTGATGATGGAATCGAGGCACTCTACCAAATACTTTTCGGTGTTATAAACGGGAATGACGATGGAAACTTTCGGTGTTGTTGTCATTTTTTAAGGTCTGTTACTTTTGAGCGACGATTTGAATGCCGTTGACACTGAAAGCCGAATAATCTGGATATAAACGACGAAGTTTATCGAATGTTTGTTTATCGACATCATCTTGCCAATAAGGTGTTACTGAAATGTTCGAAAATTGTGAATCCTTCATAATATTGAGATAATCTTCATAGAATAAACCATTGCAGACTCTTCTCCTGTCTCCGCTGCATTGCTCGACAATTTGATCTTTAATTAGGATATCTTCCTTAGTTGTATAGTAAGGAACAAGCAGTTCGTTGATTTCTGACGCAGAATATAATAAATGCACAAAGGGGGGAAGGTGACATTCCATGTAGGTATTGAAATTGTGTTGTGCATCAACCCAAAAATGATGTTCAACTGGTCCCGACCATATCGGACCAAATTGTGTGAATAGAATCCCCCCGCTTCGTAGCGAACTGAAAACACAATCAACGGCATCCTGTAGTCCAAAAATGTGCTCAAACGCACAGACGGAAATACAGGCATCAAACTCATTATGCAATTCTTTTCCAATTTCCGTTACAGAACCCTTAAAAAGAACAAAGTCGTGAGCACGGATAATTTGCTTGGTTTTTGGATGATTCAATGGATAGATTGTTTCGGGCGTTATCGAGCCTCCGCTTGTGTTATCGTCAAGCAGGTTAACACAAACCCACTTTTTGGCACCCAGAATACCAAAAACAAACTCACGGGGAAGATTACTGCCCCCAATTTCAAGAATTGTTTTATTTTGAAAGTCGATATATCTCGTTGCTTCTAAGAGCACACTTTGCCAATGTTTTAGGGGATGTTGATTGAGCAACTCCTGTTGTTTCAAAGTCAATTCCAAAGGCTGAAGTGTTGAACCTGTCCAACGAATGCTCGGCACAGAAGGCATGATGAGACTGTCCCTACGAATCCACTGAAAAAGTCTCTGAAATCTTCGCAACTGTTTTCCCAATAAAAAATTTGATAGTTTCATGAGTTATCTTGGTGTTACTGATGGAGTGTGGTCAAAAAGCAACAATAGGTGCCAGTATGAATCACGCCGCCCTCAACCATTTTTTAATGGGTTTGATGACCCACCGGCGAAGAAGTCGTTCAGGTAATTTGATGACCTCACCAGTCTGATATTTCAGTGTTCCAAGCTGAGTTCCAATCTGATATTTCAGTGTTCCAATGTGTCCACCATCAATCATCAGCAAGAAAAATTCCCGCACGCTCTTGTTCAAAAGTTCCGATGAATCATTACAAAACCTTCGGTCATCCATGTTGAAATGCTCACGAAGCATCGCCTTATATCTTGGCTTCAAGTATTCCGAAAGTTGGCAATAGTGCCAATACCAGTTTTCCAATTTCATCGAAATAAACTTGTCTCGATAAGCCGCATAATAGCCTGATTCGAGAAGAAATTCACCGATTTTGTTGTAAATTGGGATTAAATGCATTGAGTGTTCTCCTGTCGTCTGTGTAATGGCATCTGGATTACATCGGTAATGATAAAACCGTTTAGGAACAACGGAAATTTTGTCTGCCAAAGTTACTGCCTGCCAGTTGACGAGATTGTCTTCATAACAGAATCCCTCTGGAAAATAGAGTTTGTTATCAAGCAGAAAATCAGTTCGCCAAAGTTTGCTCCAAGCCGTTGGAAAGTTAAGTATCGACAATTTTTCTTCTTTCGTTATTTTGTCATCGGGAGTAATTTGCCGATACATGGCCGAAGTATCTCTGTTCCCCTCGTCCTGATGAAAAAAAACTGTCATTGAAGCACCGGTCTCTTCCGACTTTTTGTATGTTTTCTCGCAAGTGTCGATCTCAATCCAGTCGTCGGAGTCAACGAACAACGTGTACTTACCTCTAATCAGTGGATAGGCGGCATTCCGCGCCGAGGAAAGCCCACCATTCGATTTGTCAATGATTACGATACGCGAATCTTTATCTGCGTACTCTTGCAAAACGGCACGGGAATTGTCCGGCGAACTGTCGTTAACGCAGACGATCTGAATTTCCCACATCGTTTGATCCACAATGGAATCCAAGCATGCACGCAGGTACTTTTCAACGTTGTAAACTGGTATAACTACGGATATTTTAGGTTTGTTGTCCATGATTCAACTCCTTTGTAAACGAACGGCTTTTTCAAGTAATATTATTCGTCGATTATCTTGTTGTTCGTACCGCTTCCAGGCGGATTCTATCGAGTCGTCCAACGATTAACCACAAAGCACACAAAGACAGCCGCCCTGTTTCAGTAAGGCTTTTGTCAAATCATCATATCCCCCAACCTATCGCGGCGGCGGTCACGTGTTTCCTCTGCCGCGGCGCAAGTTTCCTCTGCCGCGGCGCAACGTGACCGCCCTACCGTGTCTCATGACTTTCCGGCGAAAGCCTTACTCCGTGCTCTGCTCACTGCACTCCGCGTTTTCCACGACTTTTATTCCTCCGTGTTGTCTTGCGGGAACGGTTTCATCCACGATGACCTTCTTGCCCCGCACGATACTGTCGCTTTCGTTGCTGACGGTAATATGCCCGTCGCGCGTCCCGTGCATCAGCGCATTGAAGTCGCGCCGGAGTTCCATCTCCGTCGGCTCATCGCTCATTCTGCGACGCCGTTTCCAGAACAGTTGCAGTATTTGCCACACATCGGCGGCTCCCGTGATATTGCCTCGGGCCGCGTCGCGCACGGTTCGGTAATAGACGTTCGCCAGCCGAAACGCTTCGTCGCCCGTCGTCAAAAGCATATCCTCCGCGATTCGGACACCCAAACGAAACGCGATCCGCAGGTTTCGCAGCAATTCAATCTTGCGAATCAGTTCTTTCAATTGATCCGCGCCGCTTGTCTCGCCGGTGATAAAGCCGGGCCAAAACTGCGGATATTCCTCCGACGTATCGGAAACTTTGTCGATATATCCGTAACGACGCACGCCCGAACCGCGTAGCCGCATTCGCTCCGTAGAGGAAAGCACGCCGCCGTTCAGGTGCGAAAAGAGCGTGATAAAATGTCGATTGAGCGTTTGCAGTTGGCTCAACCATTGTTCCAGCTCGCCGATCACACCGTCCGTTTCTCCCGAGCCGCCGCCTCCGCCGTCGCCGCCGGGTATTTCTCCCGAGCCCTCGCCGGTTGTCGCAACCGACTTCGAGGCGGAATACGCAGAGTTGCCGTAATCGCCGGAGCCGTTTGCGCGGACGCGAACATAATACGTTGTCTCGGGTTGAAGTCCGTTGATCGTCCAACTCGTTGCCGCCGGTCCGGCACTAAACAAACTCGCGTCGTCAAAGGCGGAATTATCCGCCTGCGAAACGATGTAAGCGGACGCGTTTTCGACCGGGCTCCAATGGAGGGTAATCGAGTTCGGTCCGTTGGCAACGACGTTTCCCAGCACCGGCGCGGGAAGATTGGCACGCAGTTGCGAGTTATCTGTAGGAAGTTGTAAGTTGGAAGCTGCCGACTGCATACTTCCCGCCGTCGACCGCGTACTTCCTACTGTCGACTGCATACTTCCTGCCGTTCTCCCATCCAACAGCGCAATCTTCTCTTCGATCTGCGCGAGCTGCGCTTCCATTTGCGCATGGGAAAGTTTGCGCTGATCGCTTTGAACTTTACGTTCTGCGCTCTGCACTTTGTGCTCTGCACTCTGTACTTTGCGTTCTGCGTTCTGCACTTTGTGCTCTGCACTCTGTGCTTTGCGTTCTGCGCTCTGCACTTTGTGCTCTGCACTCTGTGCTTTGTGCTCTGCGCTCTGCACTTTGTGCTCTGCACTCTGTGCTTTGCGCTTGGCGTTCTGCACTTTGTGCTCTGCACTCTGTGCTTTGCGCTTGGCGTTCTGCACTTTGTGCTCTGCACTCTGTGCTTTGCGCTTGGCGTTGGTGACGATTCTCTTTTTCGTCTGCATGACTTCTCCTTTTCGAACTTGGTTTTGGGTTGTGAGTGGCAAGTTTTTTCGCACAGGGGATCATACAGAGGGGACGGAATTTCACGGATACGATCAGCGAAAATCCATCAAAATCCATATCATCCGTATGCTAAAAACCCGCCACTCATTTTTTC
>Ga0082212_10010919_pt1 | contig 11559 bp, 13 predicted proteins | sample TergutNt197P3_FD_71548 | JGI IMG/M metagenome (GOLD analysis project Ga0082212, IMG submission 71548) | Neocapritermes taracua P3 segment gut microbial communities from Petit-Saut dam, French Guiana - Nt197 P3 | ecosystem: Host-associated > Arthropoda: Insects > Digestive system > Gut ... | reverse complement strand
CGTCTCGGCGGAAAGGTGAAACTGTTCGTAGTTTTCCGTATTCATGAAGTAGTAATCGTCGCCGTCCGCATAGAGGTATTCTACTTCATGCGTTTCAAGGAAAGCCCGCTCAATGCGGTCTTCCGACCGGAACCTGTGTTCGATGATAGAGCCTGATTTCAGCGATTTCAGCTTGGTCTGCACCATGCCGCGCCAATTCCCCGGCGTAACATGCTGGAATGAAAACACGCGATAAAGCTCGTTGTTTAATTTTATGGTCATTCCACGTTTAATCTGTGTCGCTGCTATCATCTAAATGGCTCCCATTGGGGCGTTAATTTATCGCGTACTATAAACACATTTTTTTACGCGACTTATTTGGGCGCGATAAATCGCGCCCCTACATCATATCTCCAGAATTTCCGCTTCTTTCTTTTTCAGCAGGCCGTCTATCTTTTCAATACAGGCATTGGTCTGATCCTGCACTTTCTTTAGAGCGTCTTTTTCATCGTCTTCCGATATCTGTTTGTCCTTTAACGCCGTTTTAAGCGCGTTATTCGCTTCCTGGCGTACCTGGCGGGCCGCCACACGATGCTGTTCGCCGATCTGTCCTACTGATTTTGCAAGTTGCTTTCTGCGTTCGCCTGTAAGCGGCGGAATAGGCAAACGAATGACTTTGCCGTCATTAGTCGGATTTATGCCCAAATCGGAAGTTAGAATCGCCTTTTCTATCACTGAAATCGTTGAGGCATCCCAGGGCTGAATTACGATAGTGGAAGGATCGGGTGCCGAGAGCGAAGCCATCTGGTTCAGCGGCGTCGGCGTTCCATAGTAGTTGGCCTGAATATTGTCGAGAATGCCGACGGACGCGCGCCCTGTGCGAATCGATCCAAGATTGCGCTGCAAATCATCAACGCATTTATCCATCCCTTTTTTTGCGTTTTCAAGTATTTCACGGACTGTCATGGCTGCCGCTCCTTTTTATGCAGGGGCGGTTCGTGAACCGCCCAAAACGTTACGCCGTTACAATTGTGCCGATTTCCGCTCCCATCACCACATCCCGGATATTGCCGTGGCGGAGAAGATTAAAAACCACAATGGGAAGACCGTTTTCTTTACAGAGCGCAACCGCGGTCATATCCATTACCTGAAGATTTTTTTCGATAACTTCCTTATAGGTAAGTTCCCTGAAAAGCACGGCAGAAGGATTCTTTTTAGGATCAGAGTCGTATATGCCGTCAACTTTCGTGGCTTTCAGGATTACTTCGGCCCCTATTTCCATCGCCCTCATGGCCGCTGCCGTATCGGTCGAAAAATATGGCTGGCCGATGCCGGCTGCGAAAATAACAACCCGTCCTTTTTCCAGATGACGCATGGCGCGCCGGCGGATGAATGGCTCGGCGACTTCCTTCATTTCAATGGCGGAGAGAACTCGTGTAAAGACGTTTATTTTTTCCAGAGCGTTCTGCAAAGCAAGGGCGTTGATCGTTGTGGCGAGCATGCCCATGTAATCGCCGCTAACCCTGTCCATGCCCGCAGCGCTTACCGAAATACCACGTACTATGTTGCCGCCGCCCACGGTAGCGGCGACTTCCACGCCGATGGAGTGAAGTTCCGCGATTTCTTCCGCAATCCTGGCCGCCATAGCCGGATCGACGCCAAAACCCTGATCGCCCATAAGGGCTTCGCCGCTGAGTTTCAGCAATACCCTTTTAAATTTGGGATTTCCTTCATTCATCTGACCGTTGCCTGCTGAAAACTAATAACTACTCACCGCCGAGTTTATAACGGACAAACCGGCGTACCTGGATGTTTTCGCCGATTTTCTGGATCAGTGCGGCGATGTAATCCTGCACAGTTAGAGATGGATCCTTGACAAAAGGCTGTTCCAGAAGGCAGGCTTCCGAAAAATATTTGGACATGCGGCCCTCAACAATCTTCTCCAGTACATTTTCAGGCTTTCCGGTTGCCCGCGACTGTTCAAGATATATCTCGCGCTCTTTGGCAAGCACTTCTTCCGTAACATCTTCTTTACGGATAAAACGCGGGTCGCTCGCCGCAATGTGCATGGCTATATCTTTAACCAACGTCTGGAAATCAGGATTCCGGGCTACGAAATCGGTTTCGCAATTTACTTCAACCATTACGCCGATTTTGCCGTTGTGGATATAGGATCCTATCAATCCGTCCTTTGCGTCACGCGACGATTTTTTAGCAAGCGACGCCAAACCGCGTTTTCTTAAAATTGTAATCGCTTCTTCCAGATCGCCGTTGGATTCCGCAAGCGCGCTTTTACACTCCATAAAACCAACACCGGTTTTTTCTCTTAGTTCCTTTACCATATCCGCGGAAATGGCCATACAAATACCTCTCAAAATAATGCTAATGAACTACCCCGCCGATTGCGGCGGGGTAGTTGCCTATAGTGATGGCAACCTCCGAAAACCCCGAACTCTGCGTTACGCTCCCTCGACAAAATGCTCATTTACCTGGTGTAAACTCCGCTTTTGTCTCGGTCGCAAGCCTTGATTTCGGGGTTTTCGGAGGCTGCCTGATTAAATTTCAGATTTTCCTGGCAACCTCTGAAAACCCCGAACTCCGCGTTACGCTCCCTCGACAAAATGCTCATTTGTTTTGTAAGGGCGTAATAAATCGCGCCCCTATATCGCTTTTGTCTCGGTCTCAAGCCTTGATTTCAAGGTTTTCGGAGGCTGCCTCTTATTCTGCGGCTTCAGCCGATACCGCCGGAGTTTCCACAGCGGTATCCGCAGCAACGGTTTCCGCTGAAACAGCCGGCGTTTCCGCAACGGCATCCAAAGATGCGGCTTCCGCGGTTGCTTCGGGCTTTTTCACCTTGGGTTTGCGCTGCAAAGTTTTGCGAACCGTCGTCTTTGGTTTCGCGGACGTCTTTTCCTGGGAGGATTGCGCGTCGGAAGTTCCGGCTTCAGACATTTCCGCGTTTTTCACCGCCGCGGCTTCACGGGCTGCCGCAGCCTGCTGGGCCTGGATCTGACGTTCCTTCTCGCGCTGCGCCGCCAGCTCTTTCTGCCGCGCTTCGTATTCGGATTTGCCGTCGGTATATGCCTGGGCAATCGTATCAGTTACCAGGCGGATGGAGCGAAGAGCGTCGTCATTTCCCGGAATAATATAATCAATGCCATCGGGATTACAGTTGGTATCCGCAACGCCTATGATCGGGATTCCGAGCTTGACAGCTTCCTTTATGGCAATTGATTCCATATTGGTATCTATGACAAAGAGCGCGTCGGGAAGCGTTCCCATTTCCCTTATGCCTGAAAGGTTTTTTTCAAGCTTTTTGCGCTCCCGTTCGTACCGGGCCACCTCTTTTTTGGAAAATAGATCATACTGTCCCGTGTTCTTCATAGTTTCGAGTTCACGGAAACGCTTCAGGCTTTTCTGAATCGTCACAAAATTAGTCAGGAGTCCGCCGAGCCATCTCTGGTTGACATAGAACATCGATGTCCGGACAGCCGCTTCCTGTATAGCCTCCTGCGCCTGACGCTTGGTGCCCAGAAAGAGAAGCGTTTTTCCCTGCGCGCCCAGTTCATAAGTAAATTGAATCGCGTTTTTAAAAAGCCTGAGGCTCTTCTGCAAATCAATTATATAAATGCCGTTACGCTGCCCGAAAATATACTCCTTCATCTTCGGATTCCAGCGCTTGGTCTGATGGCCGAAATGTACCCCGGCCTCCAGTAGCTGCTTCATACTGATAGAAACCAAACAGAACCTCCCCGGGATTAGCGCTTCGAGAACTGGAATCTCTTGCGCGCCCCTTTCTGACCGTATTTTTTTCTTTCCTTGACGCGTGAATCACGACTGAGCAGACCGGCCTTTTTGAGCCTTGGACGCAATTCCGAATTAAACTGCAGAAGCGCCTTGGCAATGCCAAGACGAAGCGCGCCCGCCTGACCGGAAGTGCCGCCGCCGTCTACAAGAGCCTTTATATCGAACTTGCCGATGTTGTCTGTAAGCGCCAACGGATAACGTACGATTGTACGCTGGGTTTCATTTTTAAAATAATCGCTCAGATCGCGCTTGTTGACCATCACCTTGCCTTCGCCGGGCAGAAGACGCACTCGCGCCGTAGAGCTTTTTCTTTTACCTGTTCCGTAGTATTCAACTATCGCCATTCAATTCCTCTAGGGCGCTTCTTAATAATGCAAGCGCCCTCATCATTTATTATGAACTAAAGAGCCATCGCTTCAGGCTGCTGTGCCTGGTGCGGATGGTCAGCCCCCCGATATACTCGTAATTTTTTGCGCATGGCGCGCCCCAGTTTTGTTTTTGGAAGCATGCCGTAAACAGCTTCCTCGACCAGTTTTCCAGGATTTTTGGCAAGAAGATCTCCCGCTGTAGTTTCTTTCAGCCCGCCCGAAAAACCGGTATGATGACGGTACATCTTGTCGCTCAGTTTCTTGCCGGTCAATTTTATCTTTTCTACGTTAATAACGATTACGTGATCGCCGGTATCAAGAAACGGAGTATAAACCGGTTTGTTCTTACCTGTCAGAAGCGTCGCCACACGCGTGGCGAGCCGGCCCAGAATCTGCCCGTCGGCGTCAACCACGTGCCAACGCTTTTGCATATCCTTTTCACTGGGGATAAAACTCTTCATTACTGGCTCCCTTTATTTAGCTGCAACACAAAACAATCTTTTAGAATATTACAGGCAGCCGCATATGTCAAGATGGAATCGGTATTTTTCTTGGAGCGCGGCCCTGGGAGCGCGGGCGTCCCGCCTGCGGAAAGCGGCGAAAGCATAAAAATTCATTATGGCAGATAAATACACAGTGAAAAAATAAAACATTTGATGGGATCAGCTACTTTCCGCGGGCAAGGCCGCCCGCGCACCCAAGTATGGGCCGCGCCCTTTATCCACGCGCGTTTGCGCCGCCCGGTGGAGAATATCGATGAAACATCCGGGATTTTTTATAGAAAATTTTATATAAAAATTAAAAAAAAACGCATTGTTTTTAAATAATGTACGATATGATAATGCAGGAAGTTCGATAGAGCAGACGAACTTCCGTTGTAAGGTGATGAAACGATGGAGCTTAGGAGGGTTGCCGACAAGTATCGGTTACTTCCGGCGTTTACAAAATATTGACGCGGGAACCTTATGTCCTTATTAGAAAAGTTACGTTTACGAGAAAAGATACATTTCACGGATCACAAAAATAAACAGGTTGTCGGTCTCGACATAGGATCCAGTTCGCTGAAAGCCGTGGAACTTAAGTCAACAGGTAAGGACGCTTACACGCTTGCGGCTTACGGCATTGAAGAGATATCGCCCGAGTGGATTGCGGACGGCGCCATTATGGCCGCCGAGCCGATTGCGGACGCAATTAACCACATTTTTACGAGTCAGCATATCCACAACAATAATGTGGTTACCTCGATTTCCGGACATTCCGTCATTGTAAAAAAGATATCAATCCATTTACAGGACGAAGACGACCTTGCTGAATCCATTAGGTGGGAAGCCGGACAGCATCTTCCATTTGACATAGACGATGTAAATTTCGATTTCCAGGTTATGGGCGAAAACAACGCTACTGACATGTTGGATGTTCTGTTCGTGGCCGTGAAAAAAGACCGGATTCAGTCTTACATCAATGTGTTTAACCAGGCAAAAAAGACGCCGGTTATTCTGGATGTTGACGCTTTTGCCCTTCAGAACGCATACGAATTTAATTATGAACCAAAACCCACCAGCACTGCGGCTCTGCTGAACATCGGCGCCAACAAAATGATGATTAATCTTGTCCACGGCACAGAATTTCTCTTCACCCGGGATATCAGCGTCGGAGGACATCGATACACTGAATTCCTTCAAAAAGAATTCAATCTCAATTATGAACAGGCGCAGGCGCTCAAGTTCGGCGATACCGGCGATATATCCCCCACTGATGTACAGTATGTAATAGACTCTGTCACGGAAATCATCAGCATGGAAGTTCAGAAGACCTTTGATTTCTTCAAATCAACATCAACGATGAAGGACATCGACAGAATACTGGTCAGCGGCGGCGCGGTACACACTCAGGGACTGCTCGACGCGCTTGGCAAAAACCTCGATATTCATGTCGAGAAATTCGATAGCTTTAAAAGAATTCAGGTCGACACGAAGCAATTTCCAACGATAAAAGAGCAGGCTGCGGATATGGCAATCGCCGTCGGGTTGGCGCTCAGAAGCGACGAGGCATAGAGTACTCATGATCAAAGTCAATCTTTTAAAGGATCACTCGGCCCCCGTAGAAAAACAACAAACGAGCGTTGCCGCGCCCAAAATGCCATGGTATGGGTTTGCGTACATCGCCGCGATAATAATAGTGGTGGTCGTGCTTGGATACCTGTGGAGTTCTTCCGGCAGTGCGTTAAAAAATGCCACCGCTGAAAATCAGCGTCTCGAAAGAGAGCTGAAAATAATGGAAGATCTGCGCAAGCAATTTGTCGAGCTGGAGCGGAAAAAACAGGAGCGGCAGAGCAGAATCGACATTATTGAAAAACTGCTGCAATCACAATCGGGGCCGGTAAAACTGATGAATGCCGTAATTCAGTCGGTTCCTCCAAATCGCGAGATATGGCTGACATCGCTGGAGCAAACAAATACCGGAGTCAAGGTGAAAGGCTCGACACGAGTTCCGGAAGTGTTGCCCGATTTTATGAACAACCTCGAAAAAAGCGGCATTTTCAACTATGTTGACGTTGAACTAATTGAACGACGCGATGAGATATCAAATTTCTCAATACTTTGCGCCGGAAAATAGCAGTAACAGCAAAGTGGAGTAACAAGGAATGGCACTCGACCAAATCAACTTGAACAATTTACCGGCTCCCATTCGGCATTGCCTTTATATAGTGCTGATTCTGGCGCTGGCGGGAATGTGGTATTGGATTTATCAGAAACCCAGAAACGAAGAACTCGCGTCTATCAACATTAAAAACGATAGACTGCTAGTGCAGTTGCGTCAGGCGGAAACCGTAAAAACCCAGTACGAAAAGTATCAGAGAGACCTGCGGGAAATAGACGAGCGTATGGTCGCGCTGCAGTCCATACTACCCACGGAAAAAGAAGCGGCCGCTTTCCTTAGAACAGTCCAGGAAATGGCGGGTTCAAGCAACCTCAAGATAAATCTGTTCAGGCCTAGAGCGCTGGTTGCGCATGATTTTTATTTCGATTGGCCGGTAGAAGTCAGGCTTGAGGGAAACTACCACGGACTTGGACGTTTTTTTGAAAGCCTGGGTCAGGCGCAGCGAATAGTCGATGTGCCCACGGTAACCATCAATAACATTGCAAACCAGACAAATCCCAGTTGGACGCTCACAGCGACAGGAACTGTTCAAACATATGTCCAGGGCGACCTGTCAAGCCAGTACCAGATAGAGGAGGAATGAAGTGATTTTCAGATGCTCCCCGACCACAAAGGTTTTGGAAGAGAGCCGGCAAACGCGGGCGCCAATTAGTCGATTCCATTTCAGTTGTCTGCCAATAACGGTTTTTAGCTTTTTCCTGTTAGTTATGATTTTTCTTCCGGCATCGGCTCAGGAAGAAAACAACACGGGCGTCTCTGAAGAAACGGCTGCAGCGGGAACAATTTCCAGAACAGCACCGGTTCTTTATGAATCAGGTAAATTGAGGGATCCTTTTCTTCACCTTGCCCCTCCGAAAACGCCCGCCAAAAAGGTTGAAGACCAGGAAGTTCCGCGAGGAGATCCGCCGCCGGGAATCGATGGTACTTATATCGACGACGCGGGATTTGAAGGAATATTGATCCGTAGCAGCAATATACACATAGCGATTGTACGGAGTTCCGATAATCGGGCGTATTTTCTCCATGAAGGCGATCGTCTCTTTGACGGGTATATAAAAACCATAGAGAATGATTCCATTGTTTTTATTCGTGAAACCTTAATGATGTCCGGGAAACTCCTGACCGAGGAAGTAACCAAGCGGCTCAGAGAATCATAGGAATACGGTATGAAAATTCGAATTGCCATTAACAGTAATTTCCTGTCGCGCAAAATAAGAGGCGCGACTTACGGAATGCTTCTTTTACTGACTTTTTTTGTTCCGCAGTTCGCGAAAACGCAGGATCAGCTTAACGCCGCCAGGTTGGCTCAAGCCGATACCGTCGCCGGCGTTGCGCTCGAACAAAACCATGCCGGTATGCCTGTCGATAAATCACAGGATACATACGCGGCCATAGCGACTGAATCTGACGCAAAACCGGTGACGGTGAAGCCTGCATTAATTGCTTCCCTGTCACAAACGGCGCTTCCTGCAGCAGCCGAACCCTCGCGGGAATCCGTCAGGTTTTCGCCGGCCCCGGTTGTTGAGGTTGAGGATGTGACACATACTGCCGCGCCCGTCGCAGCGCAATCTATTCAGGTTGCATCGCTGGCGCCGGCGGTTATACCGGAGTCGGCGGAGTCGGTTCCGGAAATCGTTATATCATCTCCCGTTTTGGTCAGGATTGAAGAAGCGACACGGACAGCCGTGTCGCAGCCTGTTCAGATTGCTTCGCTGAACTGGTCATTTCTTCCAGCCGCCGCACAATCCGCCCCGTCATCCGGTGCTCCCTATACGGGAGAATACATAACGGCTGATTTTGTGAACGTACCGTTGGTGGATTTTTTCAGAATGATGTCTGATGTCAGCGGCATCAATATTATTCTTGACCCGGCCTTAAACGGCAACATTACCGGCCTTAAGGTCGAAAAGGTGGCTTGGGACAATCTCTTCGAAGTGGTGCTTCAAAACCACGGTTTGGATAAGAAAACCGAAGGCTCCATACTCCGGATTGCCCGCAAAACGACCCTGCAGGAAGAAGCCAAACAGGAAGAAGAACTGAGAAAAGCCAACATGCTGGCAGGCGAACTTGTAACGCGCGTCAAACGGCTGAATTACGCAAAGGCAACGGAATTAAAAGACCTTATTTCCGACCAGAAAACCGCGCGCGGCACGGTGGTTGTTGATGATCGGACTAATTCCATTGTATTGACGGATCTGCCCGCTTCGCTTGACAACATGTTCCGTCTCATTGAATCACTGGATTTTTCGCAGCCACAGGTGGAAATCGAAACGCGCATCGTATCGTCCACACGTAATTTCGCACGCGATATCGGCGTTCAGTTTGGATTTGTGCAGGGCAACAGCCAGCGCGTGACGGTTGGCGGAAGCAACGCGGCTTATCTTCAGCCCGGACCTGCCAACCGCCCCATGGGAGAGACCACTTCATCAAGCGATAATCCGGGAGTCAGTCCCGGTTTAGGAGATACGGGGGGGAACACCAACGTCAATCTCCCCGCAAGATCGGCATTTGGCGGCATAGGACTTGCTGTAGGAAATATTTTTGACACATTCCTGCTTGACGCCGCAATTACCGCAGGTGAAAGCAAAGGTACCGCGCGGCTCATTTCACAGCCTAAAGTAGTTGTTCAGAACAACAGTCCGGGAGTCATTACAAACGGTATGCGTATCCCGGTAACGGTCAATTCCGACAACACAATAACGGTTCAGTTTTTCGACGCCGCGCTGGCTCTGACGGTAACGCCGCAAATCACTTATGATGGCAATGTTCTGCTTGATATGGTTGTTTCGAATAACAAGGCTGATTTTGGCTTTGTTTCGATGAACGGCGTGCCCACCATACGCACCAGCGAAGCATCCACACGCATCCTGGTAAGCGACGGCGGAACGACGATGCTTGCCGGCATCAACGTAGAGGATGACAGTAGCAACGAAGACAGAGTACCCGGCCTCGGTTCCCTTCCAATACTTGGACATCTTTTCCGGCGCACTGGAAGCATTCGGGATACACAGGAAATATTGTTCTTCGTAACACCGCGCGTCCTCAGGTAGGTAACATGTAAAAGGCGGTTATTTCGGCTAGCCAAAATAACCGCCTTTTACGATTCTTTGATTCTTTGCCCCTGCCAGATATTAATATGAGATTTGAACTACCGCTCATTTACCCTATTACCGACAAGCATCTGGCTCGTAAAAACAGCCATTTAGTTATCATTAAAGAGCTTCGTCGCGGAGGGGCGCAGGTTGTCCAGATCAGGGACAAAGACACGCCGCCGCGTGAACTGATCCGCGATCTTGAAAAATGCCGGCAATACGCTGAAACGCAGGATATGACGCTGATTCTGAATGACAGGTGCGATCTGGTTATGTCGGCCGGACTGGCGGGCGTTCATCTCGGTCAGGAGGATCTGCCGCCTGACGCCGCGCGCGCCCTTATCGGTAAAAAACGCATAATTGGGTATTCAACACATACTCTCGCGCAGGCGCGCATGTCGCGCGATTTGCCGGTCGACTACATAGGCTTCGGCCCGGTTTACCCAACCGCCACGAAAACGAATGCCGGTTCCGCGGCGGGATTAAAAAAACTGGCGAGTGTTTGCCGGGCAGCCGCGGCGCCTGTTGTCGCAATCGGCGGCATAGGTCTGGAACATATCCGTCCGGTGCTTGAAGCCGGAGCCGCAAGCGCCGCCGTAATTTCAGCAATCATGACAGCAAAAAGTATAGCCAGACAAACGGAACTTTTTCTTGAAACCGCATATAGCGCGTAAAGGAAATTATGATTAAGAATAACAAGGAGTATCATATGAAGCTATCACGCCAACTCCGAAGCTTCGGGGCAGCCTTCCTTTGCGCTGCCATGGTTTTATGCAACGTACCTCTCGTTCAGGCGCAAACAATTACTATTGAGATTCCCGTTGACCATAATATTTGCGGCAACTCGACGGAAACGGATGGAAAATGCAACCCACCCACTCCTAGTAAGCCTGCTACAGGAAACACGGTAATAGTAAAAGAACTCTTGACGGTACCTACCGACCCGGAGGAGGAACCTGAAATCGGCGCGCTTAAGGGAAATGTTTACGGCGGATACGAGCGGACATCAGAAGGCGCTCAAAATAATACCGTTGATATACAAACCGGCGCAATAGTTGAGGGGAGTGTTTACGGCGGATACGCGACTACGGGATCTGCCAACAATAATGCCGTTAATATCACAAATGGTACGGTAAATGGACCCAGCGGCAGCCCTGCCAGTATTGTCGGCGGGTACTCCAGAACCGGCTCTGTAGATTCTAATACTATCGAAATAAACGCCATCGGATATCCAGGTGACCCACAAACCGCAGAAATAGCTGGATACGTAATGGGCGGACAAAGCAACAGCGGCAATGTATCCGGAAACACTGTTAACATCAGCGCAAGCGGCGCATCAGGCGGAATTGGCACCGTATCAATAACCGGTGACGTATATGGTGGACAAAGCACCAACGGCGATGTTTTTTTTAACCAGGTCAATATAAGTGCGGAGTCAGGCGGCGTTATAAACATTGATACCGTTTACGGCGGGTACTCTGAAACCGGCGACGCATCAGGAAACGCGGTTGATGTCAATTCGGCCGGCGGCGGCACTGCTAACGTGGGTAAGGTTTACAGTAATTATTCGGTAATGGGAGACGTTTTTAGCAACACGCTTGTTATTGAAGGCGGTTCCGTCGGCACAGCCTATGCAGGATATTCAAAAGATG
>Ga0082212_10010918_pt1 | contig 11559 bp, 10 predicted proteins | sample TergutNt197P3_FD_71548 | JGI IMG/M metagenome (GOLD analysis project Ga0082212, IMG submission 71548) | Neocapritermes taracua P3 segment gut microbial communities from Petit-Saut dam, French Guiana - Nt197 P3 | ecosystem: Host-associated > Arthropoda: Insects > Digestive system > Gut ... | reverse complement strand
CGTATCGTCGGCAACAAGCAGTACGGCGGCGTTCGGCAGTACATACCTCTGAAAGTCAATGCGGCAGGCGTTATGCCTATCATCTTCGCTCAGGCATTGATGATGGTTCCCGTTACCCTTGCCGGTTTCGCTTCCGGCGATTCGGTCGGCGGTTTTGTGGTTGCGTTCAGCAATATTTACGGATTCTGGTACAATTTTACAAACGCATTATTGATTGTCGCTTTCACCTATTTCTACACCGCAGTAACGATAAACCCGACGCAAATGGCTGAAGATATGAAGCGTAACGGCGGATTTATACCGGGTGTGAAACCGGGGAAGAAAACAGTCGAATATTTGGACTCCATCATGTCGAAAATCACGCTGCCCGGTTCACTCTTTCTGGCTTTGGTGGCTATTTTGCCGGCAATCGCTTACTCAACTGAGGTCGCCGGCATTCAGTTTTCGCAATTTTTTGGCGGAACTTCCCTGCTGATTATGGTTGGGGTGGTGCTGGATACCTTGCAACAGATTGAAAGTCATCTGTTGATGAGGCATTATGATGGATTAATGAAGAGCGGACGCATCAAAGGTCGCTCAGGTAATTAAGTTCTTTGATGATTAAGACAGACCGTGAAATAGCGCTGCTCAGGCAAAGTGCGTTATTGGTGTCGAAGACCCTTGCCGAAGTAGGCGCAATGGTTCGTCCGGGTATAACGACCTACGAGTTGGATGCCCGCGCCGAAGAGTTCATCCGCGACAACAGAGGGACTCCGGTGTTTAAAGGATTCAAGGGGTTTCCAAACGCATTGTGTACATCGGTCAACAGTCAAATCGTACATGGAGTGCCGTCGCGTACAGTGGTATTGAAGGACGGCGACATTATATCAATTGACTGTGGCGTGCGGCTGAACGGTTATTGCGGCGATAGCGCATACACTTTCGCAGTGGGCGAAATCAGCGAAGCCACGCAAAAACTGTTGCGCGTTACCCGCGAATGTTTGTTTTTGGGTATCGAAAAGGCTGTCGCGCGAAACCGGATGGGCGATATTGCGTACGCTATCCAGCAACATGCCGAGAGCAACCGTTTTTCGGTAGTACGCGAGTTGGTTGGTCATGGCATCGGAACCGAAATGCACGAGAAACCTCAGGTTCCCAATTACGGGAAACGGGGAACAGGCGTTCGGCTACAAAAAAACATGGTTTTGTGCATCGAACCGATGATAAACCGAGGCAAGCGGAATGTTATAGAAGGAAAAGACGGATGGACAGTCCGCACCAAAGACAACGAGCCGTCCGCACATTTTGAATTAACAGTGGTCGTTGGGGAACATCGGGCAGAGGTGTTATCAACGTTTGAGTTTATAGAGAAAAACTGAATCATATTCTTGATTAATAACATCCATTTTAAGGATGTAACCGTGTTCGATCTTGGGCGTACCACCAGCTTATCACTCCCTGCTCAGCACAAATGCCCCGTCCCTGTCCACGCGGTGACATTTCACGCCTGTTTCTGCACATTCCTCTTCCCAACGATTGATTCTCGACTGCGTATTGGATGCGTCCATCACGATGATATCGGGACGATACCATTCAATGATTTGTGGGATTCGTACATTTACATTTTGGGTTAATATCGCCACATCGGTGCGGATGGACTGTTCGCCTGCATTCTGCGGCGGTGCGTTGCGGGTAAATATCGCCAAACGCTTGCCTGCAAAATACACATAATTGCCATCGCCATACAGTCCCGGTAAATACGATTCCCCGCTTTTGAGAAATACCGAATCGAGATGATAAGATGGCGCATCTTTGAGATGCAGAGCAGTACGCTGACTTTCGGTGAAACCGGATGAATTGAATGAGGGGCTACGGCTGGCATACCAGATCGTATTGTTGCGTCCGTCCACAAAATGCAGCAGACTGTTGCCCTGCGTGTGATACACAATCAGTTGCTGTCGTTGCAAGTCCTGACCGGTTCTGATGGTACCGCCCGTTATCCAGAATGCAATGGATACGATGATGGCAAACAGGGCGGTCTTATGTTTTTTCGTCCACCAGACACTTGTGGCAGCAATCAAAATGTATGCAAAGAGTATTTCCCACGCGGCAAAACGTATGCCCAGAATCACGCTTCCGGGAAGTTTTTCAATAAGGAAAACCATAAAATTGACTCCGTACAGAAATTTGTCGAGCAACCATCCGAACGTTTCAAGCAACCACGGAACAGGAGATATAAAAAACAGAAACACTGTACCATAGATAATGATCGATGCAGCGGGAATAACCACATAATTGGACAGCAGGAAATACGAAGGAAACTGGTGAAAATAGAAAAGAGCCAGCGGCGCCGTACCAGCCTGCGCCGCTATGGATACGCAAGCAAGTTCCCAAGCCTTGTCAAGAAACCCGTTCTTAAACGTGTACAGACCTTTCAAAGATGGACAGAGATAGACGATGGCAATCACAGCCATGTACGAAAACTGGAAGCCAAGTTCCAGCAGGTTGCCCGGATTGGCAAGCAGCAGAATGAAAGCCGATGCAGCAATACTGTTGTAGATGTATGCTCTTCGGTTCAACGCTTCGCCGGCTGCGATGAATGAAAACATGGTAGCAGCGCGCATGACTGATGGCGACAATCCGGTGATAATGGCATACAGCCATAAGGCTGACAGCAGTATCAACATCCGCAGCCATTTTGTCCGGCGTATGAACGGAACCAGCATCACTATCATTTTCAGAACCATGTATATAATACCCACATGCAAGCCCGACACTGCCAAAACATGCATGGCGCCCGACATCGAATAGGCTCTGAGCAATTCATTGTCCAAATCGGCTTTGTAGCCCAGCATCAGCGCTGATGCTACGGCAAGTTCATTACCGCTCAAGCCGCTTCGTTTCAAAACATCCAGCAGGCTGTGCCGGATACGGTTTGAGAAGTTGAACAGTGCGTTCTGTGCGTAACTGTCGATTTTCTGCCAACTGCCGCTCTCGGCAAAAGCGCTCCGCCCGATATGTTTCCGCGCCAAATAGCCACGATAGTCAAATTCATACGGATTTCCGGCATTGCTTACAGGATTCAGCACAGTATTCATCAGCAGCAGGTCGCCTTGCCGGATGCGCCGCGACAGACTGTCCTTGCGAAAATAAGCTATAATACGTTCATTGCAGACAGTTGACGAATCATCCGTGAGGTTTGCCCTGATGTGCACTGTTGCTTTCATGGAGTTTGCTCTTTCCAAAGGCGGGTCAATAACAACACCCAGCCAGCAGCCCTGTTCGGAATCATCCAGCGGCTCAAACGCCCGTAGAGAAACCGTACTGATGCCGGAAGTAAAGAAAAACAGATTCAGAAATACGCCATACAACCACCCCAAACGATGCTGAAACAGCCATTTCCATTTCCATATCAGAAAACATGTCCCCAGCATGAAAATTACGCACGCAAATACCCCAAATCCCGCCGGAATCGCAAAACAAAACCCGACAACAATACCTGAAATAAACGGCAACAATAGCCTGAAAAACGGTGTTTGATGAAAAAACGGCGGTAGCATTTTTGCAAACTGTTTTTTACAAAAATAGGAAAATGTTGCAAGATGAAAAATACATCGGGATTTTTTTTATTTTTATCATCCTGTAGCGTAATTCCATATTTCGCGCTCCACACAAGCAATTAACCAATCATTCAAATAAATCGTGCTTCGTTTTATTTTTGAGAGCAGATTACCATCTTTATGTTTCTGTTTTAGATGTAAAGTTCAGATTGTCAGGAATATTTTACGTATTTTTTGGGGTCAATCTTCAAACAATTCCTTCAACCCTATTTCCAATCCTTCGATAGTGTGTACGGGTATCTTTGCATTTGGCGTATAGACCATGTCGTAGGTTGTACCGTTGTCGTATTTGCCGTTGTCCTGCAAAAGAAAAACAGTAACGCCGGATTTGGGATACACTACCCAGTATTCTTTCACGCCGGATTCTTCGTACAGGTCATACTTTGTCCGCATCATCAGTTTGGTGTTGGATGGCGACAGCACTTCAACCACCAAATCCGGTGCGCCTATGATACCTTTTTCGTCAATTTTCGACGGGTCGCAAACAACAACGATATCCGGCTGAACTACGGTATAGATTTTGTCGTCGGCTGTTTCGCCATTTTTCGGCAGACGAACGTCGAACGGTGCATGAAAAATTTTACATTTTCCTTTTCTCTTTTTGACGAATTGACGAAAATAGTACGTAAGGTTAACTGTTATGGCATTATGTAAATAATTCACTCCTGCCATCAATTTGGCAATACCATCGAAAAGTTCGCGTCTTTTATCGTCTGCCCAGTTCAGATAATCGGCATAACTGTATCGTTTGGCAGGGTCGAGGTTGATTGCGCCGTAGTGAACGAGCGGTTCGCAAATCATGTCGCCTTTCGGTTGGTTATCTGTTTTGTATAGTTTCGGTTCCATTGGTTTTTGGGTTTTTATAGAAATAACATGCAAAGGTCAATCTTCAAATAATTCCTTCAACCCTATTTCCAATCCTTCGATTGTGTGTACCGTTATCTTTGCATCCGGCGTATAAACCGTGTCGTAGGTTGTGCCGTTGTCGTATTTGCCGTTGTCCTGCAAAAGGAAAACAGTAACGCCGGATTTCGGGTACACTACCCAGTATTCTTTCACGCCGGATTCTTCGTACAGGTCAAATTTTGTCCGCATCATCAGTTTCGTGTTGGATGGCGACAGCACTTCAACCACCAAATCGGGTGCGCCTATGATACCTTTTTCGTCAATTTTCGACGGATCGCAAACAACAACAATATCAGGCTGCACGACGGTATAGATTTTATCGTCGGCTGTTTCTCCGTTCTTTGGCAAACGCACATCGAAGGGAGCATGAAAAATTTTACATTTTCCTTTTCTTTTTTTGATGTAAGACCATATTCTACCGGCTATGTCAATAGTAATACCGGCATGTTTCGTAAGAGGTCCAGACATCAGTTTGGCAATACCATCGAAAAGTTCGCGTCTTTTGTCGTCTGCCCAGGTCAGATAATCGGCATAACTGTATCGTTTGGCAGGGTCGAGGTTGATTGCGCCATAGTGAACAAGCGGTTCGCAAATCATGTCGCCTGCCGGTTGGTCATCTGTTTTATATGGTTTCGGCTCCATCGGTTTTTGGGTTTATGGAAATATCGTACAAAGATAACGATTATTAATTTCAGAGATGAGATTTTTTGTTGTATGTTTACTATTTCAAAAAATATTACAAAACAGCCACTTCATTCTCAATTCCCTATTTTCAAATTAACTCCCCCGAATACCGTAATACCCGGCATCGGGTATCCGTTCACAATTTGATAAGCCTTGTCCGCGAGGTTTTCGCCTTTTATAAATGTATCCAACCATTTCAACGGACGATAAGATACTTTTGCATTCAGCAAACCGTAGTTTTCGGTAATGGCAGGCGTGGCTGTTGCAGCATTTTCCAACCTCTTATACAGTTCATGTATGTATTGGTAATTGACGTTCATCGACCATTGTTTCAGCCGGTAGTTTACTGCGATATAAGCCTGTTGCCCGGGAGCGTACAACACCGGTTTTTTCATGTTCAGATACGAATAGTTCCCCTTCAAATCAAAGTTTTTCAGGATATTCCACCTTAGTTCCAGCTCAAAACCCCTGTTATTGAAGTCGCCAACATTCATATTTTTACTCCCTGACGGTTCCAATGGTACGGTTTGAATCAGGTTGCTTCCGTTGGCTATGTACGCTGTAAGTTCTGTAGTCAGGCGTCCTTCAAAAAGCCCCTGACCCACAGATAGTTCGTAATTCATCATCCGTTCAGGTTTTAAATCGGGATTTTGCTCCGATACATACATGTACATTTCGCGCATGGTAGGACTTCTGAATCCTTTGGAAATCATCGCTTTCAAAACGGTATTTCTCAACGGGCGATACGATAATCCCGCCTGAGGAACCCACTCAGAGCCGTAATTTTCGTTGTTTTCCAGTCGTAATCCCGTATTCAGGGTCAATTTTCCGAACAGGGTTTGCTGGATGATTACATAACCGGCTACTTCATACAGCGACGTCTTTTCTAACGAATACCGGTCCGGTCTGCCGTCTGTGTAATCGCTCCACGCCTGTCCTCCGTAGTTTTTGTAATCAACGCCGGCAGTCGTCAGATTTCCTGCAAAAGGGCGGAATGACTGATAGAATGTGACGCCGTAATTGTGGTCGTTCGAGCGGAAAAAATAATCCCTTGGGCTACCACCCTCGGCGTACCCATCATTGATTTTATGATTGCCGAAGTTATAGAAGAATTTGAACGCTCCGTCTGACTTTTCGTAATGGTTTTCTATCGTCAGTGAAGCCACTCCCCGAATGATGCCGGCAATGTTGTCTGTCATCGGAGAAGAGGCGCTTCCCGGATTTTGCGCTTCGAAAGAGGCGAGGCTCACGTCGCCCCACATCTGAAAATGGTCGTTTATCCGGTATCCTAATTTGGCATAACCGTTGGTGATGGTAAAATCGGAATTAGGACGGTGTCCGTCTGTACGGTCATGATTAACAGAGAGGTATCCGTTGAATTTTCCTTTTTTCATACCGCCATTTGCCATATATTTTTGCGTGTTGTACGAACCGTACATCATTCGCCCGCCCGCGCTCCAGCCTTCCTTGTTCTGTTTGCGCGTGATGATATTAACCACGCCGCCCATCGCATTTGAGCCGTAAAGAATAGACGCCGGACCGCGTATCACCTCTACTTTTTCCACATCCGAAGCCACGTAAGCATCGGGGAGGTGATGCCCCATGACGCCCATGTATTGCGGATGTCCGTCGATGAGTACCAGCAGTTCGGTGGTAGGGTTTCCGCCCACGCCGCGCAAACTGATACCGCCCGTTCCTCCGGCAGCCACGCCAAAACCGGTAACGCCGCGTTGCGTCACAAACATACCCGGCACATGTTCGGTTAACGACTTCAATAATGACGACTCACTGCTTTCCTCTATTTCCTCACGGCTGACTACTGAAACAGTCATCGGTACGTTGCTGCGATTCACCGAAATCCGCGTGGCAGTTACCACTACCTCGTCGATGCTCCTGCTGACGGACTCTTCTTCCTGTGCAAAAAGCGCCAAAAAGTTGAAAAATAAAAGGGCAAACGCTGTCAGACAAATTCTTTGTATCATTATAATATGGTATTATGTTTATATAAAAACGTGTTACTGTATGGTTAAAAAAATTATTCCGTTGCGTCTTCGCTTCGGGTCATCACTAATTTGCCGTGCCGCACTCCTTTCAGGGAAATCAATTTGTCCGACAATTCTGTCAACCGGTTTGCCTGACCTCTCACGGCGATAATTTCCATACAGGTTTCGTGCGACAGGTGAAAATGTTGCACTGCCAATATTTCCTTGAAATAATCGTGTTGAATGTCGGTTATTTTTCTGCCTAAATCGCGCTTGTGATGGTCGTACACCAACGTGATGGCGCCTGCCACCTGATGATTGCACTGCCATTTCTTTTCCACTAAATTCCGTTCAACAAGTTGCCTGATCGCCTGCGAACGATTTGGAAAGTTATTATCTAAAACATAATTATCCAAAGCCTCAAGCAATTCAGCCTCCAACGAAACGCCAAAACGAGTTACTGCCATAGTGTTACTTTATAAAATTTTCGTGTCGCAAAGTAACTTATTTCTTTTGGAAAAGAAAAATGAAAATTACGCAAAAAGGATTGAATTTCTAACGTTATTGCTCGCTTATCCTTGTTCCTGTTCAGTCATGGCATATATCAACAAAGTCGATTTTTCATTGTCATCGGGTACAAAATAAGCGCGGACGCCATTTTCAGTCAATTCTACCGTGCAGGGGTTACCGGTGATGATCGCTCCAAAGGGTGACAGCAACGTCACCGGAATCTGCTGAACCGGACGGTTGTCGCGTAAATCAAGTATTTCCCAACCTCCCAGCCGGAAACTTCCCGTTTCGTTTCTGAAAGATCGCACTCCGGAACAAAACATCAAATGCCCGCCGATATACTTGCAATCCTGAAAAGCGACATAATACGACCGGCGTTTGACGCCCAGCGATTCGGGCGGAACGTTTGCATTGGTGATTTTTCCCAGATCATCAAGAGTCCAATGGTACAGTTCGCGGGCGTCCCAACTCGCACCCACCAGCGTATGGTCATCCGTATTGTGGACTATGGCGCCAATATGATCTTTGTAACGAAACGCCTCAACCGCTTTCATTGTTTCCGGATCAACCTTGTAGATAATGGAAAAACTGTAAGGACGGTATTCTGCTACCGGAACCCAAATGTATTTCCCGTCATAGTCGATACCTCCGGGGTGATAGGCAGCGCCTTCGCCAATTAACAAGTCATGAAGGAGATTGCCTTCCTTGTCGAATTTGAAAAGATGACCTCTTCCCTCGCCTTCATCTCTGTCCAACTTGTCCTGCGGCTGTTCGTATCTTTTAGTTCCACGAATGATTTCAACTGACGACATGTAAAAATACCCGCCTGTTTTCACCATGCCTTGCGTGTGATAACCATTGAACCGAAGCGGTATTTCGGCAACTTTTTCCCATCGGGTATGGTTGGTCATTTCAAGAAGTTTTTCCCTGAGTTGGTCGTCGCCTTCCTTCGCGAAAACAAGGGAAAGATTCAGAAACAATAAAAATAAAATAAACTCTTTAATACTTACGACTGTCATATCTTTACGGTTTTTAACCCCGCAAATATAAAACTTTTTGTATCTTTGCCAGCTCATTAAACATAAAAAATCAATATGATCACAATTGAGCAATTAAAAGAATTGCAGGAGCGCGAGGATGCGCTGAGGAGGTTTCTTTGACGTCGAACGCAAGGAAATTGAAATAAAGGAAGAAGAAAAGAAAACGCAGGCTGCGGATTTTTGGGACAATCCCAAGGAAGCCGAAAAACAGTTACGTCAGATATCGGCGCTAAAAGAATGGGTAACGGCATACCGCAAGGTGAAAATGCAGGTCGATGATTTAGCGGTGTTGTACGATTTCTTTCGCGAAGGCGATGCGTCGGAAGAAGATGTGCAGGCACAGTATGATGTTTCCGTACAAATCGTTGAAAATCTGGAATTTAAAAACATGCTTCGCGCCGAAGAAGACCATCTGGGCGCAATCCTGAAAATCAATTCGGGCGCCGGCGGCACCGAAAGTCAGGACTGGGCAGAGATGCTCATGCGCATGTATATCCGTTATTGCGAACGTTGCGGGTTCAAAGTGCGCGAGATGGACTTCCAGAGAGGCGACGAAGCGGGCATCAAGACCGTAACGCTTGAAGTGGCGGGCAATTACGCCTACGGATTTCTAAAGAGCGAGACAGGTGTGCACCGGTTGGTGCGTGTGTCGCCGTTCAACGCGCAGGGCAAACGCATGACCTCGTTTTCGTCGGTGTTTATTGCCCCGCTGGTGGACGAAACCATTGAGATAGAAGTAAGCCCCGCCGACGTCACGTGGGAAACCTTCCGATCGAGCGGCGCCGGCGGACAGAACGTCAACAAGGTGGAAACGGGCGTGCGTCTGCGATACAGTTACAAGGACGAAAAAACAGGCGAAATGAGGGAAATAGCCATCGAAAATACCGAAAGCCGCTCGCAATTAGGCAACAAGGAAAACGCCATGCGAATACTCAAATCGCAACTGTACGAAATGGAGTTACAGAAAAAGCGCGAAAAACAAGCCGAAATTGAAGGCAAGAAAAAGAAAATCGAATGGGGCTCGCAGATACGGAGTTACGTTTTCGACGACCGGCGCGTCAAAGATCACCGCACCAATTATCAGACGTCCGACGTGCAACGTGTGATGGATGGCGACCTTGACGCTTTCGTCAAAGCATATCTGATGGAATTTGGCGACCAGTAACCCGCACAACAAACTTGTTCCGAACAACTTAAAGCGTTAATAATCAATTTATTTTGAAATTTCTTATATGCGTTGACATGAATCTGAAACAGATTTTTTTTAATCATTCATCTTTTTTTTATACTTTTGCGCGGTTATTTGTCCATATTATGAATAAGTATTTGTATTGTCTTTTCATCATCATTGGTTTTGCATCGTGCAGCCAATTTGAAAAACTGCGTAAGAGCAGTGATTATCAATTGAAATACCGCAAGGCATTTGAATATTATCGTGCAGGCGATTTTGTGAGATCCGGCCAGCTTTTTGACGATCTCACCCCTATCTACAATAGTACCAACAAAGCCGATACGGTGGCGTATTATCAGGCGATGAGTTATTTCAAACAAAAGGATTATCTCACAGCCTCGCATTATTTCAGTCAGCATTACAAAAATCAGCGGCAGTCGCTGTTTGCCGAAGAATGCGAGTATCTTACCGGTTATTGCTTCTACATGCAAAGTCCGCGTGCGCAATTGGATCAGGCAAGTACTTATGCGGCCATTGAATCGTTTGAGATGTTTCTGGTGCGGCATCCGGGATCGGAATTTGCCGGAGACGCCCAAAAATATTTAGCCGAAATGAAGGATAAATTAGTCGATAAATCGTATCTGACAGCCAAGTTGTATTATAACCTCAGCCAATATAAGGCTTCCATCATTGCATTGAACAACAGTCTTGAAGATTATCCCGAAACCAAGTATCGTGAAGAATTGATGTACCTGTTGTTGAAATCGAGTTATCTGTTGGCCGAAAACAGCATACCGGCAAAAAAGAAGGAACGGTTCCAGTCGGCTGTGGATGAATACTATTCCTTTATCGGCGAGTTTCCTAAAAGCCAGTATGTGAAGGACGCCCAAAGAATGTACGACAAGGCCGACCGTTTCCTGAAAACAAGGGTAACCGATGAAGAGGAATAAAAATTAAAAACAGAAAATTAAAAACAGAACATGGATTATAAAAAGTCAAAAGCGCCTATTACCACAGTTACCCGCGATTTGAAGCAACTGTATGCACCTACGGGTAATATTTACGAATCGGTTGTGATTGTTGCCAAACGCGCCAACCAGATCAGCGTGGAAATGAAGCAGGAATTGAACCGCAAACTCGAAGATTTTTCGAGTTATACGGACAACCTCGAAGAAGTTTTTGAAAACAGGGAACAGATAGAGATTTCCCGTTTTTACGAAAAAATGCCCAAATCGACGCTGATCGCCTTGCAGGAATTTATGGACAACGATATATACTATCGAAGTCCGGTAAGCGGCGTCGAGTCGGATAAGGGATGACACTCAATGGCAAACATATTATTACGGGCGTCACGGGAAGCATAGCGGCCTACAAGGCGGCTGTTATTGTTCGTTTGTTGGTGAAGGAAGGCGCCTATGCAAAGGTGATGATGACGCCGTTGGCTAAAGAGTTCATCACGCCGCTTACTATGGCGACGCTTTCGCGGAACGCGGTGCTGGTCGATTTCTTCGATCCCGAAAATGGAGCGTGGAACAGTCACGTCGATTCGGGACTTTGGGCTGACGCTCTGTTGATCGCTCCGGCAACTGCCAATACCATCGCCAAAATGGCTGCCGGAATTGCCGATAATCTGCTGCTTACTACATATCTGTCAGCCCGTTGCCCTG
>Ga0082212_10002850_pt2 | contig 11559 bp, 3 predicted proteins | sample TergutNt197P3_FD_71548 | JGI IMG/M metagenome (GOLD analysis project Ga0082212, IMG submission 71548) | Neocapritermes taracua P3 segment gut microbial communities from Petit-Saut dam, French Guiana - Nt197 P3 | ecosystem: Host-associated > Arthropoda: Insects > Digestive system > Gut ... | reverse complement strand
ATAAGAATTGTAATTGAGGTAAAGAAATGAATCTTTATCTCCTCATTATGAACAGACAATATTAGTATATTAGGATTAACTTGTGTTTGACCTAACCCGACTCCTAACCTACGACCAAGTGATTATTCAATGCCATGATAACCCCGACCCCGATGCTGTTGCCTCAGCTTTCGCCCTGTATAAATTTCTTGCACGGCAGGGACGAAATGTACAAATCGTATACAGCGGTTCTTCCGAAATTCAAAAAACAAACCTGCTGCTTATGATGGTTGAATTGAAAATACCAATGAGGTTTATCAAATACGATGATGACTCTCCTGTCTTTGAAGGCAGTGGAAAAAATATCCTTGTTATGGTTGACTGCCAGTACGGTGCGGGTAATGTAAAAAAACTTGCCGCGGCTGAAATTGCAGTAATTGACCATCATGCAAAAGAAATGTCCGAAACGCCGCTGAGTGACATAAGGCCTTTTCTTGGCAGTTGTTCAACTTTGGTGTGGCGTCTGCTTTGTGATGCTGGTTTTGATTTTAAAAACAATCTTGATGTTGGGACGGCCCTTTATTACGGACTGTACACAGATACCAACAGCTTGTCCGAAATCTCGCATCCGTTAGACATGGATCTGCGTGACAGCATCAAGTATGACTCAGGCCTGGTAAAAAAACTGAAAAACTCAAATCTTTCGATTGCTGATCTGACTATTGCCGCCAATACTCTGAACAATCGCAGAATTTCTGAAAATATAAACAGTGCTGTCTTTGAAGCTGAACCCTGCGACCCTAATATTTTGGGCTTTACCGGCGATCTTGCGCTGCAGGTTGACAATATCGACGCGTGCGTAGTCTTTTGCAAGGTGAGCGGCGGTGTCAAGATTTCCGTGCGCAGCTGCGTCCGCGAAACGATGGCAAACGAGCTCGCGTCAAAACTCTGCGAAGGGGTTGGCTCGGGCGGCGGCCACAAGGACAAAGCCGGCGGCTTCATCAGCGCAGACAAACTTCAGGAAACAGGCGCGGCTTCGGCGGAAGAGTTTATAAAAGACCGCATGGCGAAGTATTTCGGTGAGTACGACCTCGTCTACGCGGGCCAGCCGATCCCGGACCTTGACCCGAGCAAGATGGAACAATACCGCAAGAAGGAAATCCCGATAGGGTATGTCCGCACCGTGGATGTCTTTCCGGAAGACACGGAACTCATTGTCCGCACAATCGAGGGAGACACGCATATCGCCGCCGGGCCGGACATATACATCATGGTTGGCGTCTGCCAGGAGATCTGGCCAATCAAGGCTGGAAAATTCAAAGCGTCATACCGGGAGCTTGACACCCGATATGCGCCAAGCGAAGAACTATGGGACGAAACCCACTACAAACCAACCGCAAAGAGCCGTATCGAAGGCGAATCCATATCGCTGCTGCCATATATCCGTTCTTGCGTACCCACCGGCGAGGGCGCGATCCTGGCAAAGGCCCTGAAGAAGCGGACAAAGGTATTCACATCCTGGAACCAGGAAGGGTACATGTTCGGCGACGCCGGGGACTACCTCGCCGTGCGCGCCGACGACCCCGCCGACGCCTACATCATAGAAAAAACAATCTTCCTCAAAACCTACGAAGCCATTACCTAACCGGCAAGACGCTTGCCCAATCCTCTTTTGGGCTAAAACGCCATAAAAAACAGACTTTTAGCCCTGTTCGCAAGAAATATGCTTGATTTCGCTGTACAAAGCGGCTAAAATATATTAAAAAATATATATTTTAGCCCAATTCGCGAAATGGGTAACGAAAGGAAAAGCAAATGAACATAGTCGGCAGATCCGCCGAAATGCGGGAATTACAAAGATATTATGATTCCGGCCGACCGGAATTCGTAGTCGTATACGGTCGCAGACGTGTCGGAAAGACCTACTTGATAAGGGAATACTTTCAGGGCAAATTCGCTTTCTATTTTTCCGGCACAGTCAATTCGGGAAACGCGGCAACTCTAAAAAACTTCGACAAAGCCATTATAGAACACGGCGGCAAACACGAGGCTACGTCAAAAGACTGGGGAGATGCGTTCGGAAAACTTAAAAAGTTGTTGCAAAAATCCAGCACAGGCAGGCAAATAATATTCATTGATGAAATGCCATGGCTTGACGCACGCGGGTCTGATTTTCTTGTGGCGTTTGATTATTTCTGGAACATCTGGGCTTCGGCTAATCCCGATATACTGTTGATATGCTGCGGCTCCGCGACCTCTTGGATCACAAAAAATATTTTCCAAAACAAAGGAGGCCTTCACAATCGTGTTACAGGGAGGATACATCTTGCTCCCTTTACGCTTGGCGAATGCGAGGAGTTCTTCAAAACCAGAGGCGTAGAGATCACGCGCTACCAGATGGTGGAATGCTACATGATTTTCGGCGGGATTCCGTACTACCTGAATCTTTTCGAAAAAGGGTCTTCATTTCCCCAAAACGTAGACAGATTGTGCTATGCAGATAGTGCGCCTCTGAAGCATGAATACGAAGAATTATACAGATCTCTGTTCAGCGCTCCACAAAGGCATATTTCGATTGTTGAAGCATTGGCCGGAAAAAATTCCGGTCTTAGCAGGAACGAAATAAGCGAAATGGCCGGAATTCCACCGAATGGCCATTTGACGAAAACGCTGAATGAACTTGAACAATGTGACTTTATTGAAAAGTACACCGATTTCACGAAGCGAAAGAATGACGCGTATTATTACCTGAAAGACCCATTCACCCTTTTTTATCTGCGCTATATGAAGAACAATGACACAAAGGACGAGTATTTTTGGACAAATTATGCAGAGGACGGCGGGCACAGGGCTTGGTCCGGATATGCGTTCGAGCAGGTTTGCAGAATGCACATAAGGCAGCTGAAAGAAAAGCTTGGGATTCTTGGGGTGTCGACGAGGGTGATGTCGTGGCGCAGCAAAGACTGCGCTTCGGGTGCACAGATTGACTTGCTGATAGACCGAAATGACGGAGTGATAAACCTTTGCGAAATGAAGTATCTAAAACACCCATATGAAATCAGCAAATCCGAAGCCGGCACACTTGAGCATAAAAAATCTGTATTTCTTATGGAAACGGGAACGAGAAGCGCCATACATATCACGATAGTGACCACCTTTGGGCTGGCTAAAACAGGCTATCGCGGAATGGCCCAATCCGAAGTGGTGATGGCTGACTTGTTCAGGTAGCGCAAGACGCACGACCCGTCCCCTAATATGTCTTGTGGGAGGAAAAGGGGTTTACGGGGGTGGTTTTGTAGTATAATTACGGCACAGAGGGCTATTGGAGGGGAAAATTTGAAGCCGAAAACGTATGGGATGCATTTTGCGCCCCGTACAATACTTGGAGGCTTCGGTTTGTGTATTTTGGAGGTAGGCGAGTAAGGGCAGTTCGTAGGGGGCGTACACCAGGGCGTCCCGATGGAGATAGCAATCGTAGGGGGACGCACACCTGGGCGTCCCGGTGAACGGAGAGGTTTTGTTTGAAAATTGCGGTTGGGGGCATGGCGGAGAAAGAAAAAGGTGAGAATCAAGGAAAAAGAGTGGCTATTGAAAGAATAAGCGCAATGATTTGATTTGAAAAAGCTCCCCAAACGAAAAAAATAACAAGAATAAACAATAAGCATGGCGGGTAGTGATGACAGCAGGGTGTGTGTGACAGGAGAGAGACGATGAAGAAGATGAGCAGGGTATGGTCGGTAATTTTAACGGTAGCGATGGTGTGCTCGGCGGTGACGTTTATGCCCGCGGGTGTGTTCGCGGCGGAGCCCGCTTGGCCCGACGAAAGTAGGGGCGACATCCTGTCGCCCGCTGGCATAGACGAATCGCAGGTCGGGCGGCAGGATGCCGCCCCTACGGGCATAGACGAATCGCAAGAGACGGAGCCCCATCCTTCTGATTCGGATGGCATTGCCGACCCCGCCCCGCCGCTTACGGCGCTGGGCGTAGGGGCCGACACGCCGGTCGAGGCGATGGCAGGGCCGGTGGGGCCTTCGGCGGGGGATTTGTGGAATTTTATTTCTGTTGATGCGGACGGGAGCGGGACTTACGGCTCAGGGTCTTGGTCTTGGGTGCAGAGTACGAAAACGCTGACGCTGACGGATATCGATTTCGAGACTTCGGCGTATTCAGGTTTGTGGCTACCTTCTGGATCAACGATTGAGCTTGTGGGCGGCAACCGAATTGTGAGTACATGCGACGGTCCAAGCTATTCTATGTCTTGCGGAATACAAGCACAGGGCAGCCTGGATATCAAAGGCAGCGGAAGTCTTGTTGCCGCAGGCGGTCCGTTGATACACATCAGCGCCGCAAGCTACGGAATCTATTCGAGCGGCACGCTGACTGTCAGCGGCAGCGCCAATGTAACCGCCACAGGCGGCAATGTGCCTGACAGAAGCTACGGCATATATGCAACAACCAATATTGCCGTCAAGGACGAAACAGTTATCACCGCCACAGGCGGCAATGTGACAAGCGGATCCAGCTATGGAATGAACGCGGCCGGAACTGTTACCGTCAGCGGCAGCGCTGAAGCAACCGCCACGGGCGGCGCCGCTACGACCAATAGCTATGGCATTTCTTCCGATTCTCTCATTATCGCAGTCGGCGGCAAGGTCACGGCGATTGGCAATAGCCGCGCTTTACTTTACGATTATATCGTGCCGACCGGGTACAAATACTATGCGAACACGACAGCCGCTCCGAGCTACACCCGGCTCACAGGCGACGGCAGCACGACAACAATCACCGGCGCGCACAAATGGGCTCGTATCGATGCCGGCGTCCTGACGGGGACGTACGATGACTATGATGTGATCGAAGTCAGTATTCTTGGCGATCTGACCGCCGCGCTGGCGAATACATCTGGAAATGGCGTGCCGGACTATGACGGCAATGAGGACAATGCGCGGATAATAAAGCTGATTGGCTCCGCGGATATAAATGATAATACGATCAGGATCATCAACAACAAAAAAATCGTCTTTGACCTGAACGGCCACAACCTGACGTTCACGGGAAATGATACCACAAACAGCTCCGCCAGCCTCAAAGTCACCGGCGGCTCTTATATCGACTATATCGACAGCAGCGAGGACGAGGACGGGGCTATCACCGTGAACCGCTCCGTGACCGGCAGCTCTACGACTTCCTATGCCTTGTATGTTGACGCCGGCAGCTATTGCAGGCTGACAGGAGTTACGATCCTTGACACAGGGGCAGGTACCAGCCGGACTGCCATCGGTGTATATTGCGCCGATAGTTCCACCGTGATAGTGGAAGGCGATGTTTCTGCGACAAGCGCTAATACAAGCAATAGCAGGTGCTATGGGATCCGGCTCGCCGGCAGCGGCGTGACGGTGCAAGTAAACGGCGACGTCCTGGCAACCGGCAGAGGCTCCGGCAACTATGGCGCTGTTGGAGTTTATGCATATAATGTCAGTCCTGCGCCGGAAATAAGCGGCATGGTGATAGTGGCCGGCGATATCTCGGCAATCGGCGCCGCCGCCACTGCTGACGTCGATGCAGATGGCGTATACTTGCAAAGAGGCGAGATTTCCGTGTCCGCCGAAAACATCATTGCAACCGCTTCCAACAGCGGCCGTGCCAGGGGTATAGACGTCTCCTACGGCGAAGCTGCTATAACAGGAAAAATCTCGGCAACCGGCGGCTCCCTCACATATGGAGTCAGCGTAACCAGCACAGGCAGCAAAGCTACGGTCACCGGCGATGTCCTGGCAACCGCCATCGCCGGTGAAGTCAATGGCGTTTACATATCAAGCAGCGAGGCTATAGTCGAAGGGGATGTAATAGCAGAGGGGGTCGGCGACATCGTTGATGGGGTCAGAGCAATTACAGGCGGGACTGCAAAAATATACGGCAGCGTCAAAGCAATCGCCGTTAGCACCATGGTTACATTTGGTGTTCGAGTGAGTGGCGTTGACATTTATGTGCGCGATGACATCACAGCGACAAACACAGGGACAGGGGGCGCCACCGGCGTTGATGCCTCCTACTCTTCAGCAAACGGCAGGAGCAAGGTTGAAGCAGGCGGCAAGATAGAAGCGACAGCCGCAGGCAGCGGCGCTGTATATGGCGTTTACGCGGACGCCAGCGAAGTTGCCGTGGGCGAAGGCGGCATTATAGCAACAGGACAAGTCGGTGTCATCGGCGTTAATGCCACCTCCGCTCCAACATACGGCCGCAGCGAGGTAGTATCAGGCGGCAAGATCAAAGCGACCGGCGGAGGCAGCGGTTCGGGGGACGTTGATGGCGTCCTTCCAACCGCAAGCGATATCACCGTAAACGGCGGCGGTATTGAGGTCATAAATGAAGGGACCGGCAGCGGTCATACCTACGGCGTGTATGCCAACGCCAATGAAACATACGGCGCAAGCAATGTCAATGTGACCGGCGCTATTTCCGCAACCGCCACCGATAGCGACGGCAGTGGGGATGTATACGGCGTACATTCCAGCGGCATCTCCACATCCACCGCCCTGATTGAGGTGGACGGCGCTATCACAGCGTCAAACAACGGCAGCGGAACCACAAGCGGGGTTGCTTTATCTTATTACAGCGCTGATATCACCGGCGATATCACAGCAACCGGCAACGGCGTTGCGACTGGCGTCTCAGCGCAGAGTGGCTCAACCGCCGCTATAATAGGCGCTGTTACAGTCACCGGAGCAGGTCAAATGTACGGGATTTTGACCGCTATTGGCGGCAGCGCCACCGTGACAGGCGATATTGCAGTCACCTGCACGGCCGGCAGCGGGACTGTCTATGGCGTGAATATAATGTCCGGCGAGGTTATGGTGACAGGGGATATCAAAGCGGACGGGGAAGGCGACGGCTCCGTCTACGGCGTCTACAAGGGTACAGGCGACTTCACTATTACCGGGGATATTGCCATAACCGGCGAGGCCGGGGAAAACATGACAGTCTGCGGCTTTTATATATACAGTACCGGCAAAGCCGATGTGACCGGCGCTATATCGGTAGTCAACACGGGCAGCGGTGCAGGAGTCGGCGGCGCAGGCACCTACGGCGTTTATGCATCCCCGGGAGGATTTTCGGTAAAAGAAGGGAAAAACAGCGGCATTACAGTAACCAGCTCCGCTTTGAATTTGATTGTGGGCGTTCTTATATCAGTATCAGGCGTCAAATCCGATGTGGCCGGGGATATAGTAGTAACCGCAACAGCAAGCGGCGCAGCATCCGTCTACGGCGTCCAAATTGGCAACCGCGAAGTCACCGTGGCCGGTGGTATCAAAGTGACAAACAACGGCAGCGGATCCACATATGGCACTCAAGCAAATAACGGCACCGCTACAGTACGCGGCGATATAACGGTAAAAAGCAAAGGGGAAACGTTCGGCACGTCAGCGGCAAACAGCGGGGTCGTGGATGTTGACGGGGATATTTCAGCTACCGGAGAAGGCAGCAGCGGGACCACTTACGGCGCCAGCACAAATAACGGCGGAAAAACCACCGTGACCGGCAGTGTCACAGCCGATGGCAACGCAGGCGCGTCTGGTAGTAATACACATGGGGCTTATGCCAGCGGCGCCAACTGCGCGATAAAGATCGGCGGGGATGTTTCGGCGACCGGCAATGGCGGCAGCGAAACCAACGGTTTTTACGTATTAAGCGCAAACGCCTCCGTAATTGTGGACGGCGATGTCAGCGCTGCAGGCAACGACAGCGGGGATGTGCACGGCATTAGAATGACTGGCGGCACGGGTTTAGTAAAAGGCGGCGTTGAGGCGATAGGCAACGGGGACGTAAGAGGCGTCCTGGTATCCGGCACGACCACCACAGCTACCGTAGGCGGCGATGTCAGCGCGATCGGCAAAGGCGCCTCAGGCAGCGGGGCAGTCTATGGCCTCAAAGTGGGCGATTCAGGCGTAACCAGCGGCGACGCTACAGTAAATGGCAGTGTCACGGCGGCCGGCAAAGGGACTGCCTACGGAGTTTCTACAAGCGGCGCCAGCTGCAGGGCATATGTAGGCGGCGATATTACCACAACCGGCGAAGGCGCGGGGCAAGCCTATGGCATTGACGCAACAGACAACAGCAAGGCCAAAGTGAAAGGCAGCATCCAGGTAAGAGTGACCGTGACTGGCGCCGGCAGAGCTATCGGGGCCTATACAAGCGACGGTGGCACTGCTGATGTGGGCGGCGATATTTTTGCATCAGGCGAAGGCAGCGCCGGAGAGACCTACGGCGCTTTCGCAGACAAGAGCGGGACCGTATATGCAGGAGGCAATATCAATGTGGCCGGCAAAAATGATTCCGGCGGCATTTTCGCGGACAAAGACTCAACAACCGGCGGCACAATCAACTGCAAAGGGAATATCACCGTCAGAGGCGAGCCCGGTTCCGACAACGTCTACGGCGTCCGCTCAGAAGGCGGGAAGGCCATCGCAAACGGAAATGTCACGGTCACCGGCGAGGGGACCATCTACGGCGCATATACAAATACCGCCGGCACTTACGGCGGCAAGGCTACGGTGAGCGGGCAAATATCGGTCCCCGCGGGCGCTACAGAGATTTATACAGGCCCGGGCACGCAGGTTGTCCTGCCGAACCATGAAAGCAAGCCGGGATATGATACTTATACAGACCAAAGCGCCAGCCCTGCAGGTAATACGGCAAACACCGTATGGCTCCGCAGCGCGCAGAACACCCAGCCTGTGTGCTCCATAGGCGATACGCTGTACTATTTCCTGCCGGATGCGATTCTGTCCGCGCAGGACGGCGATACGATCAAGATGCTCAGAAACTTCACGCAGACATACAACATCGACAGCACGATTGAAATTTCGAATAGAAAAGTCACCCTCGACCTGAACGGCAAGACGGCCACTATTATTAATACAAACATATATGCACCTTATGGCGGAATTACGGTTAGGGGGGCAGGAGGCGAGCTCAAACTTGCAGACCCATACAACGGCGAGTTCAATATCACATCTGTGATGACGCCTGTAAACGTTAACGGGGGCGGAAAGGCTGAGGTAACAAGTGCGACTGCGACGCTTGCTACCGGCAATACTGACGCCGTACGCATATATGCCAGCGGAGGAAGTATCACCGTGTACGGGGACGTGACGGTGGAGGGTTCGGGCAGCACTTGTTATGGCGCAGGGGCGGGCTCCGGAGAGATAATCGTCAAGGGTAATGTGGTCCATAACGGCACAGTGGGCTATGGGGTATGTGCGGAAGGTTCCGGCAAAGTCACAATTGACGGGGAGATTTTAACCCCGAACGGCGCGGAGTATATCCTGTGCAATGGCACTTTGAAAGGGCCTAATAGCTATTATAGTACGGGCGGGAATGCAAGCTCCACGAAACCCGGCTACCTCCAGTATTTCGATGGCAGCAGCTATGTTTGGGTGAAGGACAGGCTCACGGATCCCGTCTGCTATATCGAAGACGGCGGTTTTGCGACGATGTTCAGTACCGTACAGGCTGCAATCTCTTTTGTGGGACCGGGGGCTTCAAATGCCAAGACGGTCACGCTGATGCAGGATATCGAAGAAAGCGATTCAATACTGGTAACTGATAGACATATCACTCTCGACCTGAACGGATACAAGCTTGATGTAGTGAATACGGCTACAAGTGGGAACCCGGCAATCGGGCTTTATGTCCATACAAACGGAAGGCTCGAGCTCAAGGATCCGGCAAATGGCGAGTTTAATGTCACAAGCAAGAATTGGTACGGTGTTTATACCATAAGCGGCGGCTATGCGGAAGTGGGGAATGTCACTTCGGAAGGGATCGGGAATTATATCTATGGAGTTAACGCCTCAAGCTCGGAAGTCATCGTATTCGGAGATGTGGTTTCCTCCCCTGTCGGTACCGGTTCTATGGGCGTTTACGTCCAGAACGGCGCTAGTGTGACCGTAAACGGCGAAATTATTATTCCTGATAGTATTGCGGCTGATAGATACATATATGATGGGGTCAGAAATAGGACACAAGGCGATTACGGAAAAGAATCTGACGGTATCACTCCAAAGACGAGCAAGCGGGGCTACTTTGAGTATTCAGGCGGAACGACCTTTTCGGCCGGCAAGGTCTGGGTGCTTGACCCTGAGGCCGTGCCTTTGTGCTCTATAGGGCGCGAGCTGTACTATGACTTCGGCGACGCGGTTGAGGCTGTGCCGGACTATGACGCCACTGAGGCAAACGCGCGGGTCATAAAGCTGCTGCGGGATATAGGCCATGAGGGCATGGTCCTTATCGACAATAAAAAAATCGCGCTTGAGCTGGACGGCTTTACGCTGGATGTGACCTCTGACAGCGACCCTTGCGGGCTCAAGGTCACGGGCGGCGGCGGAATAACGCTGCTGGATCCGGGCAACGGGGAATTCAACGTCACGGCTGAAGACGAGGACAGTACTGCTGTTTATGTATCGGGCGCTTGTAAGGTTGAGGTGACAAATGTGATAGCCGCGGGCGCGGGCGGAACCGGCGTGTATACTTCCGGCGGGGGCAATGAAGTTGTGATATACGGTACGATAGACGTCTCCTCCACGGGCGATTATATAGATTGTTATGGAACCGTATTTAGCGAGGGTGAAGGGGGCTTGGATCCTGCAAAGCCCGGGTATTTTAAATATAGCGCCTCGGATAGCGGCGGGGTTGATACGGTCTGGGTGCTTGACCCGGAGGCATTCGTCCCCGTTGAGGATATAGTGGGTGTGCCTTCCGCGATGACGGCGGGTCTGCCGCTGACGCTTTCGGGGACGGTGGTCCCTGGAGGTGCGACGAACAAGGAAATCGTCTGGAGTATCGCGGACGCGGGAGGCACGGGGGCGGCGCTTGCCGGGGATGTGCTGACGGCGCAGCAGGCCGGCACGGTGCGGGTCAAGGCTGAGATTGCGAACGGGCTTGGGGCAGGGCCAGGAGAAAACTACGAGAAGGAGTTTTTCATAGAGGTCTTCGCTCCGCCGGCATCTTTGATTTCCGTCTCGCCGACGCATGCGATATTTGCGGACGACAGCGCAGCGGCTGTGTTCACGGCCCTGCTCGAGTCGCCTGACGGCGGCCCGGTCAACTACGCAAAAATCGAGTGGAGCGTCAGCGACGAAGACGCGGTGTGGTTCTTCGTCACGGAAGGCGGCAGAAAATTCATGGTGTTTGCGAATGACCTCAGCACGGCGGAGGCCGGCACCGTGCTTGTCACGGCGACATACGACGGGGTATACACCGCGACTGCGACGGTCGAGATATTTGCGGGCGGGGTCATTAAGGAGCCGGCAACTCCGGGCGACGCTGTGACGACGGTCAAATTCCTTGAAACGAAAGTGAGCGTCAACAAGGCGAAGGAGATCGGGGCGCTCGTGCCCGTCCTTGTCACAAACCAACTGCCGAAGGATTTCGGGGTCGGCGCTTTTGGCGTAGACAGCGCGGTCGGGGCTTTTGCGGGCGGCGCGGTCGGCTCAGTGGTGTTCGACTATGTCGAGATGTACCAATACCGGGGGAAGGTCGGCAATACAAAAGTCAACGATTGGGATCTGATGGTCAGCG
>Ga0082212_10010917_pt1 | contig 11560 bp, 6 predicted proteins | sample TergutNt197P3_FD_71548 | JGI IMG/M metagenome (GOLD analysis project Ga0082212, IMG submission 71548) | Neocapritermes taracua P3 segment gut microbial communities from Petit-Saut dam, French Guiana - Nt197 P3 | ecosystem: Host-associated > Arthropoda: Insects > Digestive system > Gut ... | reverse complement strand
GGTTTTTGGTATTTTCATTTTTTATGATAGTTAAAACGTATTACAAAAATAATTTTTTTTTTTTTTTTTTTTATAACATTACGTAATTATATACTTATTTATACTAAATTTATTTAAACTTTTTATAAACAAATATATAATAACGTTATATTATTTTAATACATTTAATAACAAAATAAACGACCTTCCTTACAAAAAGCAAAGAAGGTTGTTTATTAAAAAATAATTATATGAAAATTACCTTTCTATGATTAATTTTTCTATACGACTATTATTGCCGATAGAAACTTTAACATAATAACTTCCTGTCGGCAATTTTGATACATCTATTTCTTTAGTCCATATATCTTGAAATAAAAATTCTTCGTTGATTTGCATAATATAATTACCTGTTAAATCATGCAAAGAAATTATTACAAAAGCATCTTCTAATAATTCTAAAGACATTGTAAAGTGAGTAGAAGTTGGATTTGGAGATAAACTAAACGATGAAATCTCGGGTAGTTCTTCAATACCATCATCATATATAAAAACTGCAGTAATATTAGTATCTGATGTAAGACGAAATTCTAAATGAAAATCAGCAGATATAGAATCTTCTTTAGCAGAACTTGACCCCCAACGTAAAAACTCCCAATTAGTATCTATTGGATTTGGGACCGCAGTTAATGTAATTAATGTATTAAATGGATATATACCAGTTGCAGTAGAACTTTCATCAAAAGTTCCAGCATCTTCACTTGGGAAAATATTTCTAGCAAAAGTATACTCGTTTGAGAATATTGCTGTTAAATTAGTATCTTGTGTAACAATAATTGTATCTTTTAATTTATTAGAAATTATTGTTCCAGCATCAGTTCTCCAACCTATAAATCTAAAGCCATCATCAGTATTAGGAATAGCAATAATTTCAACATCGTCATTAGGGTTATAAAGCCCAGACCCTATTGTTTCACCTCCATTATCAGGCCATACCATTAAATTAACTATATTTACAAGCACACTATTTTCAATGAAATTAGCCGTAAAAGAAGTGCTTTTAGATACTTCAAATTTAAAATTTGACAATGGTGATACAACTTTACCTGTTTCGTCTTCAGTCCAATTTATAAATCTATATCCATCATTCATAACAAAATCTATATCAGTAGTAGCAAATGGCATACAAGGAAATGAACCATATCCTATAAATTCTGCTACTGCTTCAGGTATATTTGCTTTTAGATTAACATATCTGTTATTTTCAGTATAGTGAGCAACAAGATGAGTATCACAGGTTAATGTCATTATAAATTCAGGGTCAGTTGATATAATATCAGTAGGGTCATCTATAGAAGTCCATTTTACAAAATGGAAGCAAGTATCATTGCCTTTCGTGGTAAGTTTAACAGGTGTTAGATAAACAAATCTTGCTGAATCATTAATAGTATCATTAATATTTGCTAATCCGTAACTATGGTGTTCTACCGATATTTTTATTTTAAAAGTATCTATTTCAAAGTGAGCAGTAAGTTCTCTATCTTTTAGAACTTCTACGTAATTGTATGCTTCTTCAGAAAATAGTTCATCATCTTCATCAGTCCATTTTACAAAATGATAACCATAATTTGGAGCAGCCCAAAATAATGCATTATAGCCATAAGCATATATTCCTGTTCCCATTACAGTCCCCATAGTATCAGGCGAAGCGTGTAAAATTAGCCAGAATGAATCTATAGAAAAATGAGCCCTAAGTGTTGTATTTCTTACTATTCTTAATGAATCTTTTTCGTTAGTAGAAAAAATTGTTCCAGACGGAAGGTCTTCCCAATGTTTAAAAGTATAGTATGGATTTGCCTCTGCGGTTATTTTTACCATAGTATTATATTGATACATACCGCTTCCCGTAACTACACCGCCGTCGGCAGGTTCTGCTTCTACTATTAGGTCATAATAATTTACATTAGGAATCTCAAGTATATATATAGGAAGCAACTTGCGAGCATCGCCTTTTGAACACATAAGAGTATCCAATCCCGCCAGATTTAATTTCGCATTTCCACTTGTAAAAATAATTTTACTAAGCCGAGAAGTCCATTCAACACCATTAGACATACTTACTGAAAAATGTTGATTTATGGTATTTCTAAGATTATTTTCATCAAGAATTGCAGGAGCGCTGGCTACTGCAGAATAATCAGTGCTTGATACAGCGGAAATAGTAGGATAATTACCCACAGAGAAACTCCATATATTTTTGTCTGCTATAACAGAACTTAATCCATTTGATATCATTTCAATAGTATTTTTACCTTTTGCTTGATTTTCAACATCTACATTAGAAATACCACCAAAGAAAGTAAATTGTTTATCATAATAGCATTGCATTATTGTTGCATCGGCACTACTATATTTAGCACCAACTATAGCACCCGTAGTAGAAATATTAGCACCTTCAACGATGCCAACATTTAGACACAAAGTTGTTTGTGAAGGTTTTGTAGTAGGCGGAGGGTCAGCGGGACCTTGAGTAGGTGGAGGGTCAGTTTCATATATGGATTGATAACCACAAATTCCACCTATTTTAGTGGTGCCATTTACCATTCCCGCATTCATGCAATAATTGACTTCGCCACCAAAAGTATTAAATCCGGTAATTCCGCCAACATGCGAAGTTCCTGACACTACACCAAGGTTAATGCAACGTTCTACTACATTTTGGTTTACGCTGATTATTCCACCAGCATAAGCATTAGCATGAACTTTGCCTAAATTTACAGAATTTACAATCAAACCGTGTAGAGTAAGACAACAAATTCCTCCTGCCCCAAAACCAAGATCTGTAGCCGTAGCAGTTATAATTCCAAAATTAACACAACCAGTGATTGCAGGAGCAGAACCTTGCGGAACATCTAACATACCTACTATACCGCCGGCGCCGTATCCTGTTACACTACCGCTATCTTTACAATTACTAATGGAAATGTTTGCCGTTGCATTAATTTTGCTAAAGTTACCTGCAATACCACCTACTTGATAAGATTGTGAACCTAAAATTGTTGCGGCATTGATACAATTATCTATGTTTCCGTCAATCAATTGTCCAGCAATTCCTCCGATTGCACTTCCACCTAAACCTCCGGTAACTGTTCCTTGAATAGTCAAGTTTTTTACACTTCCATTAACTATTCGTAGAAAAAGTCCAGCGGGTAAGTAGCCAGTGTTATTGATATTAAGGTATATTTTTTTATTGTTGCCATCAAAATGTCCTTGAAAAACATTTGCATTTGATGATGAACTATACACACCTATTGTTTTAGTCCATGGACCAGATATAGAGCCAATGTCTACCATTAACCTAAAATACTTATTAGCGGTCCAATTAGATTCGGTCTCTATATACTCGACCAAAGTTTCCATATCTGCTCTTGATAGCAATAAATATGGACTGGCAGATGTTCCACCGCCTGTGAATTGTGCCAATGACGGAATATTAGCACAAAATACTACAATTAGTGTAGTAATTAAAATGTTAAAATACTTTTTTAAGATTAACATATAAAACCTTTATATATATTATTAATTTCCTATTATTTATTATGATTATATAAAATTAAAGCATATTATATAATCATTTCTTTTTAATATTATTTTCCGACAGTTTTAACAAAATTATCAAAAATAAATTCTGTATCAGTAATTCCATTACTTCGTTCGGGATAAAATTGGACGGCACAAAAAGGTTTATTTTTATGTCTAATACCTTCATTAGTTCCATCATTCATATTAATAAATAAAACTTCCCAATCACTTCCTAATGTTGAATCATCTACTGCATATTCGTGGTTTTGTGAAGTAATGAAACAATTATTTGTTCCCACCATTCTAACGGGCTGGTTGTCACCTCTATGCCCATATTTTAATTTATAGAGATTTGCTCCACCTGCTTTTGCAAGCAATTGATTTCCCATACATACTCCACATATTGGCTTATTAGTATTTAGAACTTTTTTAATATTTAATACAGTATTATCACAAAAATCAGGATTCCCCGGTCCACCACTAATAATTAAACCATCAAAATCTAATGTATTAAAATCATAATCCCAAGGAACTCTTATAACACACAAATCACGATTAACAAGCACTCTAATAAAATCATGTTTAACCCCACAATCTATTAACACAACCCGTTTTTTATCTATTTCTTCATTGTATGTAATTATATTTTTACAAGAAACTACATCAACTTGGTTTTTTGAATTAATATCTATAAAATCTATATCATCTAAATTATCAAAAACAATTTTAGCATTCATTGTTCCTTTTTCACGTATTATTTTAGTAATTGCTCTGGTATCAACTCCTGATATTCCGACAATATTTTCCTCTATTAACCAATTAGATAGAGAAATATCTGCATTCCAATGACTATATTCATCAGTGTAACTATTAATAATTAAAGCTTGAGGATGTATATTATTACTTTCCAAATAGTTTGATATTCCATCTTTTCTTGTTGCTCTGCTTGGGACACCATAATTGCCCGTAATTGGATATGTAAAAAGCAATATTTGTCCCGAATAAGATGGGTCTGTTAAACCTTCAGTATATCCTACCATAGCAGTATGAAATACTATCTCACCCGATACGCTTTTAGCACAGCCAAATGATTTACCTATAAATTGGCTGCCATCTTCTAATATTATTGTTGCGTTTTTATTCACTTTATTATTCTTGTAATATTAATTTAGTAAAAAATATTTTTATATCCTTTTTTTTATGATAAACAAAAAAATAATATTGAACATTTTACATTTTACAAAAATACGAAAAAAAAATTATTTATTTATTATAATTTTTTAATCATTTTTACTTTTATCAGTTTTGATTTTATTTTGTTTCAATGTGCCATCAGGATATTTCATTTATCCGTTCAGCATAAATAATTTATTTCAGCACTTCTAATTTTTGTTTTTCTGCAAACATAAAAACAGGCATAAGAACAAACAAGAAAAAAGATTTCAATGCAGGAGTAAAAAAAACTTCTGTTTTGGGGCAGTGAAACGGAAAGGTAAAGTAATTGCAAAAATGTTGGAGAACACAAAATCCGATGTTAGCGAAGCAAATAATACCTGTCGGATAATAGCAATATTACAATTTGGTGTAATATTATTGTATATAACTACTTTTCAATTTATGTTTTAAAGAAACTTTTTTGCAATATATAATTTTTTCTAATATTTTCTTATTTTTGTAATTTAAATTGAAATTATTGAAGGAATATTAATGGCAAACTTTCTTGCTAAATTTTTTGGTGGAACTAAAAGCGAAAAAGATATTAAACAAATAAAACCAATCGTTAAAGAAATTAATCAATGCTACGAAGAATTTAATTCGCTATCAGACGAAGAACTAAAAGCAAAAACTATAGAGTTCCAAACTCTAATCGCAAATAATAAACAATCTATAGAAGAAGAAAAAGAAACCATATTAGGTAGATTGAAAAATGAAAAACTTTCTGCCGATGAAACAGCCGATTTGTCCGAAAGATTAAAAACATTAGAAAAAGAATTGTTTCAAAACGTTCAAGATACATTAGATGAACTTATTCCACAAGCATTTGCAGTCGTTAAACAAGCGTGCAAGCGCCTTACAGAACAGGGCTATAGTTATGAATATGCAGGTAATCATTATAAATGGGATATGACACCTTACGATGTGCAACTTATCGGCGGATGTGTTTTACATCAAGGAAAAATCTCTGAAATGGCTACAGGTGAAGGCAAAACACTTGTTGCTATTATGCCTGTATATTTAAATGCTCTCGCAAAAAAAGGAGTCCACATCGTTACCGTTAATGATTATCTTGCTAAACGTGATTGCGATTGGATGCGTCCTGTTTATGAATACCTCGGGCTAACTTGCGATGCTATCCAATCAAATATGCCACCCGAAATTCGCAAAAAAATATATAATTATGATATAACTTACGGCACTAATAATGAGTTCGGATTTGATTATTTGAGAGACAATATGGTTACAGACCCACAGGATATGGTGCAAAGAGAACATTGGTATGCTATTGTTGATGAGGTAGATTCCGTATTAATTGATGAAGCACGAACCCCACTTATTATTTCAGGACCCGTAGGACAAGTAGACCAAAAGTTCGATGAAATGAACCCAAGAGTCCGCAGATTAGTCGAAGCGCAAAACAAACTCGTCACGGCTATGCTAAATGAAGCAGAAAAATTGCTAATGCAATTCGCTAATGAACCAAAAAAAGAAACACGATTTGAAGCAGGAAAACTAATTTTCCGAGCATTCAAAGGACTCCCCAAGCATAAAAAATTAGCAAAATTATTTCAAGAACCAGATAATTTAAAACTTAAACAAGAAACTGAAATTGAGTTCCTAAAAGATAGAGGAACTAGAATGCCTGAAATCATTGAGGAACTTTTCTACACTATTGACGAAAAAAACCACCAAATTGATATTACCGAAAAAGGACGACACCTGTTATCTAACGCACAAGATGATAAAGATATGTTTGTTATTCCCGATATAGCAACTGAATTAAGTGCGATGGAAAATGATACTATTTTGTCAGCAACAGAAAAACAGACAAAAAAAGATGCTATACATTTATTGTTTGCAGAAAGAAGTGATAGAATCCATACCGTATCACAACTCCTGCGGGCGTATTCTTTGTATGAAGCAGACCAAGAGTATGTTATACAAAACGGAAAAGTGATGATAGTTGACGAATTTACAGGACGTATCCTTGAAGGCAGAAGATATTCAGACGGACTGCACCAAGCAATTGAGGCAAAAGAAAATGTTAAAGTGGAAAGGGATACGCAAACTTTTGCCACTATTACGTTACAAAACTATTTCCGACTATATCACAAACTCGCAGGGATGACAGGAACGGCGGAAACTGAAGCAGCAGAGTTTGATAAAATATATAAACTTGATTGCACCGTTATTCCTACTAATAGACCAATCCAAAGAGACGATAGAAATGATTTAATTTTCAAGACAAAACGCGAGAAATACAATGCGATTATGTATAGGACAAAAGATTATTTGCAAGAAGGAAGACCTGTTCTCGTGGGAACTGCAAGTGTAGATGTATCTGAAATTCTAAGTAAAATGTTTAATAGAGCAGGTATTAAGCATAATGTATTAAACGCCAAACAACATGCCAAAGAAGCAGAAATTGTTGCCACAGCAGGACGCAAAGGTGCTGTAACAATCGCTACTAATATGGCAGGTAGAGGAACAGATATTAAATTGGACCACGAAACACGAACAGCCGGCGGACTTGCTATTATTGGAACAGAAAGACATGAAGCAAGACGAATAGATAGACAATTAAGAGGACGTTCAGGAAGACAAGGTGACCCTGGAAGTTCACAATTCTTTATTTCATTAGAAGATAATCTAATGCGTTTGTTCCAAAGTGATAGAATTGCTTCTGTAATGACAAGATTGAAAATTCCTGAAGGTGAACCGATAGAACATTCAATGATAACAAAATCCGTAGAAAATGCACAAAAGAAAGTTGAAGAAAATAATTTCGGCATCAGAAAAAGATTGATAGAATATGATGATGTAATGAATCAACAACGAGTAGTAATTTATAACCGAAGAAAAGCCGCATTGCGTGGTGAACGACTACGTGGTGAGATTTTAGAATATGTTTCTGATATGGCTTTTGAATGGTTTGAAATGTATCAGCCAAATGACGAATATGACTTGTTTATGAATGCCGCAAGAGCAAATCTGCTATGCGAACCTAATATTACAAAAGAACAATTTAAAACAATTAAACAAAAAGAATTCCTTAACAAAGTCGTTAAAGCAGCAGAAGAGTTTTATGACAGAAAGGAAGAAATGCTTGGCACAGAGTTTATGGCGAGATTAGAACAAGTTGCTGTTTTGCAAACAATAGACGATAAATGGCGTGAACATTTGCGAGGCATGGATGACTTAAAAGAAGGTATTCATCTACGCAGTTACGCTCAAAAAGACCCTCTACTTGAATACAAACAAGAAGCATATAAATTATTTGTTGATTTGATTGATGAAATTAATAAAGGGTCTGTTAATTTTGCATTCAGATATTATCCACAAACGCCACAACAACAAAGACAAAGAGCAACCCGAAACGATGCTCCTGCTATGAGAAGAACTGATGTAGCGGCAGGAAGTTATAATTACGAACATTCTAATACCGCTGTGCCATCGTTTGTTTCATCATCGGCTATGCCGAAAGCACAACAAAGAGAAGGAACAGAAGCAGGGGGCGTTAGCATTAGAACCGAAAGACGACACCAACCTAAAATCGGCAGAAACGACACCTGTCCGTGTGGAAGTGGCAAAAAATATAAACAATGCCACGGAAAAGGAGTCCCAATAGACAATTAAAAAATAAAATTAATTATCAATAGATGCCGTTTATGTCCAAAACTTGTTATGCTGTGCTTATCACGGCATCTATTGATAAATGAGGAAATACCGTAATTAATACGGCACGACAACTTTGATTAAAATAAAATATGATAATTAATAAAAAAATATCACTATACACCAAAATATCTAAAATTATTGATATAAAAACAATGTTAATTACATTAGCACTTGTAGTTGCAGGTTTAATTTGTCTGTATAGTGCGGTTATTAATAATTTGCCTGATAAATTTAATATGCAATTAATTTGGGCTATTATTGGATTTTTCGTAATGTTAGGTTTTGCACGAATTCCGCTGAATACTATAAAAGATTTTTCTTATATTTTTTACATTATTATGGTTATTGCATTGGCGGGACTATTTATAGTGGGAACTAAAAATTACGGAACTACAGGATGGTATTCATTCGGACCATTCTCGTTCCAACCAGCAGAATTCACTAAAATTGCACTAATTCTTGCCGTAGCCAAATTTTTATCTACGAAGGGGAATAGTGTGGCGAATATGCTAGATATTGGAAAATTAATTATTATGTTTGCTATTCCATTCGGTTTAATTCTAAAACAACCCGATTTAGGAACAGCGTTAACTTTATTGGTGCTATTTTTAGGATTATTATTTTGGGCAGGTGCCGACCCGTATTATGGAGTAATGATGATAGCATCGCTCATTATCTTTATTGCTTCACTAATGTCTTTTGAGGCAGTATTAATTACTGGTTTTATTACTGCCATTGTACTTCTCTTTTTCAAGAAGAAAATTTATATATATGGAATTAGTATTATAATACTAATATCAATTGGAATTTCCAGCGAGTCAATATTTTCGCGTCTTGGCGATCATCAGCAAAGTCGTATTCTTGTATTCTTATATCCCGATAAAGATATCCAAAATACAGGTTATAATCTCAATCAATCCAAAATAGCCGTTGGTAGCGGCGGTTTGGTGGGTAAAGGATATATGCAGGGTAGTATAAATCAAAATCGTTATATTCCGAAGCACTATAACGATTTTATCTATTCAGTTCCTTCCGAAGAGTTTGGTTTTTTGGGTTCATTTTTAATCTTACTGTTACTTTTTATTTTATGCTATCGAGGTGTCCATATCGCCTACCAGAGTAAAGATATTTTTTCGTCGTTAATAGCGTTTTCGTCGTCGTTAATACTTTTTATCCATATATTCTATAATATCGGGATGGTACTGGGCTTGTTTCCCATAATGGGGATTCCGTTGCCGTTTTTTAGCCATGGTGGGACGTTCCTTATGAGTAATTTTATCTATGTTAGTTTCATAATGAATGTTCATAGAAGTAATAATCAATAACCCTTACCATTTTAGTTCAATAACGACAAATTCAGATTTAGTAGCCACTCTCACGGGCGGACCCCATATTCCTAGTCCCTGTGTGACGTAAAAGTGTGTATTTTTTTTCTTCTTATATCCCGCAGAAATTTCATAAATGGCTTTTGTAATTAGATTAATAGGAAAAAATTGCCCGTTGTGTGTGTGTCCTGCTAAATGTAGATCGACTCCTTCGGACACACTTTCATCTAAATTAAAGGGCTGATGGTCCAGCAATATAATTGGTTTTGTTTTATCAATGTTTTTGAGTAATTGTGCTGTTGTGTTTCTATTTCTATCGGTTCTGTCCTTTCTTCCTGCTACGTAAAAACTACTATCCACTAATACAACACTATCTTCCAAAACATTTAAACCACTTTTTCTATAATATTCTAGCAATAAGTCCTTTTCGCCAATGTATTCGTGATTTCCCGTGACTACATATACTCCGAGTCGGGACTTTATACTACTCAACTCTTCATACATTTTTTGGTTTATTATGGGTTCTATATCTTTATCACACAAATCACCAACTATAAAAACAATATCTGCATTCTGCGAGTTAATACTATCTACATATTGCTTGAGTTTTCTTTTATTTATTATATAACCAATATGGAGGTCACTGGCAACGACTATTTTTATGCTATTTTCTGTTTTTATTTCATTAATAATCTGTGGCTTGTTTATAGTAATATCTAATTCTGTTTTTTGTGGTGTCAAGAAATTCAAATAACCTAAAATATACCAAAACACTATTGCTGTAATTGTTGCTACCATATAAATAAATTTAAATAAAATATAATTGTTTTTTATTATTAGAGGCAAAAAACCTATAAAATGGTTTAAAAATCTTACGAAATCAATTAATAAAATAGAGATAAAAATACCAAATAACACAAATATCCAAATAGATGAAAATAACGATATTGTTCTATTAATATTAAAACTGAATGATAATATGCCCGATTGACTTAATATAAAAATTAATATTAGCGATATAATCAAAACTACTACGGGAACTCGCAATGAAGGTATATATTCTAATCCTTGATATGTTCGTATGCAGATATAAATATGTAATAATACTACTGCAACAAAGAATATTATAAAAAAACTTTTCATTATATTTTTTAATTTAAATTTGCAAATATAATCTTTTTTAATTTAAATTTAAAACAACACAAAGCACCATAAATGGTGCTTTGTGTTGTTGTGTGGGTTGTGTGGTTTTGGTTAATCAGAGTTAAGTATTTTAACTGCCTCTAAATAATTTTTCATTTCGTTTTCTTCATTAACTAGTTTTAATGTTTGTTTCGAAAAAATTACTACTTTTGATTTGTCGTTTATATAAACACAGTGGCATTCGTTTCCGTCAATTTTAATAATTATCATTTTAGGACTTCCTTTAATTAATTTTACAATGTCATTTATTTTAAAAGGATTTCTTTTTTGTAGTATTTTTTTATAGCATTTTTTTCCAAAAAATCCAATTATTCCACCACCAAAAAGAATAGGTATTAACAACATTATCCAATCTTTAGTTTCCATTATTCATCTCTTACTTCCTAATATTATTTTACCTGTTTTATCTATGTAATCCCATTTGCCATCTCGTTTCACGGGTGCTAAACCTTCGCTAAAGTTTTTGGTTTCGTCAAAATCAAAAGGTATAATTTCAATCCCTGTTTTATCTATAAAACCCCATTTGTCATTTTGTTGAACGGCTGCTAATCCACTACTAAAACTCTTTGCTCCAT
>Ga0082212_10010916_pt1 | contig 11562 bp, 9 predicted proteins | sample TergutNt197P3_FD_71548 | JGI IMG/M metagenome (GOLD analysis project Ga0082212, IMG submission 71548) | Neocapritermes taracua P3 segment gut microbial communities from Petit-Saut dam, French Guiana - Nt197 P3 | ecosystem: Host-associated > Arthropoda: Insects > Digestive system > Gut ... | reverse complement strand
TGTCTTGGGATTTTACGGTTTTCGCGGTGTCCAGCGGTCGGGGAGCATATTGAAGAGTTCCGCTTCAGCGGGCAGGTCGCTGAGTCGGTCGAGGAGATCGACGAGGTAGTCAAACTCGTTCAGTCCGTGTCGTCTTGCACTGCCGAGGATGGTGTAGAGAATGCATCCGGTTTTTCCGCCTGTGGCACTGCCGAAGAAGAGCCAGTTTTTTCTACCAATCGCGGCCAGTCGCAACATGCGTTCGGTTTCATTGTTATCAATAGCAAGTCGACCATCGGTACAATAGACGTGCAATGCGGCTTCGTGATTCAACGCATATTGCATCGCAAGGTACAAGGGGTCTTTCGGCAAGTATTTTTCCTTGTGTTGTCTACACCAGGCAAACACGTTGTTCAACTGCGGCAACGCTTCTTCTTTTCGCATGGCCTGACGTTCTTCGTTGGTCAGCTTCTTTGCACGACGTTCAACACCGTACATCGCACCGATCATCGTCATTATTTTTTCGGCGTCGGGCTGCACTTTGAGCGCATCACGAAATTTTCGACGCGCATGCGCCCAACAGCCTTGTTCCGTCGGCCAGACTTGTTTCATCGGCGCGGGCACATCCGGCTTCGGAGTTTCCGGCTCGAAGAGGTCATCGTAGATCGTATGTGCATCGCATCGTAAAATACCCGAATAATCTTTTACGATGCTTTCCAAGCCTGCGCGAGTGCCGTCTCGCCGAAAGAAGTAAACGTTGTACGCATGCAGTTCGTCACCGACCACCCCCCAAACGGAGCCCTGTTTGCATTTACCCTGTACGCCCGGCTCGCGATATTTCACGTTCGTTGCGTCGATGCCCAAACAATACGAAAGCAGGATCAACTCGCAAATTCTGTCGTATAACGGCTCAAGCATATCCGCCACTTTACCCATCCAACGGCACATCGAACTCTGCGACAACTCAATGCCGCTGCGTTTGAAAATCTGCGTTGCCTGGCGTGCAAGCGGCGTATGGTCGGCGTATTTCATCACCGCGATGGCCGCCACGAGCGAAGTCGAAGCGAGTCCCTTGTCAATCGTTTTGATCGGCGATTCGGCTGTGGTACTTCGTTTTTCGCTGCAATCACAGGCCGCGATGTACTTCGGCAACACTTGCACGACGACATAAAACGAGATCGGTCGGAAATGCAATTGCTCACTGCGCTCCTCGCCGATGTGTTTGAACGGTTTGCCGCAACAAGTACAAGTACGTTCTTCTTCGGGAACGTCCATCACCTGTTCAACTCGCTCAAGATTCTCCGGAAGCTTGGTACGACCACCGCCGCCGTTCTTTTCACGTTTCTTGCGATCATCGTTTGAGGCCGGATTTTCAGGTGTTTCAGAAGTCGTTGACGATTCGTCTTTCGGTTTCTCTTTCGGCTGCTTCTCCGACTTCTTGCCGTAAATGATTTCGAGAAGTTGTTGGATGTAAACGTTCAGCCGCGACACCTCGGCCACAAGTTGATCCAGCGTTTTACTTTGTTGATCCAGCGTCTCTTGTTGTTTGGCGTTGGCTTGCGAAAGAGAGACGATGAGCGACTTGAGTTGCTCAACATCATCGGGAAGTGCATCGACATCGTAAGTCATGCAAGCATGATAAATGATGTCGTAAATCGCGCAAGTGGGAGAGTGTTGTTTTTACGCTGTTTTTTGCGAAAATCTTTTTTGCTTCGGAAGTTTTTCGAGATCGATGCCTTCAAGAATCATGGAAAGCCCGGTACGGGTGACGTTGATGGATTGAGATTCACCAACTCGTGCCGGAAAACGAAACGTCCCGACTTCGAGCCGTTTGTACCAGATCGCGAAACCGTCACCGTCCCAATACAATATCTTGGCCAACGTGTTCGACTTGTTGAAAAACACGAACAAATGACCGGTCTGCGGATCGGCGTTGAGTTGATGACGCACGACACCAATCAAGCCGTTGAACGACTTCCGCATATCGACCGGCGATGTGCATAACGAAATGCGCGTGTCGGTCGGTATCGTCAGCATGATCCAAGAATCCCCAAAAGTTCGGCGATATATTGCGGATGGGCGTCGGTGAGTTTCAAAGTGAAACCATCCGGCGTGACGATTTCAATGCTCGTCGATTTTTGATCGATGAGATGGACGGGAATGAATGTTGCCGGTGAACCGTCCTTGTCGGTAACCGCATGTTTGAACTTCTTGACACCGGGTTGGGGAGTCTTGGTGCCTTGCCGGTGAGCCTTGAGCCAATGCTGAAGGGAACTCACGGAACACCCGAACTTTTTGGCAACTTGAGCAAGAGGCTTCTGCAACTCCAAGACAAGACGAACTGCCTGATCGCGGACTGCATCGGAATAACGAATACGTGGCATGATTTTCCTCGAAAACGAATGACGGTACAGATCAGTCCGACTATCGGACTTCTATGCCACGATTATCATGCCATAAGAAAAATCATGCAACAATGCGGTTGGTGGAGCAATTACGTAATGAATACGTAATGATTGAATTTCGTAGCCACTGTCAAAAATTCTTTCATAGATTGTTGTGATTGCGGAAAATCCAAGTTAGTCTCTTGTTTACTGATAACGGAATGATTAGAATAGTGGTATTACTTCTCATGTTTATCATGAAATCACATATTGCATTGAAGTAAAATAACTTACGTAATATAGTCTTTTGTTTTTAGAATCATATTGTGTATTACTGGTTTGTGCAAATTACTTATATTCACATTGCTATTCCGTAATAGTTATGTCAAACGATAATCAACATGATACTTTTCCGAAGCTTTTTTACCCGGAAACGGCAAATGCTCTGTTTGTCAGTTCGGGCCAAGACAGTGACGCACCAAGTAATGAGGAACTGAAAGATTTTCTTAAATTCCTCATGTTCGGTTTTTCAGTTGCGCATGGTGGCATGTTGGTTACACTTGTGGACAAAGAACACGTATATAACAATGCGGAAGAATATTGTGACGAAGCCAATAAAACGATGCGTCCCTTTTGCCACCATTGGCGCGTGAAATGTGGCATGGTGAAAACGTGTAAAAAGTTTGATCGCTGTATCGCTGATATTCTTCTCGAAAATGATGAGCGGGATAATGATGAGCGGGATGACGAATTGTGGAAATTAGCAAAGGAGAGGTTGGAAGCAGGAACATGGCATGACAATGGTGATGCGGTCATCTATAAGTGTTATGCAGGAATGTATGACATGGCGTATCGAATCCGCGTTGCAGGCCGGCCTTTTGCTATCCTTGTGGCAGGTCAGATATCACCAGACATACCCGACGAGAATAAGGAGGATTGGCAAGACATAGAAAATAATCTGCGCTACTGGCTTAGTACTCGCCCCGAAAACAAATCTGATATAGACAACCAAATAGTCCCTCTGCAACAAGCGATGAGAGAGGACCTATCCAAACTTTTCAAGCCGGAGGCTCAACCTGATTCTCTCATCAAACTCGGGTGGCAGCTTGAAACGATATTTGAGAATTTGTATCGGACGAAAAGACACAATTCGGAGGACGCTATTCTTTCGAGAAGCCAAAATTGGTGTAAGCAAATGAACCGTGAAATGAACAGTGATAATATTTCACGATTTAATTCAAAACAACTGTCAAGACTATTGTCGCAGCAACTGTCACAACTGCTGTCACATCTCAAAGATGCCTTGGAATTTGAAACTATCGTGCTTTTCCGTGGCGAGGGGCCGTTAAAACCTGAACGCAGCATGAAACTCTTTGCCTGTTCACATCCGAGATCATCTTGCACGATTGACTTTCAGGAAATATGGACTGAATTTTCAGATGATAAAAAGTTCATTCTGTTACCTCACAAATCACGGACGGATTTATATCACTATTTGAATAAGATATTAAAAATCGATATTTCCAACGTTCATCCTGCAATCATTGTTGTCAATGACTATCGCCCCTCACCAATATATGACCATCTTAATGATAACAAATTGCCATTCCTGATATTGGGTATTGGAAAAAATTCTAATCTTCCCGGAATCCATACTTTACTTCGTCATTTATTGCGAGAGCTGGAAAATTTCACCGAAACGCCAGAATCCCAAAAAAAACTCGATGAATCAAACACGAAAAGAGAGATTCAATCCCAATTCCATGAACATGAAATTGGTAAAAGTGTTCAGGCAATTATTCACATGTATTCGAGAATGAGAAATCTTGCCCGTGATATTTCAGATAGCAATTTTCATAATAAATGGATGACACTGAACGATCTTTTATTGAATAAAAACCGGCATCTTGTGGAGATTGCAAAATTACCAAAAAAATTTGCAGAAGAGGAAAATAAGGTTCCTGATTTCGATTATCAAATAGAGATGGCAGATTTGGAGCTGTCCAAAAACAACATTGACTTGTGAACGTTAAATTGGTATGATACCAACCGCAAAAAAGGTGTATTCGACCGTGATAAACGTAACATTTGTAAAGTTTATTTCTGGACAGTTACTTTGGTTCAACTGATTGGCAAATCGATCGCCCGATATGAGAATATCGGGGCTGATCGTGGAATACATGTTCAGTGGAAAAACATGCCACGTCGATCCATGGATTCACTTGTCGATGAACGTCTGCTTGCAATTGCGATAGACGAAGTTTTGTCAAATGCCGTGAAGTACTCTTTTGCCTATTTGCCTGTTGATGTTTTTCTTGATTCATTTGAAAACAAATTCTGGAGGATATCCATTCATGATTTTGGAATAAGAATTCCCGAGGACAAATTGGAAGAGGTTTTTAAGCCGGGACGACGCTTGATGTTGGAAAAACACTACCAAGGGCATGAACGCCCCGGTTTTGGAATGGGATTGGCTTATGTTAAAGCGATTATCGAAAAACACGAAGGAAGTGTCTTGATATCCTGTACACCAAGCCTGAATGCCAGAGTCCATCCCTTTTACAAACACGAACAAATGCACGAAGTCGTAGTGAAGATTCTTAATTCCACAATATTAAAACAAACGATTGGAAGTTGAATAATAATACAAAATCACTAGCGTCCAATCATAAGCCAAATAGCATCAATTGGTTAGCCCAAACGTCAAACTCCGCGATGTAAAATTCGCAGTTGGAATTAATCGCGTATGGCATGGTAGACAACGAGGATACTGAAGGGGGCAGGAACGATTAATGAATGATAATCAAATCAAAGTGGAACCGGATGAGTTACCGGAATTGTATTTCCCGGAAATAGCGGCTGATCTTTTTTCGAGGCCGGATGCTAACAAGCACTATCCTGATAAATTAGCGGCTTCGTTTTTTTTCAAACACCTGATGTCCGGATTTACTGCAACCAATCATGGCATGCTGGTTACACTTCTTGACAAAGAGGATTCCTATAAAAGTGCGGAATCCTATTCTTCCGATACCAGTACGCCAATGCATCCATTCTGTGCATGTCTTCGCGGGCAGCAAAAAGATCAGTGCCGCATGCGGGGAGCATGTATGGCTTATGACAGAATGGTTGCCGACACAATAATCCATGAAAAACCAGGACACGAACACTATCAAACCCCGTATATATGTCATGCCGGAATGCTTGAAATGGCCGTTACGATCAGAATTGCGGATCGACCCTTTGCCGTACTCCTGTCCGGTCAGATAGTACCAAAGGGTTTTAATCAAGAAAAATGGAAAACACAACTTCTGGAATTATTACGAACCCATCGTCCCGAGCTTTCGGAAGAGGAAAGAAAGGAATTTTCCGGAAAATTATTGAAATGTATTACTGACTCTGAAACCCACATACAACGTCTTTCCTATAGTGAAGATGAAATAGGCCCCCGATGGTTGTCCCTGAATGATTTGGCGGAGCAATTGGAGACGGTTTTTAATAATATGTATCAAACCATAAGGAATTACAGTGAAGAGCGTATTTTGGCCGCCATTCGTGAGCGACTGAAAAAACTGGGATTTATCGAAGGAAAGTATCCGCTGGGAAATGTTTTAAAGCAACTCTCCCAATCATTAGGGCTGAAAGGGATACTGTTGTTGCGAGGCGCAGACAAAATGAAGCCGCTTCACAGCATGGAACTGATCGCCTTCTCCGGGAGGGAAGAACCGGCGGGTAAGAAGATGACCATTTCTCTTTACAAACATTGGAACATGCTGGTTTCGGAAAAAATTTCTCACGAAGACAAGTGGAAGATGATTTGCCCGGAAATCTTTCGTATGCCGGATTTACGTCATTCTATGGAAATAACCACGGGAATTGTGGTGGTCAACGACTATCAGCCTCATCCCTCTCTTGATACTCTTTCCCCGCAAAATACAACGCCCCTTTTACTTCTCGGAATCGGTCAAGCGGTAAACTCGGGGATTGCTCCATTCCTTCGCCATGTTCTTCGTGAATTTGAAACGGTCATTGATTTAAAATACTTCCGGGAGGAGATCAAACAACTGGAAAATGAAACAAGAAATCAGATAACGGCCTTCGGACACCGTTTGGCAAGATCGGTTCAAAGCATCTCCAATAGCTACTATAGTATTCGGAAAACCTTACGCCGCTCACCTGAATCATTCATCAGAAAAGTAATTGAAGAAGATTTACCTCCATTTAAAGAGGCAATCGACTATCTTAATGATGCCGTCATGATTGGCAGAGGGTTTGCAAGTAATTCCGACATCAAGGTGCCGCTATTTGAGTTTAACTTCCAAAAAAAAGACTTGGTTCCCGTCATTGATGAAACCATCAAACGAATTGCCAATGTGGAACAACGACGGCACATCCAAGTCAAATGGAAAAACAAACCCCCGTATAGTGCTAATGCTGCTACTGATGAAAGGTTGTTTCAACTTGCCATTGAAGAGGCCTTGTCAAATGCGATTAAATACTCTTATTCAGATTGGCATGTTCGTGTTTCATTGAAAACGAAAGGGCATTTTTGGTTAATTACCATAAAAAACTTTGGGGTGGGGATTCCCGAAGACAAACTCGAAGAAATTTTCCTGCCACAACGCAGGCTTGATATTGAACCCGTCTATTATGGAAGTGTGGAACTGACAGAAAGAGAAGGAATAGGGATGGGTATGGCCTACATCAAAGCGGTCATCGAAGGACATGGAGGTTTCGTTCAAATCACGAGCACCCCGGGTCCCAACGCTTTGCATTTCAGTGGCAAAGAGCGTGAAGCTTATGGCCATCACACAGAACTATCCATTTTTATTCCACGAAAAGTGTTGACCAGTTTTTAACGGAAGGAACAACCCTCATGAGGATACTGTTTATTGAAGATGAACAAGTTTTTATCGTTTCCTATCAAAATATTGTTGAGATATGGGAAGAAAAAGGATTCACCGGGAGTGAAATCCTTCCTGTGATTCATGATCTGCAATCGGCAAAAGACGAGATAAATAAATGGAAGGAAAACCCGGATTGCATACCGAATTTGATCTTCCTCGATATTATCTTACCCAAAACAAAGGAGGATTACCTTTCCATTCAAAACGAAACACCGTCTTTGGACGACAAACGACTGGAACAATTGGCTGGAATAGAGGTCTTCGAGGAGATATCGAATTTCTGTAAAGATAAACAAAAAAATATTTCCATTATTATCCTGACAGCCAATTATAGACTTCCACTGGAAGCTAGGAAGGTACTACTGGAACGTGAATCACTGAAAGTCTATTGGGCAGACAAACCGTTTATTCCAGAAGATGTTGCTGAAATGTTATTCCCATCGTTAAAAGCAGATGGCAAGTTTTTTAATCATTCATAACGTACTTTTTACATAATAGGGATAACGTGTCAAATACTCTTCAGCACCATAGAAAAACGCTCTTTAAACGAGGGATGTTAAGTGAAATACCTCTTGTTTTTTGTGATAAAAGTAAAGCAAAGATGTGTCTTCATGCTTTTTCAGATTGGATGCAGTGTTATGATTACGATTTATTAATCCTTGTCAATATAGATATGTCAAAATTAGATAAAAGATTTGAATATCTCTACGACAGTGATGAAGAAGGAATAATTATTGACTCATTTTTTACCAGTCATCCCCCCTACACGGAAATCACAAAAGGTTTTATGGAGTTTCTTGAATTAGTAAATAAAGAATTTGATCAGATATTGGAGTTTTATCATAACAATCCAAAAAACGTTCTTGAAAATAAAGAAACCACATGTATTTTTTCATGTCGTCCAGATGCTATCTTTGATTTTAGTAATGGTAAGTCGTATGAAGAATTGTTTCAGAGTATTGATCCTCAAGTGAAGGATATCGTCGTTTTTGATTGTCCAATTAAAAGAATAGGAACACGACACTTTGATTCACTTTATTTTGTTTGGGTTAAAACCCAACCATATAGTTCAAGACATCCAATCATAGAGAGGAGTGAACAATTATCTTTTGCACATGGATTTTGTCACATATTATCCGATATCAACAGCAATCATTTGATCAAAAGCAATCTCGAAGATAAGCGTTACAAAGAACGTATCCAGGAAATTCAAAAATGTGGAGCAGGTGATTCATACAGTCTGGCCGTTAAAAAGACAGCGGCGATGCAAAGCTTCGACGATTTCGGCAAGATGATCAATACGCTTGTCGAAATTGATTACTATGACACGAATGCAAAGAGTAATTTCGCACATTATTTTGTTCCTGATACAATCGATAAAAGCATCAAAAAAAGCATCAAGGATTTCCATCTTGCAACATTCGCGTTTAAGAAAAAAGAAGATAACCTGTTTGAGACAAAGTTGCTCGCTGATTCCAGTGATCCTGATCCTGTTGGAAACCGAGAGAAATTGATTCATGTCATGTGGAAAACTGCGGTGACGTTATGTGGCGTGAACTATTTATCCGACCATTATCACGGAAAAGTAAAAAGTGACAACACACAACAATTTCAACAAAATGATTTCAAAAATTACCTTGAACTCTTGACAAGTATGACACAAGGCATTCTTGCCGAGGTTCCCGAGATTGTTTGGAATACAAAAATCGATGAATTGAAACCTTCTCCCACAGATGGTGTACTGAAATTAAAAGGCCAAGTCTTGGCTTTGTTCCTTCTCACTAAAATTCATGAATGGAAAATCAAAAAACAGATTCCTGCCGATTCTCTGTTGTCGAATTCTTCCTCAAAGACACAAAAGGCCGATTGCGAACGGTTGACGTACCTAACGCATTTACTCCATGTGATTCAATATGCACTCCACATGCGCGATGACAGTGACATTGATGCTCTGCGTTCCATCATCTGGCTGATTTCAGAGTTCGGACATGAAGCCTTGGGAATCAATCGTTTACTAGATATTGAAAACAACCTTATTCTTATCGCCAGGCAACAGGCGGCTCTTTTCGGCCTAGTGGATCATTATCGCGACCACATGAACCATGTCATCCAAGTCTGTTTGACTGGTTGGTTTTTGTTGGAAGCCAAGTTTGATAACCGCGAATTATATAGCTTTATCCTTGTTTCACCATCAATTTCCCCCACACCTGCTCATGCCGATTTTACTCCCGCTATTGCCGATTATAAGAACCTCCTTGCAAAATGGTTTGTAGCCTCTTTACTTCACGATGTCGGCTATGTCCTTTCGATAGGTGAAGGCTGGATCAAACTACTTGCGTCTTTCGGAACAAAATCCTTGCAGGAGATTCACACACGTTTGTCGGAATCGTTTCAACATGATATTGGATTGTTACTCATGGATTCGGAAGTCATGAAGGACCTAAAAGACAAAGTGAAATATGATGATCATGGCGTGATCAGTGCCATTCATGTTTCTGAATCCTTGAAATCCATTAATTCAGATGAACATAAAAAATATCAGGAATCCTACCACGCCATGGCATTTCATGGAAAATCGAAAAACGACCTGAGTTTTCAGTCCGACTTCCTTTCCATCCTGATGGTACTCTGCGATGAAATTCAGGAATGGGGGCGTCCCACAATCGATCAAACCCATTTGTCCCTGTCGATGTCCTTGCCTGTTCAAAAAGAGATGACATCATGGCGCCAAGCCATTAAAGAAGTTCATGTGAATATCCATGCCAACTACGACAACGAAAATCTTGTATTAACACTCAAGAAAAAGGATTCACTGGATTCGCTCCGCTGTTCCATACAATATGGTGAGGAAATCCTCCAACAAAACTCACTCTTTCATGTTTGGCTGGCACGCTCGGAATCGTTCCAACGCCTGAATTTGACCGATTCTCCTTTGAAAAACACAAAATTCATTTTATTATCGCCTGTGAAACCAAACCACAAAGTTCATAGATTTCGACAAAATGAAACGCAATTCGAGCGACTCAAGCGTTTTGTTCGTGACAAACATTTTTGGGGACTCTATCATTGGTTTGATAATGTAGAATATGTAAAAAAAGATGAAAAAGATCAGGAAAATGAGCTTTCAAAAGAAGAGGTGACACTCAAAATTGACGACTTGTGCAAGAACAAACCTATCTGTGACGATTTGAGCAAATTTTTCAAGGAATTTAACATTTGGAAAGATTCTGAAAAATAACAGTTTGGTCGACGATATAAAACACGCAACCATTTACGGCTTAGTGGCAATTAAAACTCCCCCACACTGGCCAACTGAGAACAAGGCCGTGAAAAGAGCCAAGCCGAACGAAAGAACGCCGCTCGGCGCAAACGTGGCGGCGACAAAAGGGACGGAAACTTTTTTTGGAAAACCCGTTTCAGGCAAAGAAACCGATGCGTTTTTTCCACCAGATTCCGCGAGAATATTTACTACGAAAATCTCCCAGCCTCATGAAACAGAGCATCTGGGAAAAACAGGGAAAAGCGTGACTACGCCGGACGCGTTGCCTTAGCATATTTTGGGCTTCTCAGAATATGCTTTTTATTCGTCGCAAGTCTTGCTCTATCAAAGACTTAAAAGTACACCCCACAGGATTCGAACCTGTAACCTTCGGTTCCGTAGTCTGATGCGCTATCGAGTATTGCCAGAATTCAACAAGTCAACCACAAGAATCGTTTTCGCAAATTCAACAGTAATAATATGTTGCGGCAATCTTATGAGAACGTAGCAGTGATCGGGAGAGAACATTTTTTCCTGTCGGAAATGCTCATCGAGTTTACTGTCAGAACCCGTTCACTGCTACGTTCTCTGTCGAGACTGCGCGAGTTTGCGTGTATTTGCGCGATTTTGCAAGTTTTTTGGTTTTCGTGCGGGAAGTCAGGCAGAATACCCAAAAGAAAAACGGCTTGGAGTTTTTGTATAAACCCAAAGCCGTTAAAGACTTACAAAAAGCCGATTTGACCTAAAACCGAAATGGAGGATAACGGGCTCGAACCGATGACCTTTTGGCTGCCAGCCAAACGCTCTCCCAACTGAGCTAATCCCCCAAACGCAAATTTTGTGAATAGTGATCCTAATATATTCGTATTGTCGAAAAGCGTCAATAGGGTCAGGAGACCTGCAAGTATTAAAACCAGTCCGTCTGCAAGTTCCATAGAGAATTTTCCGTCCTTTTCGGATTTTCCGTCGTAATAGGTTCAGACGTATCTTTTTCCGTTTTTTCCTTTGACGACATGGAGGTCACAGTGTCTGCATT
>Ga0082212_10010915_pt1 | contig 11563 bp, 5 predicted proteins | sample TergutNt197P3_FD_71548 | JGI IMG/M metagenome (GOLD analysis project Ga0082212, IMG submission 71548) | Neocapritermes taracua P3 segment gut microbial communities from Petit-Saut dam, French Guiana - Nt197 P3 | ecosystem: Host-associated > Arthropoda: Insects > Digestive system > Gut ... | reverse complement strand
TTCAAGAGGCTCAACGCCCATCAGTTTGCGCGGGATGACATTGGCGGGAACGGCGCCCCATGCGTGGTTCCAGTCCTGATTGGGCTTGTATTTGTTGTCCCACGCTTCGAGCGAAACGGTGGAGCCCGCGCGGATCATGTTATACCAGCTGCGCTCGGCGGTAGACGAAAGCAGTTGCAAACCATAACCGGCGTCGTGGCCGTTGTACACGGCGTCCGTCAGGAATTGCGAACCGTACACGCTGCACGCCATCCCGCGGGTTTGCATATAGTCGGTCACCGTCTTGTTATTTTTAGCGGGAACCATCCCGAAAGCCAGCGGAAACATATTGGAATGCAACGCACTGTGGTCTGTGCCGATGCCATCGTTGTAATATCCCTTTTTCTTGTCGAGAAAGAAATGATTGAACTGCTGGTTGACATGTTCCGCCTGTTTCCGGTAAGCGTCGCGGTCGGCTGTTTTACCGAGCGCTTCCGCAATACGTGCCATCACTTTCAACGCTTCGTAATGATAGGCGTTCACCACCGTATTATAGTCGGTGAATACGAATGCGTCCGCTTCCCCGGGCGATTCTTTCCCCACGCCAAGTACGCCGCTTTGCGGCCAATCGACAATATCGCGCAATTCTTTTCCTGCAAAATGGATAGATTTCAGAAATTCGGGCGTTTGCTTGCCTGTGCGCGTACTGATGAGGCCGTTGGTTTCGGTCAGCGTCGAAAGAGTTTTGGCTTTCAAATCATTGTAGAAACGCTGCAACGATGCGGAATTTCCGGTGTACAGATAATCGTACCACGCCATCAGCACCGACTGCATGATCCATTCGGCAGGCCAGGTGGCATATTCGATGAGGTACTCGTGGCTGTGGCGGGCAATGGCAAACTCACGATCCACCGAGTAGTGGCACAACTGATTGATGAGCGCGTCGGCCTCGTAAGGGATACGTTCGCGGTCGCCGTCCACATATGTTCCCGCAAAGGAAGTAGCCTTGACGGAGTATTTGCACAGTTCCCAAACGCGGTTCAGCACCGTGTCGGATGAAAAGAAGTGCGACGCCTGTTCGTTGAAAGGATAGTGTGCCGATTGACGCACCACATCGCTGTTGCGGATTGTTCCATGATAACCTTCCAGTTCGCAATAACGGAAAGGGGTTACCTCGCCGGTATAGTCGGGCATAAGAATGGCTTTAACGCCGCTTTCGTTGGCTGTGGTACTGGTGTTACGCTGATCGGGTCGTATCTTCACAGAATAGGTATGCGTTCCTGCCATCAGCGGCAGTTTGTAAGAAGCATACCGGATGGTTCCTCCGGGATTTCGTTCGATACGGCCATCCCTTGCAAGTTCGCCCAAATGGATAACAACAGTGTCGGTCTTCGGCGAAGTCAGCGTTATGCGCAGCCGTCCAAAAGCGGCTTTTCCGAAGTCAATAAAGGTTATTTCGTTCAGATTATGTATCCGTACAGGATATTCGTCGGTTACCTGCAAAGGATAACAGGCAGTGCGGTTATCCAACGCTTCGGCAGTGAGGAAAGATTTTGGTTCGGAAAACGGGCTTTCTTCGCTATGGTTGCTCCATGTCTGCACTTTCCAGTAATATACGGTAGAGGTTTGCAGCGGTTTTCCGGCATATTGCACAGCGGTGGAATTATCGCCTGCGACACGCCCGCTGTCCCACATATCTCCCTGATTTTGTTTCAGCAACTTCGCATCGCTCGCTACTAAAATACGGTAAGCAGTTTGCAGCGTGTTGGGTTTGCCGTCGTTCACAATCCATCCGAAATACGGCTTTTCGCTACGAATAGCCGCCACCTGATAACGCTCGATGGCGGCGTGTCGTTCATCCAACGAGAAATTGGCAGGATAGCCATCGAGAAACATGCGATCGGTATGTTCCAAGAGGTCGGTGGTGAGACCGGTAGGCGGATCGGCAGCAAAAGAACAGAAAATAAAAAGAGAAGAAAGAAGAGTGAAGAATGAAGAACGCATTGTTTTTGTTAAAACTTAAAATATTTCTCTCTGATAGGGATATTCAACATGGCCGAAGCAGCAGTGTCGCCGATAAAATCTTCTTTTACAGGATCCCATGTTAATTTTGAGCCTATCTTTATGGCGATCAATCCCAATTGACACATGGAAATGGTGCGGTGAGCGGTTTCGAGCGGTTCAAGAGACGGCCTGTTTTCCTTGATGGCTACCAGAAAATCATCCTTATCATTCAATTCCACTTTGAACGACTTTTCGTTACTTCCCAAAGGCGCATTCAATATTTCGGGTGACGAAGCCGATAATTTATTGGGATATTCTACCTCAACCCAGCCACTGTCGCCTTCGAAGCGAACATACGGGCGTTCTATTGTGAAAAATACTTCCACACCGTTGGCATATTTGTAACGAATATCAAACCGGTTCATCGTATTCCAAAGTCCTTTGTCGAAATCGCCGGTGCCTTCAATCTCTATCGGTCCTGTATATTCTGTATTGTTGCCCCATTGCAGGATACCCACCAAATGTGCTCCCCAGTTGGAAATCATTCCGTTGCAATAATCGCTAACCCGCATCCAACCCGGTCGGCCATATGCTTTGATGGCATGTACCCGATGTTCGTTGTAGGGCGCTTCCCATGCGGGACCCAACCAGAAATCGTAGTCGAGTTCTGCCGGCACGGGCATAGTGGGTTGCGGAGGCAAAGCGCTGCTACCTCTCTCACCCCATTCAGGAGGAACGGCAACCTGAATTTTCTGCAGTTTTCCGATACGGCCGTTTCTGACAACTTCTACCGCTTTCCACATTTCCGCGATGGTGCGAAATTCGCTGTCGTTGCGTGTTACCAAATTGGATTTTTTGATGGTTTCTACCAACTTGCGTCCATGTTCGATACAGGTTGAGATCGGTTTTTCAAGCGATACATGTTTCCCCGCACGGATAGCATCAATAGCCATCGGTACATGCCAATGGTCGGGAACGGCTAACATTACGGCGTCAATACTTTTGTCGGACAACAGCTTCCGGTAGTCGGTAAATGTCTGGCAGGCTTTGTAGGTAGCGCCCTGTTCTTTGGTATAATACTCGTCTACCTGTTTTTGGGCGTTGGCAAGCCGCCATGTATCGACATCGCAAACGGCTACCAACTGTGCATGCGGCGATTTGAGCAACTGGGGTATGTTCGGGTTTACCGTTTGTCTGCCCAATCCGATACAGGCAATGGTAATACGGTTGCCCGGCGCATTTTTACCGAAAACAGACGCCGGAACAATAGTCGGCGCAAGGATGCTGCCTGCGGCAAGCATCGCACTCTTTTTCAAAAATTCTCTACGTTGATTCATTGTGATTTTATATATTTATTGATTTATAATTGTTTATCTATATTTATCCAAAGTATCCCACATTGCCCAAAAATTTTCGGGTGGCACATCTTCCTGTACATTGTGGACAGGCGCGAATACAAATCCGCCGCACGGAGCCATCAGATCAATAATACGCTTTACCTCGTCGCTGACCTGCTCCGGCGTACCTTTGTTCAGCGTCGATTGAGTATCCACGCCACCGCCCCAAAACGTAAGGTCTTTCCCGAAGTCTTTTTTCAAATCCTTCAATTCCATGTCTTTGGCTGTAAATTGCACCGGATTCAGAATATCCACTCCTGCATCAATCAAATCGGGGATGATGGGACGGATGGAACCGCAACAGTGCAGGAATATCTTCACGTGGGGCAACCGTTGTTTCACATGGGAAAACAGGCGTTTCATACGGGGAATGACCATTGTTCGCAGCATATCCGGTTCTAATATGGTAGAACTTTGCGCTCCAAGATCATCACTTTCAGATACTACCTGTATCTTGTGCCCGTTTCCTGTTCGCAATGCCCAATTGATCACGGCATCCCAATATTTTATTTTGTCATCCAGAATAATTTCCAATAAAGCCTCAACGCCTTCAGGATCCATCAACGTGTCGAGAAACCAGTTTTCGTAACCCCTGATACGCAGCGAATTTTCAGTAAATCCGGCGGTATTCCGGTCGGCTATGCCGCAAAAATTGCCTACCATGCCGATTTGCCGGTTCAGACATTCCTCCAGGTCTGAAATATATGTATCCCATTGTGGACGGGGTAGTTTGTCCAAATGATCCGAAATATTATCGCATCCTTCCAAAGGAGCGCTGACTAAATTGAAATAAATATCTGTTTCTGGTTGATATACCCATTTGCAACCATAAAAATCATATACGACAATTGTGTTGCCCACCATGATTTTATTCTTTTCGTATTGGAGAATCCGTGTTGCGCCAATACGGCGGGTATCCGATTTCAGTTTGATCAGATTTTCCTCTGTCGGAGTGATGATTTGCTGTATCGGATCAACTAATTCGGGGTTGTAGTCGGTCGACCACCCTCTGAATGTCATCGCTTTCCGGTAGGCATTTTTGGTAATAGCCGTTACGGTGGTGCCCGACAGGTCGTAAGGCACACAGTCAGGCTCTTCGTGGTTCAATGATTTCAGAATACGTTCTCTTCCGGTCATGTTATTGAATAAAATATGTTACGGGACAAAGATATAAAAAGTATCATTATGAAACGACTAATTAAAAAAAACAGTCATTTTCTGTTGATTAACACACTGATAATTAGTTGTTAATATTTTCAATTTCAAAACCTACCCCCTCAAAACAGGCTCATTTGTATATCAGTCGGGCTTTTGTTTTTGCTTGTGGTGCGTTTAGCGTATGCTCGTCTGGCTTCGGTTACTACCTACATGAGGTCCAAATGATTTATCAGATGTATCCGTGTCAATGCCGCTACGGTGGAGAACGCCTTTTTCGTTTTTGCATGTCGTTAGGCAACTATAAGCGCCATCAATCCACCTCAATAATCGGTATCTCATCCACATCGTTCTTTACGGGCGGCGCTGCGGGTTGGCCTGCATCGCGGATCACAGGCTGCGCTTGCGGGAATGGAGTTATCGGTGAATCTTCCTGTTGCCGGTATATGTTGAGGAATTGATTGAGTTTTGTATCCGTTGCAATAATATAGGTAAAACCGGGGCGTTTATCTACCACTTTGCGTTGCTTTTCGGGAAGTTTCATCAACCGGTCGTTGAACGTCTGGTCGGACGAGATCACCTGCATCAATTCGCGCGTGTAGCCGAAATAGTACCAGTTGTTGTCGTCTAATTTCAGGTAAATATCTATCTGATCGCCGCCGAGACGTTTGGTGACTTCCACCATGCCGTCGACCAAGCGATTGACCTGGTGACCGAAAAGGTTACCCACTCCTATTTTCCCTGTTGAACGCCATGAACGGCTGCTTGGGTTCCAGTACAGGCGCAGTTGTGTTAATACCAGTGTTTTGTTCAATTCGGCAGGGAAATTACTTACCTTTCCCATAGAGGCGTCTCTGCGGAAAGTTGCGGCTTTTCCAACGCCCAGCCATTCGTTCATTCCCCTGATGTAGGTTGATCGCCGCATGTCGACGCCGGTTAGCGTCTGCGAACTCTCCATCTTGCCGGCTATCATTGCAGCCAGACCATCATCGAAATGGAAGTCGAGCGACATCACCACATCCATTGTGGTTTCGCGATTGTTCAGGTTATGGGTGATACGTCCCGCCACGTCGGTCTTTATCCTGCCAAGGTCAACCCCCAGCGACAGCCGTCCTTCGCCGCTGAGCAGGCATAAATCGCGGTTGAAAGCAATCAGGTTGCCAATGGTGTCGCGGTTCCTCAATTTGCTTTCGGGCGCAATGTAATAAATCATCGAATCCTTATCATACGTCAGTACTCCTGACGCATTGATCAACTGGTTGTCCGAATACGTCCTCCGCATGGAGAAAAACGCAGGGTAGATGCGGCTGGAATCGTTGGTGAGGAATAATCCGTTGTATATCTTGCTGTTGTTGATGTTTACAGGCGCGTCATCCACCGGAAACCAGACGTTGGCCGGATCGAGAGGCGATTTGAATTTGAACCATTCGGGACGGAGCGTTTCACATTCCTGCACAATCTGCGTGGCGCCTTCGAACACAGGAAACGGGTCATCCGACGTAAGCGTCATTTTGCCCTGATAACGGAAATACGGACTGAGCATAAATTCCTCTTCGTCCGTGATAACGCCGCCGGCAGTCGTTTTTCCCGATCTGTCCGTTTCTATTTTGGGAATATCTATGACAGATACAATTCCTGTTTCGTCTACATAATCGTATTTGCCGGATCCGCTGTATTGGCGGCGTCCGCGTATTTTCACATCGGCGCCGTATACCGTATGCTGTCTGAGGCTATCGTTGAATACTATCCGCGCTTTAGTGATGTGATCCAGCGTACCTTCGGGGGTAAGTGTCAACCGGCCATCGCCGGGGTATATGATGGCGTCGGCCGTTTTGACCAGACTAACGCCTTCGGCCTTCAGACTTCCCAAAGTAAGATCGAACGTAGCCCGCGAAGCCACGAAATTAAGCGAATCTGCATCTCTGGCTGTCGAAAAATAGCGTGCGCCATTGCTTTCGCCGGGGTACTGGTATTTGAAACCGACAGGCGCTTTTGACGGACGCGCCGCATCCACCGCACCGATGCTCACTTTAGCGCTGTCCATGTCCCAGATCATCCCCTCAACGTAGGCGGAAAACCTGTTGGAGGGGAAATTCACCAATGCATAATCCTTACCGGGAATGAAACGCCCTTTACGGGTATTGAAATCTATTTCGGCGCGGAGACTGTCGATCGTCGCTAACTGCACAGGCCCGTCTTTCAATGTTCTTAACCGGAAAACAGAAGTGTCGGAATAGAATGTATTGGATTTAAAGTCAATGTAATCTGAACGAATGTCGGCCGTACCCACATTCATGCGGCCTTTACCCGACAGGCCGTCGGGCGTAAGCAGAAGCGAACCGTCGAATTGCGTTTCGGAATTGTACATATTGAAATTTTTATTCCCTTTATGGATATACATTTTATTCATTTTGGTTTCCCAGTGAACGCGACTCCCTTCCGACGTCACATCGGGATATTCCGTGCCTGAGGTTTGCTTACGGATGATAAATTCCTTGGCTGCAGGCACATCCATTGAATCGGGATACATCTTGAAATCGTCTGTATGAACGGATGCCGTGAGATAGTCGAGTTGTCCGCTGGCAACAAGTCCTCCGTTGCTCAGGCGCACTTCAGCGCGCAGTCGTGCGTCTCCGTAAGCGCTGAGTGCAGAATCGCCTGTTTCGTATACAAATCCGAGCGAATAGTCGGGTTGCACGCGCAGCGTCTGCTGCATGTCGCTGAAAATGTCGGCAGAAACGAATCTACCGGTTAATGCCACCGACTCTTTGGTAAAATTGTCGATGCTGTCGATAACAAAAGGTTCCAGTTCGAAATAAAATCTATCGGCATCGTAAGCGCCGTCGGCAATATCGGGCGAGCCGTAAAATACGTATGACGCGCTGTCGCTGATAAGAATGGGAAACTGCTTCATGCTTTGTTTTCCCGATTTGTTGTCGGGCAGGTCAATCAGAATATTCCCCGACAGTTTTTCAATCGCAGTTTTCAGCCGCTGTTGTCTGGGGCGTCCAAGTGCATCTTTTTCGCCTGTAGGCACATACATATACAGCGAATCCACCTTGTAGAGATCAATTTTGAAAGCGTCGTAATCAAAATGCAGCGAATCGCCGTACAATTCCACTTGTCCGGCGTTAATGCGCCCATCAATATCAATGGCGCGGTTCTTTTTCATCACTACCTGTTGATTTCTTGGAGTGATGATAACCCGCTGCGAATCGCTGACCATAAATTTTTCGATACCATTGATGATCAGGTCATAGTTACTCACATCAAACATAGCGTTTTTGGCCGGTACATTCACCGACGATTGCAGGTCGATCACATCAAAATCCGTCTTTTGGGCTGCCGCAGCCAGAAACTCGTACAGAATGGGCTGTACCGTAGCCTCATCCCTATCGCCGTCGAAAAGGATGAAGCCCTGTTTGGCAATCTCAATCAGTTGCCCGCGCGCATCGGGTACCGATCTGCGGATGAATTTAGCGTATGCGTCGGAGGGAAAGGTTTCCGAACCCCAGCCTGCAGCGCATTGCCTGACAGATATTAAGGGATGTACGGCGTCGAAATGTTGCAGACCTTCGAAATAACGTTGGTCATAATAGTTTTGCGAACGGAACCGCGCCCGCCCGACAGCCGATCCTCTCGTCATCGAAAGACTCATCAGCGGCTCGTCCGTTTTCCATATCAATTGCTCGAAATTCATATTCACTCGGTGGTACGAATCGGTGTACGGCGCCTGCGACGAAGCAACGTCCGAACGCATCAGGTTCACTTCCTTAGTATCCACCAGATATACAAACGTCAGGTTGTTATGGAATATGGAATCCTCATTCAAACGGATATTGAGCGACACGTTGCGTGCATCAACACGATCTTTCCTGAAAACAAAACTCTTCGATTTGATGTCCATACGCAGGCTGTCGCCTTTCTGTATGCGGATAACGGCTTTTTCTTCATCGGTACCGGCGCCGTTGCTTCGGGCGCCCTGTATCGAAATCCCGCCTTCGTAAGTCACATCGGGATACAGGTTTTCAAAAACAAACTTTTTGTTGTACGTGTTAAACTCAGGATACAGCGCCTGTTCCGGATTCGGATTATTCCGCACTTTATCAATCAGTTTGCCCAATACCGGCGTAGAAAAATAGGTGGTATGCGTCAGCCATACCGAATCTGCCTCGTATTGCGACTGTTTCATGTTGATGGTGTAGTCGCTCAACCGCGCCGAAACATCGTCCGGTGAATATCCAGCACGTTCCCATGTAACCGTCCCGCCTTTTCCCTTCCATTGCTGGTCATTCATCAAATAACGGCCTGAGGTTTGTCCGATCATAATACTGTCGCCTTTCGAATAGCAGTAAAGGTTGCAGGCGCCAAAGACTACCGATAACCGGTCGTTGGCGAAATCAAACCGGTAATCGTCATTCGAACATTTCCAGTCGCAGGCGGCTGAAGAATGAACCGTGCGTTTATTCAACAAATCGAGCGTAGCGGTCATCAACGTTTGCAGCGATGTAGTCGTCGACCGTCTGTCCTGACATATTGCATCCATAGCTTTAATCCACGCATCGTACCCTTTCCCCGAATTTTCGGCTTTTTTGAATGACAACATACATCGCCAAAACGCCCAATAATGGATGTTACGGGCTTTCTTTTCAAGAAATGCGTTGGAAATAAGGATGATGTCAATCTTTTCATTGCTGGTAAAGCCGCCGCTGCCCCATTCGTTCATGAATTGCGAAATCAAAGCCTTGTCGTCGTTCGTAACGTTAGCCGGAAACATTCCGGCAACAACTTCAGGATATTTTTCCAAATCCTCATCAAACGACCTGGTTTTCTGTGAGAAACCACGCGCGGTTAAGCATATGAAAAAGAAAAATATGATGAACTTTTTGGGCATATCATCCGGAATAATGAACGCAAAAAAACAAAAAACTATTTGATAACATACCATATATAACGTATTTTTTTGCAAATCGTTTCATTAAATGGAAAAAAATCAGTATCTCACCCATACAGGTAACGATTTACTGTCCATTTTTGCATTTTTAACCGGCGACACTAACAGGGTTGAAGCATAAGAAAATGTTCCGTCACGCGAAAAAATATTTCCGCCTGAAAAAAAATATTTTGCAGAGTGGGAAAAATGTTGTAGTATTGCAAGTGATTTCCATCACTGACTTTGTACGCTTTTTAAATATCTTTTTTGAGCAGATATACGAAATGCACAGACATTGATATTTGAATGTGAAAGGTTTATGGGATGTGGAGTTGCGCATATTTTTGAGTTGCACGCAAGCGGGGGGCGACAGTGTAGTGGACAATGAAGTAGAAAGTTGAACGATAGAACAATAAGAATTTAATTAAAGTGAACACGTATTAATTAAAGTGAACACGTAATTTTAAAATAGCAAAAACGTAATTATATGGATAACAATGTCACAAGTTTAAGTAAATTGACAGACTCTATTGAGAGTGTTGTTACAGGAATTCCTGCCCCTGTTAGAAAAAACTTTTTTAAAGCATTTGGACAATTATGTACTGCCGCAGTAGATATTCCTGTTGCTTGGTTAGAGAGTAAATCAGCGGAAATTAGGGCTACAACTAATGCCAGATTGCAGATTATAGAAAAAGAAGGTGAAACCATTTCCAATCAACTTGTAATACCGCCAGAGTACATAACTCGAGCGTCTTCAAAGTTTGCATCTAAAGTTATAAAAGAACAAATCAATTTAGATGCTATAACTTTAAATGCCGCCAAAGAATTAACAGAAAGTGAAAAACTGTCTGAAACGGAAAGTACTATTCAAGATATTTCCGAAGATTGGTTAAATGAATTTGAAAATTTAGCGAGGTTAAAGTCATCAGAAGAGATGAAATTTGTCTTTGGAAAAATTCTATCTGGTGAAATTATGCAGCCGGGTTCATTTTCAATTAAAACAGTAAAACTTATCGCCCAGTTAGATAATGAAGCGGCTAAATTGTTTCAAATATTTTGTAGCAATTCTATCTCGCTACGAATTGGAAACAAAATTTGTGATGCCAGAGTAGTTTCGTTAACTGGTACAGCAGGATCTAATTCCTTGTTAAAATTTGGATTATCTTACGACAATTTAAATATACTACAAGAATATGGACTTATTACTTCCGATTATAATTGTCGAATGCCGTACGCTATAAGTATTATTAATGAGCAAAACCAAGTGATTGCTCCTATTAGATTTCAAGGATTATATTATGGATTGCTTCCTATAGACAGAACTAAAATTTCGGAGGACTTATTTCTGAATGGTGTTTCTCTCACAAAAGCAGGGAAAGAACTTATTGATATTATCCCAATTAATCCATCTCCAACTTATGAAACGGAATTAAAGGATTATTTTGAAAAAAAACATCTAAAATTTATACAAGTAAAATGATAATGCCTGCGTGCAACGGGCGGTTTTGCGAGATGGCGGCAGTAGCCCCGCAGACAATTTTGTACAAATTTGCACGTTATTACCCCGCAACAAGTTCAGTGAAGCCGCCACCTCGCAAAGCCGCTGAGACGTTGCAGGCAATGCGGGACAGTGTGCGGGCAAAAGTGCAGCGGGATTGACTTTACTTGTGTAAAAAAAATGAAATATGAGTGACGAATTAACAAGATACAAGGTTGGCAACATCATTCACTTTGGTGGTTACGATTGGCGCGTGCTTAAAGTGCATAATGGCAAAGCATTGGTATTAAGTGATAAAGTGATAGATAATCGCCGATACCATCATACAGAGGAAAAAACAACATGGGATAAATGCGAATTACGTAATTACCTGAATAAAGAATTTTATTTTAAGTTTAGCCCACAAGACAAAAAACTGATAGTTGAAACAAAAATAACAACCAATAATAATCCATGGTACGATACAGATGGGGGAAGTGAAGTAAATGATAAGATATTTTTATTAAGCATAGAAGAAGTGATAAAATACTTTGGCGATAGCGGCGACTTAGAAAATCGTAAAAGTTGGTATTGGGATGATAATGAATCTATTGTAAA
>Ga0082212_10010914_pt1 | contig 11563 bp, 4 predicted proteins | sample TergutNt197P3_FD_71548 | JGI IMG/M metagenome (GOLD analysis project Ga0082212, IMG submission 71548) | Neocapritermes taracua P3 segment gut microbial communities from Petit-Saut dam, French Guiana - Nt197 P3 | ecosystem: Host-associated > Arthropoda: Insects > Digestive system > Gut ... | reverse complement strand
ATACCGAAAGGAACTGGAAACACTCATGACCCTAAAATTTCAGTCCTTTGAAAACGTCCAATTACTCGCCGTGTAAGGTATATTTTCGACCTGATTGCCAAAGTCCATAACCCACTCCCTTTTTATCGGTTTTCGGTTATAATCGTGAGCCGTTGATCGTTCCGTTTTGCCTCTCCGGTTTTCCCTAATGCCGACATACGAATACCATTGCGATGCCTGTTCCAGCGAATTTGAAGAGTTCCAATATATCAAGGATGCTCCTTTGACGAAGTGTCCGAGTTGCGGCAAAAAAAAACTCCGACGACTCATCAGCGGCGGGGCTGCAATCGTTTTTCGCGGCAATGGATTCTATCAAACGGATTATCGCAGCGATTCGTACAAAAACGCCGCCAAGGCGGAATCAACACCAAAATCAGAATCAACGCCGACTTCTTCTTGTAAGAACTGTTCCGCCGCCAACGAATGCGAGGCAAAAAGTTAGCGGGGAGAACGATTGCCGGTCTTTTTAATGAGAAAAGTATGTCAGATGCTGTTTGGCAATTGGACGCTTAAAATTAAGGGATTTTTGTTTTTGTAATAATGGCATTTTTTAGAAAGCACAAGAGTTCTCTGCGGTACAATTACAATTTAACCGCAAAAACTCAAAGGAGATGAAGGAAGGTAAATGTCCGTTTATTGACGGTTGACAATATAAAATGCGTTCTCATGCAGCAAAACATTCAAGGACACGACACGATTGCAGAGCGGTTTCGCCGCACTTTTCATCGCGGCCGGCTTGCCGGCTCGTTCCTGTTCGTCGGACCCTCCGGCGTGGGAAAACGCCGTTTCGCCTTCGCACTGGCTGCGGGATTGCTCTGTAAAAAACAGGATAATCTCAATCCGTGCGGCGACTGCGATTCGTGTAAACTGTTCGGCGGACACAGTAGTACCGACTTCGATTTCGAGTCGGGTGTCTTCGAGTCGCCGCATCCTGACTTGTACTACATTGCCAAGCCGCCGGATAAATCCTTTTTGCCGATGGAACTGCTCGTCGGCGACAAAGAACACCGAGGAAAAACTGGTCTCTGTTACAACATTTCCCGAACGCCGTTTCTCGGTAAGCGAAAGGTGGCGATTCTCAACGATGCCGACTTTTTCAATGCCGAAGGAGCAAACGCACTGCTGAAAACTTTGGAAGAACCGCCGGCAAATGCCGTGTTGATTCTCATCGGTACCTCCACCGTAAAACAGTTGCCGACGATTCGAAGCCGATGTCAGACCGTCCGCTTTTCGCCGCTCCCGCCAAACATCCTCTCGGCAATTCTTATGGACAAAGGAATCGCGGCCTCGGCAGAACAAGGGCAAAATTGGGCAAATCAAGCGGAAGGAAGTTTGGACCGGGCAAAAGAATTGGCAGACGGCGACGTGGATTCGTTGCGAAAGGAATTGGCAAAATATCTGACGGCAACGCACTGGGATACCGTTGCTCTTGCAGCCAAGTTAAGCGGGTTGTTGGACGCATTGGGAAAAAATGCACCGCTTCAGCGGCAACGATTACGGCTGATGTTCGATTTAGCAATCGAACATTTCCGTAGCGAAATGCGGTCGAACGGATCCCGTAGGGCAATCCGGTGTTTGGAGCGGACACTCGACGCTCTCGAGCATGTTGATCGAAATGCCAATTTGCCGCTGGTCATTGAAGCATGGTCAGTTGCGTTAGGAAACGAACGTTAATGCATGTCCCTCAAAATATCAGGCAGTAAACGGGTAGTAGAATCACCGCCAGGGACAATTGTTTCCATTCGTATTTTATCCAAAATATCGAAAGCGTGAGCCAAATTGCCAACCACCCGTGAGCGTTTGGGAAAATTTTGAAAAATTTGGGGGGAAATAGTTGACTTTTCCGGTTAGGCAATATAGAATGGAGAGGTCGTTTAGGCGGGGCTGTTCCCGCCGCAAAAAATCACCCCATTTTAAGGAGAGTACTATGACTCAAAAACTGTTTGGTTTGTGCGCTGTCTGCGCCTTGCTCTTTGTCTTTGCAACGGCAAATGTTGCCAATGCGGATGAAGCCGTTCTCGCCCCCTGTCCCTGCGGAGTTGCAGTTTGCCCAGGCAAATGCTTTAATCCGTGCTATCCGCCGGTCGCTTACCGCGTCGGTCTGTTCGGTCATGTCCGTCCGGTCGTTTATGCTCCGGCATACTACGCCCCGGCTTACTGTGCGCCTGCTTATTGTGCGCCGGTATGCCGTCCGCCTGTTTGTCGTCCTGTCTGGGGACCACGGTGCTATCCGGTAGGATGCTCGCCGTACGTTTGGTAAGTTGGAAGGATGCAACACGAGGAAGATGGGAACTCTCTCATCTCCTCGTTTTTTTTCGTGTACGCCTGGTTTGACTTGACCAGAATCTATTCCAAACCAATACCGAAATGTTCCCTAAAAACGCATCGGTCTCCAAGAGTAAAACGATTTCCAGACCGTCTCTTCTCTTCAAGAAGACAAAACGAGATCGTCTTGCCCCCAATCGCAGCGAAAACCTTTGTCTTTCCCTTACTTCGGTTAATCTTTGGGATTCCTACCGAGCAGCAGGAAGACCACGAAGCATACGGCGATCAAACCTGCCGGAATAATCCAAATCATCATCCAGTCCCGCGCCTGGGCTTCGAGCCAATCCGAACGAGTCAACGAGAAATCCTCTTTGCCGGCAATGTCCGCCGCAAGTTTTTTCAAACCGTCTTTATACTGGACGTTGGCGGTAACGGCACCCTTGGCAAGAATCAGATCAACTTCATCAATCGTAAGTTGCGATATTTTGACACCGTCTTGAACCAACAATGATTCTTCCATTGCGTCGATGGCTTGGGGTGTCAGCGGTTGACCAGCCAGCAATTTGCCAAGATCGATGGATGTATCTTCTTCCTCTTTCTTTCCGAGCCATTTGTTGACTTGTTTGGCAAGATCAAGATACTGGAAAAAACTGTCTTCGGTATCTTTCCACGCCGGAATCGACACTTTGGCATCAAGTTCCCCGCCGGGTAATTTGCCTTCTGTTACCGTTAATTGCGATTGGGCAACGGTAATGCCGGAAAATTTCGGTGCGTATTTATCGCTCATGAATCCGTAACCGTAACCGCCGAGAACCTGACCAACACCGAGCAGAAGGAAGACCATCATACTCTGGGCACTGGCTTTCAGGTTTTCCGGGGCAACCTTTTCGGCGTACATGTAAGCGGCAACATACAGGAACGTGTAGCAAAGACCGTGAAACAACAGACCTGCCACGGCGGTCTCGAAATAGGGTTGAGCAAAGCAGCAATACCGAATCGCCCACGCCGCCATCCCGATGAGCAACACGTTCTTCAAACCGAAGCGCGGAATACAGAACGGCAATGCAAGCATGAAGAGAATTTCGGAGAACTGATTGACCGTTCCCAGTGCAACCGGCGACGGATAACCTCGCTCCGTGAGAAATGGAACCAGGGCGGGGAAAAAGTAGTTGCAAGCCGGTATGCTTGCCAAAAAGGCACAGATGACGAAAATGGTGAACGAAAAATCTTTGAACAGCGACATCACGCCGAGTCCGCTACCGGACTTTTCACCGGGAGCCGGTGCGCCTTTCGGCGGCGTGTTGGGGAGAGTCATAGCATACAGAGCAAGGAACACGCTCACACCGCCGCCGACAAAGAAAAAGTTCGGCGTTTCTGCACCGCCGCAAAAACCGGCAATAACAAGGTTGACGGCAATCCAGCCAAGTGTTCCGAACACGAACACATAAGGTGCCATACTCGCTTTGGGCAAATGTTTGAACACGATGGAGTTGATCAAGCCCATCGTCGGCATAAAACAGATACCGGAAAGGAGCATCAGTGCCATCAGGGCGGGAAACGACTGCCAGCCGTTCAAACAGAGCAGACCGCAAGCGAGCAGAGCGAGTCCGCCGATGAAGTGGAGCAGGGACATTACTTTTTGTGCGGAAAAATACCGGTCAGCAATTGGACCAATGAACAGCGGAGCGATGATGGCTCCGAAGGGGATGGCGTTGTAAAGCGAACCGATTTCACTGCCGCCGAATTTAAGGACTTTGTCGGTGTAACCGCTGAGTGCTCCTGCCCAGGCACCCCAAATGGCGAATTGGCAAAAGTAGGCAATGCAAAGTCGGGGATACGCCAAGATGGCTCTGGATTCTGACATGACAATTTCTCCTTATAAAGTGATGTTGTACGAGATAAACCACCGCATTGTAACACAATCATGTGGAGAATCAAGACTTTATGATCGGGTTCCACGAGAGTTGCAAGTTTTGGGAACAGTGTATGATACACTATTTATCATGTTGCCGATTAGTCTGTAATTTTCAATTTTCCGCCTAACACGTTTGTGCGTAAGGGGTTATGTAAATATCAAAAAACCACGAACGACACTTGACGAATATACAACCTAAAACTGAACTTGCAAACGTACAGCCCGATTGATTTTTTGGTGCCTACTTCAACATCAGGGACTCGCAAGAATGCAATTTTAGAGCGTGTTTGTTCATTTCCAAAACGTTTTAATCATCGTAAACAGTTTCCCATAATCGACGGGCTTCGTCGTGTATTCACTGCAACCCGCCTCTAATGTTTTTTCCCGGTCTCCCGGCAGGGCATGTGCCGTTACCGCAATAATCGGCTTGGAATAACCTTTCGCCCGAAGATGCCGAGCCGCTTCGTAACCATCCAATACCGGCATTTGCATGTCCATCAAAATAATGTCGAATGGTCTGTCCTTCACTTCCGCTTCGGTAATTTTATCAACACCGATCTGTCCATTGTCTGCGAGTTCAACGATTGCCCCCGCCTTTGTCAACTGATTTGAAAGAACAATCTGATTCACCTTCGTGTCTTCCACGTACAACACCCGGCAACCAGCAAGTATCTGCCCCACTCCCGACGCTGTTTGAGTTACAGACGGCGGCACGGCATAAGTTCGTAGTATTCTTTTTGTGTCCATCATGTCTTCCGCACCCTCCGCCTTCGGCGGCTCTTGCGGCGGAGCATTCACTGCCAAGCCCGGAAAGGTAAACGTAAATGTACTTCCCCGTTCGAGTTGACTCTCGACCGTAATACTGCCATTCAAGATTTCCGCCGACTGCTGCGCCACTGAAAGACCAATGCCTGTGCCGCCGTACTTCCGCGTGAGCGTCTCATCGGACTGCGAAAACGGCTTGAAAATATTGTACAACTGTTCAGGATCAATGCCGATGCCCGTGTCGCTGACCGAGATGAAGAGCATGTTCGGCTCCGAAGAAGTTCCGTAACGGATCGAAATGCCCCCCTGTTGCGTGAATTTGACCGCATTGCCGATGAGATGGATCAACACCTGCCGGATGTGCGCCGGATCGCTTCCGATCCATTCCGGTATGTTCTCCATTTCGGCAACAGTCAGCGTCAGCGATTTGTTTTCGGCTCGGCTTCGCAGCATATCGGCAACATCAGTAATCAGGTTGCGGAGATGCACCGGTACGGTCTTCAAGCGTAACGTTTGGTTTTCGTCCAGTGCCGCCACACTGAGAACATTTTCGACCATTTCGAGTAGGTTTTTTCCGCTTTCCCTCATCTGCCGGACTGCTTCGGCGCACAGTGACCGCTCCTCGGCGGCACAATTTTTTATGCGGCGGGAGAGAATCTCGGTGAAACCGAGCATTGCATTGAGCGGTGTGCGGAATTCATGACTCATATTGGTCAGGAACAATGTCTTCGTTTGTAATGCTTTGTCAGTAATGCGTTTGGCATCGATCAATTCCGAGACGGTATTTTTCAATTTGTCTGCCAATCGATTGACGGTTCTCATTTCGCGTTGAAGACGGTTGATAAACAGCACCGCCCCAAAATAGGAAAATGCAGCGAGACAGAACAAACTCATCGGATAAATCCTTCCGAGAAACATTTGCCGGTGAACGATATTAACCCTGAAATCCATTGCCAATACCCCGTCTATTTTTCCGTCGGGAGTCCAAATCGGTTCTGCAATGGTGAACCACTTGCCCCATTCATCATCGAAGGGTTCGAAATACATTGCCCGCTCTTTATGGTCTTGAACATACTGAAACAGCGGAGATGCCGGATAAAATTCGCCGATGTCGTTCGGCTTTTCGGTAATATCAATGACTCCATTGTGATTGGCATCCGAAATCGGCGCAATAATGAATTGGCGCCGCTCTTTATCGACGTTCCGCATCGTGTAAGCATAGCCAAGGTAGATGTTTGCCCTAACGGCACAGTCGAGCGTATCAACGAGTTGCGTAAAGAGGGGATCATCTTCGGGTGTACCATCTTCGGCACGGACTCGAAATTCGAGCGGTCGGTCATCGGGAGCCGTGAGAATGCAAGCCGGACTTGCCCCTGTGTAAACCGTCATCCACTCGGAATTGTTGTCATCGGCATACCGCCATTGCAATCGGTAAGTTGTCGCGGGGCGGACGGGCTGCCAAGTGAATGCGATCCGTTTGGAGCAACGTTCGAAGGCATGATTGTCCTCAGTGAGAGCGGCAACCGCCCACTGATTTCGCCGTTGAACTTGAGTCTGTGCGTGTGAATTGAATCGCCAAGCGTGCCAGCCGCCGGTTAAACCTTCGGGAACCTTCAATTTTTCTTGGACGGAATCGCCATCGTCCCAAATGTTGCGTTCGACGGCAAAATCTTTCTCACGGGGATATACTTGATCGGGTTGTACCACAACCGGTTCTGACCAATCGGAAAAGAATTCGGGATGACCAGGCTGGATTTTTCCGTGATCCAGTCTGCTCACGAAATCGGCGTAGGAAGCAGCCAATTTGGAGGAAGTATCCCGCCAAAACAGCCGTTGCGAATGAATGGAAACGGACATGCCGAGTGAACCGAGCAGAAGGATCGCCAGAAATCCGCTCCAAACCAAACCAAGGAATCGGGAGGAACGTTTTCGATAGGCCAGCCAAACCGAACAGGCGATCATGCAGAGAAACAGGATCACATTGACGGCAATGAGATCGTAGTAAACGGAGTAGTCGTTGCCGATGAGATGGGCTTGCGGTGTCATTACGGCGGAAATAAAAGGCAAGTCGTCGGGTACAGATTGTACCGGATTTCTTGGCGGTTGGCTACCGCTTGCGCAAAAGATGTGCAAGTTCGTTTTTTCCCGTCACCTCTTGCGAAGGCAGGGAACTATACTGCAACCGGGTAGTTTTTTGAGTTTTACCCGCGCATCTTCCGTGGTGAAACATGCGGAAGAACCAAGTATATCTGCTTTCAAAACGGTTTTGAGAGTGACCGGTGACGTGTCCAAGAGGGGCGAAACAAGGATGCGAATGTCAATCCCATGATAATAACACCGATGAAACTTTCCGGTACAAATGTCCAAAGTAAAACGCCGGCGGTCATTCCCCAAAAATGAGGGAATTGCAGCCATAATTCCATGAGGTGAACCCAACGTACCGACAAGAGCACAAAAACCGGCAACAGCAACGCAACATAGATTCCGAGCCAAACACGATCTGAAAACCAATCAGACCATGATTTTTTATTTGGTTTCGAGGTGAAATGAATGGTCCGAATTCCTCCTTCTTCTGCTCCGGACAGATGCTGCATTTCATCAGAGATTCGTCCTTGCCAATAAACATGCGAATTCAAAATCGGGACAGTTTTTTGGGGGATTGTCTCTACTACGGTTCCGAATTTTTCTTGTATGGTTTGTTTTTTATTGTCTCTCATTGCATTCCGGGTCCCTGCTCCCATTGTTTCCCAGAATGAACGGATGGAACCAGACGTCTCTGTCTTCTCCAACCCCGGATCAATAGTACGGACAATCAATTTCGGCTTAACATTTTGCGACGAGAGCCGGGCAAACTGAAAATCAACTTTGTCCGCTACGGTATTCCATTCGTCCGACCAATGCGAAAACCAACGTTGCGACTCCTCCTGTTTTGCGGTGATGGGAAGAGTACGTAATAGGTGAAGTAAATTATTTTCCCGAATAAGACTGACACCGACGGACGATAGGACCGCATCCTTTCCTGACAGAGGAACGTGGTTTTGCAAATCGTGTACTTCATGCTTTTCCGAAATAAGTTCGATGTTCAGTGCCGGTACATGACCTTCGAACGCCGCCGTCCAAAGCGTTTCCTGAACAGTAATTCCTTCCAGGACAGGAAATCGAAGCGGCGAGACTACCTGTTCGCTATTCCATTGTTTGAGCGGCCGATGAATCGCAGCGCGGAACAACATGTTAAACCGTTGCGGATAATCACTCGTTCCGATATGGACTCGCCATCGGTGTTTTTCTTCGAGCCGGGTACGGTCTAAAATTGCGCCAGCGGAGGAAATTTGGATTGGTTCATATTCCGGCGGCATTTGCAAAACGAAACTGTCCTGTCCCTGATTCCGCAAATCAACGGTAACAGCTCCAAACACTGTTCCATCTCTCTTAATCAAAAAGCCAATATCGTAAAAGAGAGCGGTTAACTTCGATTCGGCTTGACTGACTGTTGCCGAAAAATTGGTATCTGCTGCCAAAAATAACAAACGCGGAGCATCCGTATTTTGTCCTTCGATTGCCTCCAAACGATTCAAATCCCAGCGGATGATTTCATTTCCATGTCTGCGTGGTAAATCAATAAAAATTTCCGACTCAAACTGATCTGCATCTCTGGCAAGGGGAAAAACACTGGGAAGCGAGACCGTTCTTGACGTGTTCAGGGAGACGGTCATTTTAAAATTTTGCTCTCCTTGCATCGGTTCTCTGGGAATTAATACCAATACCGGCTGTCCGCCCGTATATTCGAGCGACCAATTGGTATAAGGCTCCATTGATTGAATGATTCCGCAACGTTCATCCCATTGGAAGGCAAATTGTTTGAGATCGCCGCCGGTGATATTGCCGGTGAAATCAAGTGTCATAGACCAGTGTCCATCGGGATCAACATCCAACGACAAACCGGTTTTGCATTGAACCTTCGGACGATTAGGCGAAAACATAAATTGTAACGGTTCGGTCTTCGCGTCGGTTTCCGGCGAAACAAATTCCGTCCATTGTGTTTTTTGCCAAGTGCCTATCGGAAGAGGGAGTGAAAACGAATCAGGAGCGGCAGGGACCGTACTTAATTTTGCCCAGCCGCTCTGTCCAGACGGGGTCATGGATGCAATGACTGCCGGTGTTCTGAAAAAGTTAAAAAAATGATCGGTTACATGAACCTCGTCAAACGTCAACTCCGGAATAGGAAAGTGCTCCGGCATCTCTGCTGTGTCAAAAAAACCTCGAACGGTAACAGTATATTTTTCGGTAACGGAGTCTTTGAAAAAAATAAGGTACTGTTCCGGCGCGGTTTGTTGGTACCGAGACTCAACAAGAATGTTTCGGGCATTCCGCACTTCGACAGACTCGATTTGCATCGGATGATCTGTTGAAAACTGCTGCTGGAAAATCTGAAAATCCGTGGTAAACTCGCCAATGGTGTGAACCTTTAATTCGTTTGCGTCAAATTGAACCGATTGCGTAACCACTACATTTGAAACCGCCTTTTTAGAGCGGACACGGAGCGTCCAATCTGGTTCCGTTTTTGTAAGGTCATATTCGGCGTCAGGACGTTCATTAGAAATATCATTTCGTCTTGTGAACATCTCCGCAAGTTCTAGAAAGGTGTTATTTCCCAAAAGCGGAGCAGTGAAATCCGAAATCCCTCGCCAACCCGACATAAAACCGCTACTGCGCCCCTCTGCGGGAAAATCGACATCGAGAGTCGGATCAACAAAAACCGCAAGCATTGACTTCGTGATCCGGGATTGTAAAACTTTGAATTCAGGAAGACGAATATTCCCGATACCATTACTGAAGTTGTTAATATCCCGCAGGACAAAATCGGCTTGTAAAGTCAACACTCCTGAAACCGGCGGCTGAAAGTTAATCGTAGAGACATCGTATAGGGAATCCACTGGACTGTCAAAAGACCGCACCTCTGCAGCCGTTTCCGACCGCGGAACAATGGGATATTCAACACACGTAAACTGTCCCGAACGAGTCCAGCGAGGATCGGTGAGAATGGTCAAATGCTGGATTTTCTCGCCGCTAATGCGGACTCGGAATAACACTTTCAGTACGATTTGCGTCAGTTTCGGTTCAACCCAAAAAAATTGTTCGACTTCGTTCGCTGATGCACTTCCCCGATTTGGACCGTCGAGCCACGAGAGCAACAGTTGTTCGGCCGCTCCCAATTCTGCCATTACCACCGGTGACAATACGGTGTTTACCGTCACTGCGCCCAGTGCATCAGGAACATTCATCGACGAAATATCCGGCGGAACGTTCAGCCGCAACGTCGAATGAGGAACCTTTGGAATTGCAAAAGCGATTTGACTTATTTCGCCGTCGTTTTGTAACGTTACTTTGGGAGACAAAGCAATTTCCAATGTGTGTTTTCCCGGTGTTTCATTTTCGATTATAAAAGAGATACCGCTTTTTGATTCATTTTTCCATATCGGTTGAATCGGTCGGGAATTCCAATAGAACCGTCCTTGTACTGCGGGTAAATCAGGCAGAGTGACCGTAACACTGGGTGAATGAAGGTATATCTCGTAAATTGCCTTGAAATCGCCAGAACATGCGAGTTGCCCCGACGTTTCGCGAACCAATGAGCCTTGATAAACCGCTTTAATAATGTTCCATTGTTGCGAACCGACAGACTCATTGGTTTTGATGCTTCGATCCAATTGTTCGAGCATTTTTACTGGTACCACAACTTTTTCCCCTACAAGTTGTCCTTCCGAATCGGCGGGATAAAAAACCCGATGTGGTTCTTTTCGGGAGGAATCCAGTATTTGTACTGGGACTGTTTGTGCGGTAACAGATACGGACAGCCCCGCCGACAAAACGCAAAGCAATAGAGTTCGGAGAGTCAACGGCATGGGAACAAACGAAATCGAACATTCGGTCGAATCATCCTGGGCAGGACGTTCCGGTGACGCATCACTCGCAGCGAATTGAGTACGAATACAAATAAACGCAAACGAAACAAGAACTCCGAGAAAAGCACCGCTCGGAATACCGATGTAACACAGCGGTACCGCCCTGGCAATCAATTCAAAAGTAATCAACAGAATCAGCAGAAAAACCGGTGAAGACAGCGGCTTTCTACTGGTGATCAACAAGACGGATAAAAATGCGATCCACTGTAGTGCCGTAAACTTTTGGTGATGCACAATGTAGAGTGGTTGTTCCGTATCGTTCGGCAATTCGTAAGCATTCCAATCCGAAATTAATGCTGTTCCCTGTACGGCTTGTGCCGAAACTGACCAGGGAATTGAGGACAGAGTCGTCTCCGACAACCATCGCAACGGGGGAAACCACTCGGGTGAATCCGGGTCTAAGGCATCAAAGGGGACAATTCGAACGCAGAGTCCTGCCGGTACTGGTTGAAACTGCCTATTGAGCGAAAGTGCCATTGGGGTAGTGAATGCGAATCGGTACTCCTTGATACTATCCGAACGTGTTTTGGCGGCTATCAACAGCACCAGTCCCATTTGTTCAAAAAGTTTTTCCCGAACGTTCCCAACATGAATCGAGCCGATATTCTCTATCGGT
>Ga0082212_10010913_pt1 | contig 11563 bp, 3 predicted proteins | sample TergutNt197P3_FD_71548 | JGI IMG/M metagenome (GOLD analysis project Ga0082212, IMG submission 71548) | Neocapritermes taracua P3 segment gut microbial communities from Petit-Saut dam, French Guiana - Nt197 P3 | ecosystem: Host-associated > Arthropoda: Insects > Digestive system > Gut ... | reverse complement strand
CGCTATATAGGCATCGAACTCGGCGACCATTGCTACACCCACTGCTTACCGCGTTTAAAAGCCGTTGTGGATGGTGAACAGGGGGGTATTTCTAAAGCACAAAACTGGCAAGGCGGCGGCGGTTTCAAATTTTACGAGCTTGCGCCGACGCTCATTGTCAGTGATAAATATGGACAACCCGTCATCAGCGATAACTACAATCCGCAGATGCTGGTCGCTGCCGTAGCGAAGCTCAATGGTTTTGTATATGCCCCGGATTCAGAAACTTTCTGGAAACAAGGAAAGAGCCAAGACAATAGTTTCATCTACATTACCACCCAATATCTTACAGCCGCGCAGTTGGACGAAATCGCCGGCGATCTGGCGGATTATGAGCGGTTGCTCATCTGTGCGCCGGCGTTTGATGTGGGACTCGGCAAGCGGTACGACAATATCGATGTGCGGAAAATCCCGCAGTCGGTATTGTCGAAATGCGAATACGGCGCGGATAACTACAACTTGAATATTATAAATCCGCCGGAATTGGACGAGGAGGAATGGGACGATGTTGAACAGTAATGCGAAATATATCAACAACCGGCTTGCTCTTCGTCCCCCGCAGACGGAGAGCTTGGAGCGGTTTGCACGGATTACGGCCACGCTCTCACTATCTAAAACCCCTGATCTGACAGACGAGTTTGCGAAAATCCGCACGCTGTTCCCGACGCTGTCCAGCTTTGAGCGCGAGTTCCCCTCCGTCTGTTTCGCCCTTGCCACCGGCATAGGCAAAACACGGCTGATGGGGGCACTGATTGCGTATCTCGTCTATGAGAAGGGTACCAAGAACTTTTTCGTCATGGCGCCCAACCTTACGATTTATAAGAAACTGAAGGCCGATCTCGGCGATCCTTCCAAGCCGAAGTATGTGTTTAGGGGGCTGGATAAGTTCGTTACCCCGCCGCGAATGATTGACGGCGATAATTATGAAGAGTTCCGCCAGATGTCGCTTTTTGATGACGGCGTCACCATCAACGTATTCAATATCAGTAAACTAAACTCCGAAAGCGGGCGTATGCGACGACTGCAGGAAGTGCTGGGGCAATCCTATTTTTCGTATCTGCAATCTTTATCAGACCTCTGTATTTTCATGGATGAGAGCCACCACTACCACGCCGACCGCGGCTTTGAAACCATAAACGAGCTTCAACCCATTTTGGGCGTAGAACTTACGGCGACGCCGCAAATTCAAAAAGGCGCGAGAAAGATCGACTTCAAGAATGTTGTGTATGAGTATTCCCTTGCCGCCGCTCTGAACGACGGGCTGTATGTTAAAGTCCCGGCAGTCTTCACCCGCCGTGATTTTCGGCCGGAAGAATATACGCCGGTGCAGCTTGACCGCGAGAAGCTAAATGATGGGATCCGCATCCACGAAGAAACAAAGAGCCGTTTGGACGTATATGCCCGAACTCACGGCAAGCCTATCGTGAAGCCGTTTGTGCTTGTAGTAGCCAAGGACACCGAGCATTCACGGCAAATCCGTGAGTATCTGATTTCAGACGGTTTTTTTCGTGGTTACTACAAAGATAAAGTATTGGAAATCAACTCGGCGCAGCGTGGCGCGGAAAAAGATGATAACATTGAGCTTCTATTGTCGCTGGAGCATCCGGATAACCGTATAGAGATCGTTATCCATGTCAATATGCTGAAAGAAGGCTGGGATGTAACCAATCTATATACTATTATCCCGCTACGCGCGTCGGCGTCTGAAACACTGACCGAGCAGACTATCGGACGCGGTCTTCGTCTGCCTTATGGCCAGCGCACCGGAGTGGATGAGGTAGACCGCCTTTCCATTGTCAGCCACGATCGCTATCAAGCCATCGTAGACCTTGCGAAAGACCCCAACTCGCTTGTGCGTAAGGTCTTTTACATTGAGGAACAGGAAACGCCTGAAAATGACGACCAAAGAGAAACAGTGGAAATGCCTGCAGTTTACGACCTAATAACATCAGAGCCAACCTTTACCGAGCAATTGACGCTCACGCTTCGTGATACCGCAACGCCGTATTTCATTGAGCAGAAAACGCCGGAGCAAACCGTTGCCATCGCAAGTATGGTTCAGCATATCACAGCGAAAACGGTGGTCGAGGTAAACCGTCAGGTCAGATCGATTAATGCCATCAACGAACCGGATATACGCAAAATCGTTCATTCCAGTATCATTAACGAAACAATCCGGCAATTCCCGGAACTACAGCTTCAAAAGGAAGATTTGGAAGCCGTTGTCACGACCGCAATCGAAACTTGCGCCCAAGCCTTGACAGCTAATGTGATCCCAATCCCTCAATCGGTCGTTCAGCCGCATACTGAAGTAAAGCGAGGTTTTTATGATTTCACGCTGGATACTCGCAATATGCATTGGCATCCTTCCGATGACACGCTCCTTGGTACCGAGTTACAGGAAGGCGGCGAAACCTTCACGATGAATACCGGTACTGCGGCATTCGCTAAAATGGACACGGTAGAAAATGAGATTGTACGGCACATAATCATTCACGATAATATAGATTACGCGAATTGCTCAGAGCTTATTTTCGCCCTGATCGCAGATGCAAAAAAGCATTTCAAGTCGTACCTGAGTGATGAAGAAACCGAGAAGGTCATGAGGAACCGCCAGCGAACCATCGCCGAAATTATCTACTCACAAATGAACGAACATTTTTATAAAGAGGAGGTAAGCTACCGCGCCGCCAATATGCGTCCTTTTTCCCGGATAGAGCCGAGTTTCGGCGGTAAATTCAAATCTGACGAAATATACGATTTGCGCGCCCCTCTCGCAAAGTCAGAAGTTAAAAGCAAGGTGTTCAGCGGCTTTAAGAAAGCCGGACATACACTATATAAATTTGACAGCGATACAGAGCGGTTATTCGCAATCGTATTGGAAAATGACGATACTGTCCTTCGTTGGCTCCGCCCTGCGCCGCGGCAGTTCAACATCTATTGGGGTCATGGTGGCGCTAACAGGTATGAGCCGGACTTCATCGTGGAAACCTCTGATGTTATCTATATGTGCGAGCCGAAGGCAAGCAGAAATGTTGATGATCCGGAAGTCAAAGAAAAAGCAATCGCGGCGCGGGAATATTGCAGAGCCGCAAGTGAGTTCAATGCCCAAAATGGCGGGAAGCCTTGGGTGTATGTACTCATCCCTCACGATGAAATCCGCCCGCAGTCCAGCTTTGGGTATTTAATGAAAAACTGCATTCCCTTGGAGCAGTTGCACTTGACTATGTGAGAATACGGCAGAAAGGAAGCGCAAAATGAGATTTTTCCATATATCTGATTTGCATCTTGGCAAGCGTGTCAACGAGTTTTCTATGATTGAAGATCAGTTCGACATTTTGCAAAAGATTGTTCTGTTTGCCAAGGATGAAAAACCTGACGCCGTTTTGATTGCGGGCGACGTCTACGATAAGGCTACGCCCACGGTGGAAGCGATTCAACTGTTGGACAGATTTCTCGTGTGGCTCAATGAATTGGACATCACCGTCTTCGTGATTTCCGGCAACCATGACAGCGTCGAGCGTATGGCGTTCGGCGCCGACCTACTCAAACACAGTAATGTCCATATTGTGCAGTCTTATCGAGGGCAAATAACCCCCATTTCATTGAACGATGAGCATGGTAATCTCAACGTATGGATGCTGCCATACTTAAAACCGGTGCTTGTCCGGCGGGAATTGGATAAGCAAGACATCGTTACATACACCGAAGCATTAGCTGCTGCATTATCAAATATAAAGATTGATACTTCGGCACGGAATATCCTCGTGGCTCACCAATTTGTAACAGGGGCTGTAACCAGCGAATCCGAGGAACTATATATTGGTGGCTCAGAGAACGTAGACGGTTCTCTTTTCGATGCGTTCGACTATGTTGCGTTAGGGCATTTGCACCGCCCACAGAGTATTGGACGAGAAACGCTGCGTTATTGCGGGACGCCGTTGAAATACTCTTTCTCCGAAGTGAATGATCAAAAATCTGTCACCGTCGTTGACATGGGTAAAAAAGGCGAAGTTATCATTTCCGAACTCCCACTTGAACCGGCGCACGGAATGCGGGTGATCCGCGGCACTTATAACGAACTTATGAACCGCAGCCATTATCGCAGTACAAATACCGACGATTACGTCCGTATCATTTTGACTGATGAACATGAGGAACCGGATGCGCGTCGTAAACTTGAAATGGTTTATAAGAACCTGATGAGTCTTGAATATGACAATACGCGCACCCAATCGTCTTCTTCGTTCACGACGGCTGCATCCGCCGAAAAAAAGACTCCTACACAGCATTTTGGGGATTTCTTTGAAATGCAAAACGGTCAACCTATGAATGAAGATCAAACAGAGTATGTCGCCAATCTGTTCAATCAGATATTTGAGGAGGCGAACACATGAAACCTTTGAAACTGACTATGTCCGCCTTCGGGTGCTATTCTGCAAAAGAAGAAATTGATTTCACCTTGTTTGGTGATGAAGGGCTATACCTCATTTCCGGTGATACCGGAGCGGGCAAAACGACGATTTTCGATGCCATCACGTTTGCGCTTTATGGAGAGTCCAGCGGCGACAACCGCGAGCCGGGTATGTTGCGCAGCAAATATGCCGAACCCGACGCGGAAACCAGCGTCGAGTTCATCTTCACATACCACGGTAAAACTTACCGGGTTAAACGTAATCCCACATATGATCGGCTAAAGCAACGCGGTGAAGGTACAACAACACGGCAAACGGAAGCCGAATTGGATTTGCCCGAAGGCCGTACCATAACGCGGGTCCGTGAAGTGGATGCAAAAATTATTGAGATACTCGGAATCACGCGCAACCAGTTTGTGCAAATAGCGATGATCGCGCAGGGAGAATTCCTAAAAGTCCTTCACGCAAGTACAGAAGAACGTATGGAAATATTCCGTAAGATTTTTTATACAGATAAATATAAGGCGTTCCAAGATCAAATAAAACGTGACGCAAATACTCTGTCTTCTGATACAAAAAAGCAAAAGGATGGCTATAACTTTTACCTTGGCAGTATTCAAGCGAATGAGGATATCGATGTAATTGAAAAATTAGGCGAAGCTCAATCTGGCCTGTTATCGTTTGATGAAACGATAGATTGGCTTGCTAACCTAATCGACGCTGATAGTGAAGCGTTCACAACTAACTCCAGATCGCTCGATGTATTCAATGAAAGGCTCGGAGAAATCAATCAACGACTGGGGCAAGCAGAGCAAGATAAAAAAGCGCGCATTTCATTGCAATCAGCAAAAGATCGCTTGCCTGTTGAGGAAACGGTTATGGGCGAAGCTGAAGCATCGTTGAACGCAATAAAAAGCAAGCAACCGGAAAATGATTTAATCAAGGTTCAGATTGCTGAAATTCAATCCTCGATACCGAAATATCAGCAATTGCAAACACTCATCAACACAATTAATACGAATACTGGTAAGCTGGAAATCGAAAAGAAAAACGTCATTGACTTGACTGAGAAACAAGAATCGGATACCAATGCGCTTCAAGCCGCTAAGGATGAATTAAAGACATTGGAAGACGTGGCGGCAATCATTGAGTCGCTAAATGGTAAAAAGGCTGCTCTGGCAACAAGGCAGATTAATCTGGACGCCTTGCAAGAGTCTCTTGTTGACTACTCCGAGTTGCTTGAAACCCTTAAACTCGCACAAGATGATTATATTTCAAAGTCTGAACATTCAGGTCATCTCCGAAGTGATTACGATTTATTAAACCGTGCTTATCTTGACGAACAGGCGGGCGTATTAGCCGCAGAGTTGCACGAGGGGGATCCTTGCCCGGTATGCGGTTCAACAGTACATCCTATTCTTGCCGTGCTGTCAGGCAAGGCGCCGACAAAGGCAGAACTTGACAAAGCCAAAAAAGCCGCAGAAAAGGCAGAGAAAGATACCTCGGACTCCAGCAATGTCGCCAACAATCTCAAAGGTCAGTCCGATACCAAGAAAAAAGAAATAATTATTGCTGCTAATAATTACTTGGATAGTGTGGAATTTGATGCTATACCGTCTGCTTTAACCGAGGCTCTCACAATTGTCGCTTCTGGAATTTCAAATGTTGACGGGCAGCTTAATGAGCAGTCAACAAGATCATCTCGCAAGACAAAACTCGAAGAAGAAATCCCATTGCTTGAAACCGCTCTTGTTGAAACCAATGAAGGATTACGAAAATCGGTCACAGCGGTTGCTACCTTGGGTACGCAGATCGACTCTGATTGCAAGCAACGCGATGAACGAGCTGCCGAACTCAAATTCAAGAGCGAAACAGAAGCAAATGACGAAATAACTGCGCTTGGCGCAAAAACAAAAACTTTCGACGATACTCTCTCCGCAGCACAAACTACATTTGACGATGCAAAAGAAAAGGCTAATAACACTGCCACAGAGATAGAAACGCTGCGAGGGCAAATCGCGGATTCCGAACCGTTGGATTACGATGCGATTCTGGAAGAAAAGACAACCACCGAAAACACGCAGCGCGACTTGATAAAGCAGAACCAGCAGATATCTACTCGCCAATCGACCAACCAAACCGCATTAAATGGCATGATAAAGGCGGTTGAATTGTTATCCACGATGGAAGCCCGCTATAAGTGGTTAAAAGAACTCTCAGACACCGCTAACGGCGATATTTCCGGAAAAGCGAAAATCAAGCTGGAAACCTATATTCAAGCTGCGTATTTTGACAGCATTATCGCCCGCGCCAATTTGCGGCTTTTACAAATGTCCAATATGCAGTTTGAGTTAAAGCGGCGTGGCGAAAGCGGCAAGCAAGGACAAAGTGGCTTAGATTTAAATGTTATCGACCACGGGAACGGTTCCGAACGCGACGCGCGGACGCTGTCGGGCGGCGAATCGTTCATTGCTTCATTGTCATTGGCCCTCGGACTATCCGATGAAATCCAAAGCAATGCCGGCGGGATTCGGTTGGACTCGATGTTCGTTGACGAAGGTTTTGACTCGTTGGATGAAACAAAGTTAGCACAAGCGATGCAAGCTCTCGTAAGCATATCGCAAGCGAATCGCCTCATCGGTATTATATCGCACGTCGCCGGGTTGGATGAAAAGATTGATAAAAAAATAGTGGTTACAAAAGAACGCGGCGGCGGTAGTAAGGCTGTAATACAAGTATGATTTATGTGGATTTGTCAAAGCAACTAAGAAAGCAATCTGGAGAGTGTGAATTTGAACGATAGAGTAACACGCCAAGTAGAAACTATGAAGCAAGGCTATATTCTTGATCCTAACCGCATTTTAGCGGATTACCGAAAAGAAACAGCCGAGATTCGTGGTTATCATGGGCGAGAATTGTTAGAGCTACTACAAAACGCAGTTGACGAACTGGGCGGCACGAATGACCGCTCTGTTTCTGTTGTGTTGCGTGATAATGTGCTGACAATTTGCAATAACGGAAGCGTGTTCACTTTCGAGGGTTTTATTTCTCTGATGTATTCTAACCTCAGCCCAAAACACAACAAAAACGAGTATATCGGCAATAAGGGGACGGGGTTTCGCTCCATACTGAACTGGGCAGACTGCGTTCGGATTTATAGCGGCGACTTGTCTGTAGAATTTTCTGACGCTTACGCGCAGGAGACAATGATTGAATTGCTCGAAAACACCAGTATTGCCGAGTTTTGTGCTTTGCACGATGAAGTTAAAATTGCTACTCTCGTTGCGCCACGATTGATTCCTGCGCTACATAATAAAGTATATGACACCGTAATCGAAGTAGAGTTGAAAGCAAATGTCGTGGATAAAGTTTTGGGGCAGCTTCGGCAGCTTAACTCAAAAACAATTCTATTTTTAGAAAAGTTAGAAACCTTAATTGTTGAGTATAACGGGGACGTTTTATTGTTTCAAAAAGACCCCTCCGAGCGTAACAACGGCGTTTGTGATGTAACGATTACAACAAAGAAAGACGATGAGATTATCGAGCGAGACGAGTGGTCGGTTCTGTCCCGAGAAGGAGAGTTCGAGAATCAAAAATATGGCGTGATGGTCGCCTACAAGGAAGATATGTCTGTCGTCCCTGATGTCCTGTACAGTTTCTTCAAAACAAAGGTGCAGTTTCCAGTTCACGCACTCGTTCACGCTACTTTTGATTTGAACGCAGAAAGAAACCATCTTAGTGAAACAGAAGCCAACAAGCACATCCTCCGAGTTATTTGCGATACGCTTGTTGAACTTGCGCTTCGGACAACCTCGGAGAACTTAAATTATGCACCCCTCTCTTTGCTTTCCACAATAAGGGACTTCCCCGGAGAACTAAGCTGGGATGATTTTAATATTAGCGAGTATTATCTTGAGACGGTTGCCGCAAGTTGTGTTTTTCCCACCGTGAATGATAAATATGTTACGTTTGACGAAAGACCAAAATTCTACGACAGCAACATTGCGGATTTCCTGAGCGGTACAACTTTTGAAGTATTAATGCCTTCGACTGCTAACACCGAGATTAAGAATTTACTAAAGGCAATCTCAAAGCACAGAAAAATAGTGATGCGTTACTCGTACAATGAAATCACAACGGGTATAAATACGGTTTTGCCATCGCTTCAAATCCGAGAAAGAGCGGCACTGTGGCTTGCCTTTGCAAATGAGTATAGAACCGAGATTTCGACAGGCAACAAGCCACACTTTGTTATAGATATCAATGGAAAGGCTGTAGTGGATGGTCAGCAAGTATTTCTGCCTGCGGAAAACGTCACGTTTTCCTCTCCGCCTGATTTTACAAAAATCGTTTTCATGCATAAAGACCTTGTGGCTGCTTTACGAGATTTGTATGGGAAAGACAGCACGTTGAGAATCCTCGCTACCGAACTTTCAAAATTCGATGTTCGTGAGTACAACCTTGCTAATATCGTTAATGCCGTCATTTCGCGTCTGAGAAGCCGCACTCATCAAACAAGCAAAAAAACAAGAGGGTGCTACGAAGAAACAATCGAATGGCTATGGAAGCTGTGGAAAGCTGGTGTTTTAAAAAATGAAATGCCTACGATGACCACGGTTCCATTGATGAACCGTAACGGCGAAGCGAAAAATGCGAATGAGTTATATTTGGGTCAAGAATTTGGCAATGATATAGCCGAATGCATATTCACAAGCCGTAACGACCTTTTTGTTGCACTGCCAAGACGAATAGAATTAACCGATTTATCTAAGCAGCAGTATATCGACTTTCTGTCCACGTTAGGTGTCGCCCGCTTTCCTCGTATAAGGAAAACAAAAGTACAGCCAATCCCGGCAGATTACAGAGAACTTTTATATAAAAGCATTAGAAAATACCCCCTGCTCGCAGAGGATAACCGTTATCATAATGAACAAGAACTCCGCACGGCAACCCTCAGCCATGTTGAGGTTGCTTTGGTAGAGCATCTTGACGTAATTCTCGAAAAATCGACCACTAAAAGCGTTATTGACTGGATTAGACAAGATGAAAGCCTACGCCAATTATTGTCGAGTTACGAACCCGGCACAAGCCGTGCATTTGTTTATAACCAATATCAGCAAAAATCTCGTACAGTCAACGGTGAACAGTTAGCTTCTTACCTGCGGTTTGTTTTCGCCACGAGTGCATGGATAGAAGTCGACGGCGTGAGATACTCTCCAAAGCAGTGCCTGTTTGTGGGCCGAATTGGTACGCTGTTTGCACCTATTGTTGTTGCACCTGCTTTGGACTTATTTATTAATAATCCAAGTCGGAGAATTGCGGAAACTGACACCATTCAGGATATTTTAGAACAAATAGGCTCCGCGTCAGATTATTCGGAGTTAGAAACGGAAACCCTTTACTCGTTGCTGCTTGCACTACCTGAAATCGACGAAAGCGGCGAAATAAGTAAAGCACTCTATACATCGATTTTGAAAAGCGGAGGGTTAAAAAGTCTCGACACAAAGAACGCTAAGTATCGGGAGTTCATGAAAAATGGAAAGGTGTATTGCAAATCATCAAAATCGTATACGGCAATACAGGACGTTCATTACTTAACCGAAAAGACAGTGAGCCGTGAAATACTTAAGGAGTTCAACTTAATTGCCATCCCGAGCAGACAAAGCCAAGAAAATATAAAGCGTTACTTTGGTGTGTCGCCGTTAAGGATAAAAGGCTCCGTGGTCGGCGAACCTAAAACTCACCCGGAAAACGCTGCTTTTGAGAAGGACTTTAACGACTTTATTTGCTATGCCTTTTGCTCGCGCGTTGATGTCGCAAAGCAGAGCGAGATTTCTACAGTCAAGGCTTTGAAAGTGCGCTTGTGTACGGATGTATTAGCCGATTATGGCAAAGGCGAAGTCGTATTAGCTGGTGGTTCCTATATACGTGGTAAAAATTGCATTTATGTTCAGGCTCCCGCAAGTGGCGGGCAGTTAAAGCAACTAAAGAACAATGTGGATTTCTGCTCTGCGATTGCCGAGTTATTTATGACAGCCATTGATATTCAAGACGACACCCTGTTTGGGTATGTGCGCTCCTTATACGAAAAAGAACCTCACAATCGAAATGCATTAATCCTGCATGATTTCGACGATTTAGGCATTCTTGAGCGGTCTCGTGACACCCTCAACCGCACACAATCCGAGAAAGAAATGTTCCTTTCAGCTTGCATCCTTCTTGCAGGAAAATACGGCACTGCATCAGTTGAAGCCGATATTGAAGCCATTAATTTCACCGATTTCAATTCGACGACAAACGCAGAGCCACTTCTCCGAATTCTACGCGGCTTAATCATTGACGTAGATGATTTCAATGAAAAGTCCGAAGTCATCATTGATTTGCGCCCTTATTATATTGAATGTTTACAAAAAATTATAAGTGATGAAGCCTCCGCTTATGAAAACGGATTATTTGCAATACTCAAAAATGAGCCAATAAGTGCGAGGCGCACATTTTTGAAGCAACTTGATAAATATAAGAGGGCTGTATTCAATCCGACAAATAGTGTCCACTACGATTGGCGAGAAGCGTTTATGGAACAATTCGGCGGTGTAATTGCCACAGCATCTGATGATGATGCAGATGCGGCTTGGAAGGGCAATAGGGATGTTTTAATTCGGGACAAGGATATCGTAATAGTTAACGATTTGCTTATCGATTCCGAAATGGAGAGCCTTTTATACTTTGGCGACTTCGACGTGCTTGATAAAGCATATAACGCCCGAAAAGCTGACCTTGATAATGAACAAGAACAAGAATCGAAAACGCTTACTGCGGCATCTGCAACCCCCGTTCCCATTAAAACAATAGATGTTAGCGCACCGCCAACCTCCTCAAAAAATGGACAAGCGCCGCGCACCGGCAGTCGCATGGCGGGAATGAAGCGGGAACGCAATATATCGGATTGGGGTGCGTTTGCTGAAAAATTTGTATATGACCAAATGATATCAACCTTCCGAAATGTCGATTGGGTTTCAGAGAACGCAAAAAAGGCGGGGGTAAACTCCAAGGGTATCGGCGGGTTGGGTTACGACCTGAAGTATACCAACGATGACGGCGAAACAATA
>Ga0082212_10010912_pt1 | contig 11565 bp, 10 predicted proteins | sample TergutNt197P3_FD_71548 | JGI IMG/M metagenome (GOLD analysis project Ga0082212, IMG submission 71548) | Neocapritermes taracua P3 segment gut microbial communities from Petit-Saut dam, French Guiana - Nt197 P3 | ecosystem: Host-associated > Arthropoda: Insects > Digestive system > Gut ... | reverse complement strand
ATTTCAAGCAATATTTTTCACAAAAGACCCTTATTTATTGGGGCTTTCAAGGTTTTAATTAATTAGCAATAAAGATTATTTTATTATGAGCGTTTACCGGTTTTAGGGAAATTCACGTTTAAATCGAATAATACGTAAAACGGGCAGCAGATATTTTTGACGGAGTGATTACATGACAAAAAAATCGCAGGAGCAAAACACCGATATTTTTAACCACCTTGACTTATTCTTAAGAAAGCGCGGTATTGATTGTGCCGATAGTGCCATATTTACGTTCATGGAAGAACGGAAAAAATGTGGTAGCTTTGATTTATCTCGGCATATCAAAGGATTAATTTACGCACAACTAACCAATCAAACTAAGTGGGCGAACATTGAACCAAAACTTTATCTCGTAGATAAATTATTTTTTGATTACGATACTTCACTTATTAAACAAAAAAACGGTGAGTATTTTGCTGACGGAATCTTTAATTTAAAATGTGGAAACAGATTAACCAAAAGGCAAATGGCTAATCTACACCACAATATTTCAATATTAGACCATATTGAAAAGACAGAGGGCGGCATAGATAAATATTATACTACAATGCCCGCGCACAAACTTGTTAAAACAATATCTGCATATGGAGGAGCATATAAGTTAAAATACATTGGCACGGCTCTTGCTTGGGAATACTTAGGCAATGTCGGAATTGATAGGATAAAACCTGATGTACATATTCGGAGAATGATGGGGTCAAACAGGCTCGGATATTCAAGGAAACCTATTGCCACAGAAGATGAAGTTGTTTCCTCAGCGATAGAAATATCAAGTCAAACGGGTTTGTCGCTTGCTATGATTGACGCATTATTATGGTCTTTTTGCGCTGAAGGCAGGGGCAACATATGTGTCAAAACTCCTAATTGTAATATTTGCCCAGTTAGCGAGTATTGCAATAAAAATGGATAAAAGCGGATACCCCTGTACCCGCTTTCTATGCAAACTCCATTTGACCGCCAAACCTTGATTTTATTGCTTTCATATCTGCTTCGTTATTCCCCCTGTCCATTGGCGCCCGGATTACCGCTCCCATGCCCTTCTAGCAGGTTAATTAGCCCCCAAACTGCCAAACCGGGCCCAAGAGCGATAACAAGAGTTCGCAATGTACTTACTGCGGATGCAAAAAAGCCATAATGTTTTCCTCCGTTAAATTTATTTTGGTTCGGTAAATAGTAAAATATAACTCATAAACTGATGAAGCTATAAAAAAATACCGCTTGGGCTATCCCTTTCCTTGCGATATTTGCATTATTCAATCTTCATTATTCACTAGAAGATTCTAACGGCTTTTAAATTGATAGCAGGTAAAAAATTCCATTGTAATCTCAATAAAAAGGGAAAAGCTAAGATATATCTTAGCTTTTCCCTTTTTTTTGCATTTTGGGGAAATTTTTAGTTTGAGATGATAATACATCTACAGTATAATAAAAGTACAATAAAGGGTGGGGATCATGAAAACCGAAGGATTTATCCTTTTGACCATCAATGATTATCTATTTGAACAAAAAATGATATCCGAAAAGGAAAAACGGATGATGGAGCGTTTTATCAGCAAAAAGCATGGCTTATCGGAGGGTTAGAAATGGATATATATGAGATCCGCCAGCTCTTGAAAAGAGACCGGAAGACATTATATGATGTGCCGCTTCGGGTCACTTATTATGCCCGGGTATCAAGTACAAGCGATTTGCAGCTTAACTCTATCGACAATCAGGAATCATATTTCAGCGAAAAAATCACCGCAAACCCTAATTGGACCTTTGTCCCGGGATATGTCGATGAAGTCAGGGGCGAAAGCGTTGTCAATCGTGACGGCTTTCTCAGTATGGTTCGCGATGCCGAAAACGGGCTTTTTGATTATATTTTGGTCAAGGAAATTTCCCGTTTTGCCCGCGATGTCGTAGACAGCCTTTCTCATGCCCGCAAGCTGCTCGGCCTTGGCGTCGCCATTTTTTTCGAAAATGACAACCTTGACACCATCCAGGACGACTCGGAGCTGCGCCTGATAATCATGTCCGGTATCGCCCAGGACGAAGTCAGAAAGCTCTCCAGCCGGATCAAATTCGGCCAGGAAAGGGCTATAGCATCCGGCCGGGTTTTGGGAAATTCCCGCATTTGGGGGTATGAGAAAGACAAAGGAAAGCTTGTTATTAATGAAAGCGAAGCTGTTATGGTACGCCGCATCTTCAATTTGTATGCGGACGGTAATAGCCAAAGAGAGATCGAGCGTATTTTGTGGGCCGAGGGCTACAGAGGCCGGGAAGGCAGCCGTATCTCTTTTACCTCTATCGGCAAAATCATAAAAAACCCTAAATACAAGGGCTTTTATTGCGGCGGCAAGGTCGTGATCACTGACTATATCAGCAAAAAACAAAAATTCCTTCCCGAAGATGAGTGGACTATGTACCGCGATGAGACCGGGGAAATAGTGCCGCCTCTCGTTTCCGAAGAGATATGGGATGCAGCCAACAGGATCATGGCCAACAGAAGCGAAAAGGTCAAGAATAAAGAAACCTCATTCAAAAACAATATCTATACCGGCAAAATCTATTGCGGTATTCACAATGTACCTTTTTGGAAAAATTCCTATGCCTGGCGCAATAATGGCAGAACTACCAAGCCGCAATGGCGCTGCAGCGAAAGAAGCAAATTTGACGAAAATAATCAAAGGATCAAGTGTGATACCCTGCCGATTTTTGAGTATGAACTGAATGAATTAGTAAAAAAACTGCTGATGTCATTAAAGGCAACGGACGCCATCCAGCAGTATGCAGACTATTTCAGACAGGCAAATCAAGTTTGCTCCGACGGCAACAGCCATAAAGAACTAAACGATAAGATCCGGAAACTAGGGCAAAAAAAAGAGAAGCTTTTAGAGCTGACTATCGAGGGACACATTTCCAATAGGGAATTCTCGGAACGCAACAACGCGGCAAATGAGGAAATTGCCGTTTTGCACAGGCAGATAAAAGATTTATCACGAAGTAAAACCGATATAGCCAAGCGGATCCAATCCCTGGGGGAATTTCAGGATATCATCAAAAACGGGTTTGAGGCGATCGATGAAGATTTTATTGCCAAAATCGTCCGCCGCTTTATTCACCGGATAATAATAACGCCCTCCGGCAAGGACGTTTTTAATATTGACGTGGTGCTTAATACAGGCGATACCGTAAATATTGCTTATGACAAAGCAACTTGGAGTTGGGAACCCATGACTAAAAAGATGGTTGCTTTTGCGGAACAAGCGCTGGCTCAAGGCCAAACCGCCGCTATCGGTAACGCTTCTCCTACCATAAACAGCACCAACACTCCTAACTACTAATAACTTCTTAGTTTGACTCTCAAGTTAATAAACAATTGCTTATTAACTGAACCATCAAGCCAATAAGTTACAATCCAGTTAGGAAGCAAAAGGGATCGCCAACAGGCGGTCCCTTTATTATTATCAGCTAAAGCCCATAATAAGGCCAAAAATCAGAAGACAGCGTGTGCGGAAAAGCGCAAAAAGGACACTTTTCTTTGATTATTGTTTTACAAACCTAGGATAATTTCAACTCTTTCTATCCATTCGTTGAGATACTCCCTGGTATCTGCAGAACCTCTGAAATCCTTGGCATCATAGCCCTCGCCGGCAAAATAGCCGCTCAAGAAATCTACCAGATAGGGAGCATAAGAGAAATATTGATTGTCTTTCAATACGGCTAGGAATTCCCTGGAATATTCTGGTAAATAAGCGGCTAAACCCTCATTTACCTGCATTACTTCGTCATAATAGACCTGGTTTTGATTGCCCTCCTCATCATAGGGACTTAGATCACTGATATTGGAGTTGTAATTACTGATTATGCCCACTACGGATTGCATCACTTTGCGATCCAAAGGCTTAGGCGGAGGCGGAGGAGTTTCCTCTGCATAGTATTCAACAATTTCCACCGGCTTTTGGATATACAAGCCCGATTCCTCAGTAGGAGGGGTCGAACGGACAACGAAACCGTCAACCTCTTCGCCAACCGTATATCCGTGCCAGTTGTCAGGGTTGTCAGTAAGATTAGCCTGATTTGGGTTTTCCCGCGAAACTCCGCTTTCCGGTGAAACGCCTTGCTCTTCCTTTGCCGGGGCATCCGCAACCGCCGATAAAACTTGATCCGTAACCGGGGTCTGGCTATCAGCAATCACCTGCCCGCCTCCGGCGCTTTTAGGCACTATTTCACCTGCCCACAAATAACGCGCCGGCTCTTTGACTAAAAATAGAGCCAGAGACATCAAGCAACATACGCCCCCCGCTGCAAGCAAAATATAAATCCCCAAATGGCGGTATTTCATAACAATTTCTTTGATATTCTTAATTTTCATCCACCATTTCCCCCTTTAAGATAGAAGTTAGAGTTAGAATCATGGTTTGCGAAGCAAAACCCTCCAATACTGTTACTTGTTACTTGTTACTTGCTTTTATCGCTTGCTATCTCAGGAAGTTCCAGGGATTTACCGGATCTCCATAAGCTCTTATTTCAAAATGCAAATGGGGGCCGGTGGAAAGGCCCGTGCTGCCCACATAGCCCAAGTGATCTCCGCGTTCTACTACGTCCCCGGCAAAGAATCCGCCAAAAGCAGACATATGCCCATATAGAGTAGTGATACCGCTGCCATGATCCACGATGACCGCATTGCCGTAAGCCGAATACCATTGAGCCAAAATTACCACACCGGCCTCGGCAGATCTGATAGGAGTTCCGGAAGACGCCGGGATATCAATGCCCGTATGCATCCGGCTTTCCCCCAATATCGGGTGAGGACGCATCCCAAAGTCGGAGCTGACCACCGAATAGCCTGCCAAAGGCCAAAGGAAAACACCATCATAATTTAAATCAAAAACCATTACTCTTTGGGCAGCCTCTTGGAGTTTGCGGATTTCCTCGCCGATACTACTTGATTCATTTTCCAAAGCCTCTAAAGAGGCCAGGGCTGTAGCTTTGTCGGTCTCTGTTTTGGCCAGCAAGGCCATTTTTATGTCCTGAGTTTGATTCAATTCCTGGGCCGCATCTTTTTTACTTTGAAGTAAAGCCGCTAAATCTTCATAACGCTGCTCTAAAGTCTGTTTTTCTATTTCCGCGGCAGCTCTGTCATCCTTAATGCCTTGCACAAGCTGGGCGTCTCTTTGCATGATCCGCATCAGCATCTCCATGCGCATCAGCAAATCGCTATAGCTTTTGGCATTAAAAAATACATCCAAAAGAGAGATTTCCCCATTAAGATAAATAGATCGCAGGCGGGATCTAAAATCCTCATTGCGCTCGGCAAGACGGGTTTCGATAGCATTCAGCGCCTCTGTGCTGGCGTCAACTTGTTCCTGGGCTATCTCTACTTGAATATTTGCCTCTGCAATATCCAGCTCCAGGCGATGGATCTGGCTGTCTATAATGGCAAGCTCTGCACTGAAAGTTGCTTTTTTACCTTCCAGCTCTTCGATTTCACGCTGCCTTTCTTGCATTTCTTCATTTAACTGTTGCTGTCTCTGCTGATATGTTAATAAGGGAGAATCGGAATTTGCCTGAACATGAGCACTGGAAGCCAAAAAGGCGAGGCTAATAAGTAAAGTTATAATCAGCAGCCACCTATTTTTGTGGATTTTATTAAGAATCACTGACGCAATCCTCCTTTTTTTTAAACATCTAAAAATTTCGCTAAAGAAATGGCGCTGCCGAAGGCTCCTAGGGATACTCCTGCTACTAGGGTGTATACCATCACTGAAAAGGAGACTTGAGATGTGTTCAGCACCAGCATAAAGCTGAGAGCATTTTTAATATAGTCGGCGGCTTGAGTATAGAGGGCCAGGACCAGGCTGGCAGCGATTGCCGCTCCGATCAAGCCCAAAAGGAAACCTTCCAGAAGAAAAGGCCAGCGAATGAACCAATTGCTGGCGCCCACCCATTTCATTATCATAATTTCCCTGCCGCGGGCATAAACCGCCAGCCGCGTAGTCATAGCGACCAGCAAAACTGCAGCCAGGCCCAGCAAAACCATAACGATCAAGCCAATTGTCCGCAAAGTGTTGGTCAGCAAAAAGAGATTTTCTACCGTGCCTTGTCCATAGCGCACCACCTCGATCTGGCTCATTTGATCCACCGCATCAGCCAGTCTGGGCACAGACTCGGCGCTGGAGGCTTTAATTATATAACAATCCGGTAAAGGGTTATCTCCTGCCAAAATATCTGCGATCTCCCCATCGTCGTTAAAGGATTGCTGAATGATCATATTCAAGCCGTCTTCCTTGCTCCGGAATTCAAAGGAAACCAGGTTCGGCAGCTCCAAGAGGCGGCTTTCGATCCGGGAGTATTCATCCGGAGGCACTGCCTCGTCAATATAGGCCACAATTTCGATATCCGACTCTATCTGGCTGGCATTGGCATCAATATTGACAATCAGCAGCCAGAAAAAAGCCCAAAGAAAGAGGGATATAGTAATGGTTATGATGGCAGCCAAGGTCATCCAGCCATTACGCCAGATAGATGATAAAGCTTCCGGTATTATATAGCGCAGGCTAGCTGCTTTCATAATGCCCAGCCTCCTTTAGCTTCATCCTTGATCAAGCGGCCTTTGTCCAGCACCAGCACTCTGTTTTGCATCAGGTTTACTATTTCTTTATCATGGGTGGCCATAACGACTGTGGTTCCCTCCAGATTGATTTGCTTAAAAACCTGCATCAGCCCCCAAGATGTCTGAGGATCCAAATCCCCGGTGGGCTCGTCGGCAAATACGATATGGGGCTTATTGACCACAGCCCGGGCAACCGCCACCCTCTGCTGTTCCCCGCCGGAAAGATGCTGGACCAGCTCCTTTTCCCTGCCGGAAAGGCCCATTTTCTCCAAAACCTCCGGCACCCGGCGTTTTATCTCCACCCAGGGCTTTTCCAGGGCTTTCATCGCAAATGCCACATTATTAAAAACCGAGCTTTTTTCCAGGAGACGAAAATCCTGGAAAATTATGCCAATGTTCCGGCGCAATATCAGCCTCTGTTTAGAGGAAAGGCGGTCAATATTGCGGCCGGCAATAAAAATCTTTCCGGCGCTGGGCAATTCCTCCCGGAACAAAAGCCGGATAAGCGTACTTTTCCCCGCCCCGCTGGCCCCGGTCAAAAAGACAAATTCCCCGGCCTGAACCTGGATATTGATATCGTCAAGGGCGATCATGCCGGTTTTGTAAATTTTTGAGACGTTCACCGTCTGGATCATTGATTATAGGCTCCTTAAAATAATTCATGATTCACAATTATCGGGGATTTAATCCGGCAATTGAGTGTGCCCGCCACCGGTCAGATTAACCCGGTAATTACGCACCAGATTAGCGGTTTCTTTAGTCCAAATGCCAGTATCAAGATCATAAAAGCCGGAAATATAGACCCCATCATCTTTTATTTCCCAGTCATTTTTTTGAAAGCTAGATGAATCCTCTGTCACTTCCGGTGTAATCCCATAGATAAAGCCTGTCAGGCCCAGATATTCCTCTGTTTTGTCCTTAATACTGATCCGCTTCAAGTTGCTGTGTTCCGCGATGTCAAACCAAAAACCTCCGCCGGTACGCAAAATTAGAAGATAGATATATTCTTTATGGAACTTAATATCCATGGCAGGTTGGGGGCCGCAGATCAGTTTAAACTTTTCCGGGGAATTATCGTCAAAGCTATAGACAAAAGTAGGCTTATCTCCCCAATCCGCCCACCAATTAAAGACAAAATAATCCCCGCTATCGGCTTTGACAAAATCATATTGCGAGTACTTCTTTTTATCATTTTCCTGACCTACAACATATTCTAATACTTTTCTGTCAACATCAAATAAATAATCCCCGTGGCCCCAATAATGCAGGTAGGTTTTGCCGTCATCTTTCGTGTAGGCGACAATATAATTATCCCCATAAACAGCGGGCCAACCTTGCAGGGCTATCCAAACCAGGGAGGGATCATAATAACGAAAAAGAGAATAATTAGCAGAGTTATAAAATAATTTTATATCCAAATCGGAAACAACAGCCAATTTATATATGTCATGATAGTCAACATATTTGCCCAAAGCCTCGCCCAAGGCCCGCAAAGGCAGGTAAATTCTTCCGTCATACATTTTGGCCGGGACATCCAAAGTTATTTTTTCTCCGTTTGCCTCCAGGTAATTGTTGCCTACCCCACAGGTAACCGTCCGCTCTTTTTGATCATGGCCCAGGACAGTGACTGTGGCCTTTTGAGTTTTTTCATCCCAATCCACCTTGGCTTTAAAAGCCTCGCCAACCTGACGCAGGGGCAATAGCAGGCGGTTGTTGACTAAGCGGGGCACGTCGCCGGTTTTGACTTCTCCATCCAGCAAAAATCGGGGGAAAAGATGAGACATAATCAGCGAACCATCATAGTGTCCGGCATCTATATCCTTGTTATATTCGTAAATGTTGTCCGCCCAAACCGGAATAGCAAAAACCAACAACAGACCCAAGGTCAGCAAAACAAGGCAAATAAGCTTTTTCATAATAATCTCTTCTTTCTTTCAATTACTACTATGTCCGGAGCCAATAAAATGGTCTGAGCTCTAATATCGCTTTGCCTTAGCAAAGCCAAAAACTCTGGCAACTGGCATCAAGCCACGGGTATTGCTTTCCTTGCCAAGATAGACGAAAAAAACTTGTGTTTTGCTCCCGGTTGTGCTTGCTAAAATTACTCAATTTGTTAATATTCTTGCTAAAAATAAAAAATCCTGCCATAATCTAGATTTTCTGGCTATTCTAAACCAAAAATAAACCTGTTATGGTAAAATTTACCAATTAATAAATGTCCGTAAAATTCGGATCAACTATTGCATATTGGCGAAAAGTATGTTAAAATATCTTTCGTTATACTATGCGGTCGTGGTGGAACTGGCAGACACGTACGTTTGAGGGGCGTATGGGCGACCATGCGGGTTCAAGTCCCGCCGACCGCACCAAAAAGTGCCTCTTCGAGGCAATGAAGAATGATAAATGATAAATTGCAAATGATGAATAATAAAAACTACAAGTAAGCGCCAAAAGGTACTTTTTGTATTTTTCATTTATCATTGGCTGAGCGGATCATTTATCATTTTTCATTAAAGGGGTTATTGATCTATGTTTCCTAAACATATTGCCTATTTAATGATATTCTTACTCTGCCTGCTCTTTCTTGGCGGCTGTATCCAAGAAGTTGATGATCTTGCCTTTGTTCCTAAAGAAGGAAATTCGGGCGGGATATCTTTACCTGATAAGACAAAAGAAGCAAAAGATTTGCCGGATACACTGGGGCAGGAAGAAGCAGGAGATCTGACGGAAATACCTGTTCCCGGACAGGAAGAAGCAGGAGATCTATCGGAAATACTTGCCCAAAAGCAAGATGAAGCAGGAGATTTGCCGGAAATAGATGTCCCCCGGTGGGAAGAAGAGGATCTGCCGGAAATAATTGTCCCCTGGCCGGATCCGGAACCGGTTTTAGCGGTTTATGTCATCCAAAACAATGGGAAAAGACCCGAATATGCCGCAGTATCCTCAGGCGGGGAATTGATCCTGCCCTTTGAATTCGGCAGAATTGAACTGTTGCCCGATGATAACAGCAAAGAAGTACGCTATTTGCTGACTAACCGGATGAAACAGACTAAGCAGGGCAACGACCCCGATTATGGCGATAATCTGGAAAACGCCGTCTTATATGATCTGCTAGGCCGGGAGATCGTTGCTTTTGGGTCTGTCGATCCCAGTTTATCCTTGCTGGGAAATACTTTATTTGTGGATGATGGCAATACTTTGAGAATACTTGACTTAGAGGAGTTGGCTTGGCAGTTCGGATTAAAGGATGCCGGCCTGGTTGCCTATGATGAGGAATGCTTTGCTGTTTCTTCTTATACTCAAAAGCAAGATCATGAGTTTTGCAGCTTGGCTTTTTATAATTATAAGGGGGATTTATTAAAGACCACCGAGGTTAGGAATGTGCTATTCACCCTTAAAGACAGCACGGGTATGCCGAATTATATATTTTGTGACTCTCTTGATTATTATGTTGTTGCCATACCTTTTGATTTGTCGGAAGACATCTTCCTGGAAAATGAAATCTACAGTAATTATTTTACCTGGCCGGATGGCAGTGAATTTTTCTTAACCTCTATCGGCAGCCGCAGCCGTTTATATGATGGCGAATTCAGCCTGGTTGCTGAATATAAATACCGGGTAACTGACTGTCAGCCGCAATTCCTGGTATTTGAAATTGATGAGAAATACCAGGTGGCTACCTATGATGCAGAGTTTATAGGCCCTGCATATGATGAGATTTGGCAGAATTCTTTCGGATATGCCGCCAATTTACAGCAATCCTCTTTCTTTACAGCCATCAGAAAGCTGAAATACGGCTTAACGGGGGAGCGCTACATCTACCATTGCCTTGATCAAAGGGGCGAACCGGTCAGGAAATTCTCCCACTCCACCAATAACTGCCTTGGGCTCAATACCAGCGCCCAAGGTTATACACAGCATATTGATAGGGTCGAGGACGGCCGCAAAACAACTATTTATGATCCCAAAGGAAAGAAAATACTGCAAAACATTTTAAACGATGAAAACTATATCGGCGTTGATCTTATTCTGGTTTTAGGGGGTAAAACCTATTTTACAGCAAGATATTTAAATGCGCAGCAGGCCTGGCGGACTTGCCTGCTGGATGAAAATGGCAACATACTGCTGAATGATTTACTCTGGCTGGAGCCCTTGGACAGCCGCTATTTCTCTACTGCCCGTGGCCGCTATTTCGGCATTATGGATATAGAAGGCAAATGGCTTTATCAAGAAACCGGATCCGATGATAACGAGGTAGATGAATAAAATGTCAAAAGATATTAACTATTTACATCAATTGCTTCAAAACGGGCATTGCTGTTCCATGGCGCTGATTGCCGTTGGCCTGCGCCACAAGGGCAGCGAGAACCCTGAAATGCTGGATGCCATGAGAGCCTTATGCGGCGGCCTGAGCTCAGGTTTGATTTGCGGCGCACTTTCCGGAGCTGCCTGTATGATAACTTTATTAATGCCGCGAGCAGCCGAAAACGGCGGGCTTTTGGAACTGGTTGAATGGTTTGATTCTGTCTATGGTGATCTTTATGGCGGAATTAATTGCCGCGATATTTTAAGCGAAAGGCAGAGCTCTATGATCTGCCCGCAAATCACAGAGGAAACTTATAAGCAGGCAAAAATGATATTGAGCGATCATGGTTATATTTTTGAGGAAGAAAAGGAATAGATATGGCTTATAATTGCTCAAACATAATCCGGTATACAGAGGCTTTGTGCCCCATCTGCAAATGCCGCTTGCCGGCGGCTTATGTTAGACAGGAGCAATCTATATCCTTGCAGCGCCATTGCCCGGAACATGGTGAATTTTCCATCCCGCTCTGGCGCAATCATTATGATTTCAGGAGCTGGATCGAAGGTGTACCACCCCTGCCGGATGGAGAAAATTTGGCTTGCCCGACAGGCTGCGGTCT
>Ga0082212_10010911_pt1 | contig 11567 bp, 8 predicted proteins | sample TergutNt197P3_FD_71548 | JGI IMG/M metagenome (GOLD analysis project Ga0082212, IMG submission 71548) | Neocapritermes taracua P3 segment gut microbial communities from Petit-Saut dam, French Guiana - Nt197 P3 | ecosystem: Host-associated > Arthropoda: Insects > Digestive system > Gut ... | reverse complement strand
TAAGGGGACGCAGCACGGGAATTGAGATTCCACTTTGGGTACAGCTTATGTTTTCAATGGTTTGGCTCGCGACCTGGGAAAGGCTTTCCCCGGTAATAAGACACTTATTCCCATTTTTTTTCGCGATTATTTCGGCACAGCGCATCATCGCCATGCGGAGCAGTACCGTAGACCATGCCGGAGGGGCGGCTTCTTTTATTCGCATCTGTATTTTGGTAAAGCCGGTAATGTACAGGCGTATTCCCACGCAGTAGCCGCCGAGTATTTTGGCCAGACGAATCGTTTTTTGCTGTGCCTCTGCCGAAGTGTAGGGGTAAGCGTGAAAATGCACCGCGTCGATACCCATGCCGCGCGAAGCCATAAGAAAACCGGCGACCGGGGAATCGATGCCGCCGGAGAGCAGCAGCAGTCCTCTGCCGGCGGTCCCGACGGGCAGTCCGCCCAGCCCCTTGCGGGCATCGCTGTAAACGTATGCTTTTTCGCGTATTTCAATAGTGATAACCGCGCCGGGATGGTGAACATCGACCTGCAATCCGGGAACGGCGTCCGTCACCGCGTCCCCGCCCCTGCACCGCAATGCGTACGAATCAAACGGGAAACTCTTATCGGTTCTTCGCGCCTCAATTTTGAAAGTGCCAATGCCCCGCGCCTTGATTTTCTGCGCTTCGGCGATACATTCCGCAAGCACCGCTTCGAGTGTTTTGGGAAGACCGCAGGTCTGCGCCCAGCCGGAAATTCCGAACAGGCGGCTTAACGCGTCTTCAATCGCGGCGCGATCGTTTTCCAGAGCGTGAACATAGAAACGTCCGCTGCGCATTTCGATCTGCACATTGTAACCCGCAAGTATCGTGTGCAGATTGCGCTTGAGGATTGTCTCAAAAGCTCTGCGGTTATCGCCTTTCAGGGTCAACTCGCCCGGTTTCAAAAGCCAGATAAGGCGATGATCGTTGGTCACAGAAATGAAAGCACCTCCGTGATTGCGTTAAGCAGGAGGTCAATATCCTCATCGGTTGTCGTCCAACCCTGGGAAATGCGTATCCCTGCAAGGCTCAAATTGTCGTCAATGCCCATCGCGGCAAGCACGGGGCGTTCCGGCGAGGCAGTTGAACAGGCCGATCCCGTGGAAACGGCAAAGCCCAGATCGTCCAGGGCGCGGGTCATGACCTCGCCGGGAATATCCTGAAAAGCCGCCTGCACAATATACGGCGAAAAACCGGCATCGTCAGCTTCCCGGCCACTCGGGATAAGTCTGCATCGATCTATACCGTGCAGCGCGTCCAAGAGCCGTTTCATGCGGCGGCGGGCATTCGCGTACTCAATCTCAAGTTTTTCCGGCAGGGCGTGGTTTTCAAGGCAGTTTGCCATGGCAAGGGCTCCGGCGACATTTTCCGTACCCGGCCTGATATTTTTTTCCTGACCGCCGCCGGAATACAATACCTCAAGAGGTTTTCGCAGGTACAAAAGGCCGATTCCCCGCGGCCCGCCGAGTTTATGGGCGCTGCAAGAAGCGGAATCAATGTCCCAGCCGGCAATATCCAGCTTTATTTTTCCAGCGGCCTGTACCATGTCGCAGTGAAAATGAATCGGCGTTCCGCTGCTGCGAAGAACATCTCGCAGAGCAGCCATATCGTTAACCGCTCCGATTTCATTGTTAACAGCCATGATTGCGGCAAAACGCACGTCTCCGTATTTTTCCAGCGTTTTGGCCAGCGCAGCCGGTGTTACCCTGCCCGATGAATCAATGGGAATGCTGCCTGTCCGCTTGCCCAGCCGTTCAAGGGTTAAGACGTTTTCTGTAATGGAAGAATGTTCCCCGGCGGAAGCGAGTATACGCCCGCCGCCCTGCCGGGCGATATGGGAATACAATGGGATGCAGTTTGATTCGGTTCCGCCTGATGTAAAAAAAAGAGTATCGCCCGGGACTCCGAGAACGGCAGCGCAGCGTTCCCGTGCGTTTTCCAGCGCGTCATGGGCGGCGCGCCCCTCCATGTGCGATGAGGAGGGATTCCCATAGGGGAAACGGACATCGGGAAGAGAGATATCCGGCACTGCTGTCGCCGCCCAGTCAAAATAGCGGCGGGTTTCTGTGGTATCCATGTATCCTTACTGTCTACTATAAAAACTTATGAAAGTACAGTATGATGGGACTGTGAAGGAGAAAGAAATGAAAATTGTAAAATTTGGCGGTACATCGGTGGGCAGCCCGGAGGCGATAGGGCAAATCATCAAAATCCTGAAAGACAAAAATAACGCCGGAAAAATTCCGGTGATTGTGATTTCCGCTTTTTCCGGCGTAACCGATACCCTTATCGGTTTGGCACGCAGCGCGGCAGCCGCCGGTACCGCTTCACACACGGATGCCGCATTGAAAGGCGGTGTATCAAATAACGAACTTCTTGCCTTGCTGGAGACGCGGCATAAAAATACCGTTTCGCGGTTCCTCAAGGGTGAAAGCCGCAAAAGCGGGCTTGAAGAAATCAACGCGCTTATTGACGAATTAAGCCGGATTCTTGAAGGAATAAACCTGCTTGGTGAACTTTCAGCGCGCACACTTGATCTTGTTATGAGTTTTGGCGAAAGGCTTTCCACCGGGATTATGGTCCGCATCCTTAACGCCAATGGCATTGAAGCGGCCTACCTTGATACCAGAACATTGATCACAACCAATGACCGGTTTGGAAACGCGCAATTCCTTCCCAAAGAGACCTATGCGAATATCCGTTCGTTTTTTGAGGATGGGAAAAAAAAGCCGCTGCAGATTGCGACCGGTTTCATTGCTTCTACCGCAAGCGGTCAGACAGTTACTCTCGGACGCGGCGGTTCCGATTTAACAGCGGCGATTTTCGGCGCCGCCCTTAAAGCTGATGAAGTTGAAATCTGGACCGATGTTGACGGTATCCATACGGCGGATCCCCGTCTGGTAAAAAACGCTTTCAAAATTGATGAAATGCTGTACTCAGAGGCGATGGAAATTTCCCATTTCGGCACAAAGGTTCTGTTTCCCCTGACGATCAAGCCGGCGCTGGAAAAAGGCATTCCCATTTCCATTCGCAATACTTTTAATCCGGAAGGCGGCGGAACACGCATTGTCAGCAAGGCGGCGGAGGGAGAATTCCCCATTCGGGGGATCAGCTCCATAAGCCATATTGCACTGGTGAGGATTCAGGGACCGGGAATGATCGGCGTCGCGGGTTTTTCGGCGCGGGTATTCGGTTCTCTGGCCAGAAAGGGAATCAGCGTGATCATGATTACCCAAAGCTCAAGCGAATATTCAATTTGTTTTGCGGTATTGCCCCATGAAGCCGCATATGCGGAACGCGCCCTTGAGGAAGAATTTGACCCGGAGATTCGCCTGGGCAGCATTGACAAGCCGGTTGTCGAAACCAATCTTTCCGTCATAGCAGTAGTAGGCCTGAAAATGAAAAGTACTTCCGGCATTTCAGGCAAGTTCTTCCAGGCGCTGGGCAGAAACGGCGTTAATGTCGTCGCCATTGCCCAAGGGTCGTCGGAAATCAACATCTCCGCGGTAATTTCACGCCAGGATGAGGCCAAGGCGCTCAATGCCGTGCACGAGGCGTTTTTTCATGCCACCGTTCGATCGGTCAATCTGTTTTTAACCGGAACAGGTCTTATCGGCGGGACACTGCTCGATCAGATCGCCAGCCACCGGAAGACCCTTGCAGACAAGGATAAAATCAGGATCAATCTTATCGGGGTTGCCAATATCGACAGCATGGTTTTTTCCCGCGAAGGGCTTGATCCCAAAAAAATAAAGGCCGTTCTGGGCGGAGAAGAAAAACCGGAGATCCAAAAAGACGGTTCTGCATTAAAAATCGAGCCGATAGACCTTGACAAATTTGTTGATACCATGATTTCCTATAATCTGCCCAACGCGTGTTTCTGCGATTGTACAGCCAGCGATCTTATCGCTTCAAAATACGGAAAAATACTTGCGGGATCCATTCCCGTCGTTACGCCCAATAAGCGCGCCAATTCGGGTTCTTTTGAATACTATAAGCAGCTAACTGATTATTCAAAGGAACGCAGGATTCCATACCTGTACGAAACCACGGTATGCGCCGGACTGCCGGTTATCTCAACGCTGAGGGACCTGCATCTGTCGGGTGATCGGGTACGGCGTATCGAAGCGGTACTGTCCGGTACGTTAAGTTTTATTTTTAACAACTTTGACGGCAAAAAAACGTTTTCCGAACTGGTACTCGAAGCCAAGACAAAGGGTTATACCGAACCGGATCCGCGCGACGACCTTAACGCAATGGACGCTGCGCGAAAAGCGCTTATCCTTGCGCGGGAATGCGGCCTTTCGCTTGAGTTCGCAAATGTAGAGATTGAACCGATTATTCCGCCGGCCTGCTTCAAGGCAAAAACAGTCGATGCTTTCTTCGCAGAACTGAAAAAATGCGACACCGCGTATGAGAAAAAACGCGCCGAAGCCGCCGCAAAGGGAATGGCTTTACGGTATGTCGCGGTTGTTGAAGAAGGATCGGCAAAATTGTCCATCAGGCCGGAACCGGCGAACAGCCCCTTCCGTACCCTTGTTGACAGCGACAACATCGTGGTGATAACCACCGACCGTTATTCAAAACTGCCGATGGTTATCAAGGGGCCGGGAGCCGGCGCGCAGGTAACGGCAGGCGGCGTTTTCGCCGACATTGTACGGATAGCGCGAACACTGGTGTAATTTTCCCGGGTTTCTCACGCGAAGGCACAAGTCATTACACTTCCCAATACAGTAAAACCCGGTAGCCCTGAGCTTCATAATATATGGTAAGCTCGTATATAGACCGGTACCAATCCTCTGTCATATTACTGTTTTGACCATATCGATTTGTATACAGACCGTAGGCGTAACGGCGAATTTCTTCTTCCTCCAAAACCTTGACTCTTTCGGCTGCCGCCGGCGGAACGATGGCGATCGATTCCGGCCATGGCCAGGACGGGGCTGCAGTAGTGCCCGGCGGTACCGGTTTTTTTCTGCGTTTTAGCTTAAACAAAAGAATTGCCAGACCTATCAGCACAAGCAGAAGTATCCACCAGGGGAATGAGGTGCGGGATTTTTCTGATATGTTTTCTTTCTGAATTGGTTTTTCCTGAACGGCAGCCGGAGTCTCTGTCGCAAAATCGCATACCTCTACTACCGCCGGTGTCAGAACAGCGCCATTCAGCAGTATTCTTACACGCCTGTTGCCTCTTCGGCCGCTTTCATTCGCGTTGCTGCCCCATAAGTCCACCGAACTGCTGCCGACTGGATCGGCAAACAGGCCTTTTGAAAGACCTCGTTTTTGCAATTCGCGTATTACAAAAAGTGCCCTGTCCCTTGATAGATCCGCAGGGTCAGTGTTATTTGCAAAGGCCGCGGCATACCCGTAAACGCATATTTGTCCGGGCGCCGGATTCCTGTCCATCAGGTATTTTGCCGCGTTATCAAGCTGAATCATCGCCTTCGCTTCGTTTACAAACTGATTGCCGCTGTCAGGCAAAAAGAGCAGATAATCGATTTCTTCGTGATTTTCGTCGCTGCCGTAAGCAAACGACCCAAAGAAAGCCAGTAAAACCAATACCAAATACCATTTTTTAATGTGTTTCATATCAATAATATACGAAAATTGCAGGTACAATCAAGCTTCCGGTTTAGCCGTATAGCAATACAGTGCATTTTTTTATAAAATTATTTTATGTCGAACAAGTCCATTGCAATTTTGCCGGATTTTGTAACAGGAGAATAACAATGCCAATTGCAGAAGGAATCAAAAACAACCTTGCCTCAGCTTCCATGATTCGCAAAATGTTTGAAGAGGGGAACAGGCTGAAAAAACAGCACGGTGCAGACAAGGTGTTTGATTTTTCCCTGGGGAATCCCGATCTCGATCCGCCGCCCGCCTTTCGGCAAGTGCTGCAGCAATTTGCCCGGGAAGACAAAAAAGGTGTACACGGCTATATGTCCAATGCCGGTTTTACCGAAGTGCGGGAAGCCATAGCGAAAAAAGTATCGCGTGAACATCAAGTTTCGATAGACGGCTCGTCTGTCGTTATGTCGGTCGGCGCGGCGGGCGGCCTTAACACGGTATTGAAAACGATTTGCAATCCCGGCGATGAAATAATTGTTTCCCGTCCGTATTTTATGGAATACCGGTACTACGCCGCCAACCACGGGGCAAAACTGGTTGAAGTGGATTCGCTTCATGGGTTCGACCTCGACATTGACGCCGTATCCGCCGCTCTTTCCGCTAAAACAGCCGCCGTGCTGATCAATTCGCCGAATAACCCCACGGGAAAAATCTATCCCGCGCAAACCATCGCCGCCCTTGCCGATCTTTTACGGCGGCACGGGGAAAAAACCGGACGGCTGCCCTATCTGGTCGCCGATGAGCCGTACCGGGAAATTGCGTATGGCATTGAAGTGCCGCCGGTACTCAGCGCATACAGTGAGGCGATTGTGGTAAATTCCTATTCAAAAAGCCTTTCCCTGCCCGGTGAACGGATAGGGTATATAGCGATCAACCCCAATATAGACGGCAAAGATACATTGATGGACGGATTTGTTTTTGTTACCCGTACTCTTGGCTACGTTAACGCCCCGGCACTTATGCAAAGGATTGTTGCGGAGTTAACTGATGCGAAGGTTGAGGTTAACGTATATGAACGCCGCCGTGATGCTTTTACGGCGATACTTGACGAAGCAGGAATAGAGTACGCTGTGCCACAAGGGGCATTTTACCTGTTCTGCAAGATACCGGAACGGCAAGCGAAAAACGGGGCGGAATCAAGCGACGATTTGGCTTTTGTAAACCACCTCAAACAACACCTAATTCTCGGTGTACCCGGTTCCGGCTTTGGCAAATCCGGCTGGCTGCGTTTCGCCTACTGTGTTGATGAAAAAACAATCCGCAGTTCAGCCGCCGCTTTCAGGCAGGCGATGCAAAGCTGGTAGAAAAGGCTTTTCCAAAACTTCAGTTCTTGGAAAAGCTACCAATAAAATTGTAGTTTTGCAGGCCGTGGCCGAAAAACTAGAAAAACCTATGACAAAATAACCGATTTTGTCATAGGTTTACTCGCGCCACACCATTTCTGCCAATACAAAGGCGGTGCGGGTTTCGTCGTTGTAGAGCCGTTCGCTTACCCGGTAATCGAGCCGCTGCTGGGCTTCGGTTCTGATGTGTTCTTCCAGGTTTGTTTCACTCCCGGTTGATGCTTCCGTGAACGAGCTTTCTATTCGGATGCGAATCTGCTCCGCAAGCGCCGCCGCTGCGGCGGCCTCCGCCATGGCAAGGGCAACCTCTTTGTCGTCAAATGTTTTTTCTCCTGCGCCGTAGATAAATCCCGGCCTTGCCGGAATATTCAGATACCATGCAGGATATTTTTGACGATTGGGTTTTGGCTCCGCTTTTACCGCAGCCCTGCCGGTTTTAACCAGGCTTTCAATGTCACGGGGAATTGCCTGGTTGGAATACTCCCCGGAACGGATTGTTGTACCGGCAAAAGTCTGCGGTGCGCCTCCCTGATCACTGCCCAGTCCGGTGCTTCGTGCTATTTGATCCATCGTGATCCCCTGTCCCGGAATAACGCTTCCTTCGATGATAACAATGTTGGAAAAATTCATCGAGGTAATTTCTCCCATCGCCATCACGGTGGTTATTTCCAGACCGGAAAGAAAAGAACCGTCCGGTTGAATCAGGGTCGGCCAGGGGGTAAATCCCGCATCTTCTTCGTCAAGATAGCGCCATGTGTAAAATCCGCCTGCGATTCTTGCCAGCATTTCCCTGCCCGTTCCCGTATCGCTCAGGCGGTAGACCCCGTCAAATTCCGGGCCGCCCCTCGCGGAAGAAGGCAGGGGCGTTAGATTCCCCTTTACGAAAATACTGTTTAATTTTCCGTTCTCTTCCCTGAGACCGCTCCAGAAAAAGCTGCCGTCTTTTTCCAGGTTTCCCCTTATGGAGATATTTTCGACGCAGCTTATTTTACCTGCCTTGTCAATGGAAAGTTCGATATTCGTCACCGGATCGAAAAGGACGCCGTCTTCAAAACGGCAGATCACACCGGTGTATTTGTAGGTAATCTCCTGTACCATTTTCATCCCGTAATTCAGGGCAAAGTTATACTCATCCTCAATGCCCTTGAGTGTGCGTTCTGAGTCGCACTGGTACCATCCGGCGCTCATGGGAAGCAGAGATGCCGTTGTTCCGCTTAATTCTCCCGTGCCCCCGGCCGAAGCGCAGGAAAGGCAGACCAATGCAATCGCAAAAAGCGGAATGATAAAAAAATGTTTGTTATTTTTCATGTTGTCATTGTATCATAATTTTTTTTACTTCTTCAAGTGATAACCCCTCACGGTTTTGGCGGGCGGCAAGATCGCGCAGGGTCAGTGGATCGCGCAGGGGGTGTGCGCCGGGAATGACAAGCCAGCGCAGGCCTTTTTTTTCGGCAAGGACAAACTGCTTAACCAACTGCTTGCTGTCTGAGGAACCTGCTTCTTCCAGAAACACATCGCAGGGGATACCGGCGCGCCTGAACCGATCTGCCAGCGCCTGGTACAGGCCGGAATCTTCCTGCTTTTGGCAGGCAATTGCCACGCTGCCAAAACCGGCGGCTGCGGGCAGTTTGTCCAGGCTTTCCAGCGCGGCGATCATCCGGTCAAGGCCAATTGAGGAGCCGACCCCGCTAATTGCGGCCTTTGAACTGTTATTCTTCGAATAGAGGCCGGCGAGGTTGTCATAGCGGCCGCCGGAGCAGATCGAACCAATCTCGGGAAGTTCCTGTAAAAAGGTTTCAAAAACAACGCCGGTATAGTAATCCAGCCCGCGTGTAATGGAGGGGTCAAGGATGAAGGAATCATCGTCATGGGCGCTGCCGTCATCACCTGCGGCGTCCAGCATAAAACGGCGCAGCAGAGCCAGCCGCTGCGATTCGGGACTTGGGCCGCCGGACAGTTCTGTTATGCGATCAAGTGTCTGTTCAAAGGTTTCTTTTCTGTCCGCGCCGTCCGCGCCAATAAACCCGAGTATCTTTTGCGCGTTTGCATCTCCTGCGATGGCGGCAAGGGATTGCCGTGTTTCGTCTGTGCCCGCCTTGGCGAGCTTGTCCACGGCGCGCAGCACTTCGGCGGATTTTTCCTGTTGCCCGATATTTGCGAGAAAGCGATTGAACAGCCCGCGGTGGCTGACGCGGATGCTTACATTGGTTCCCAGACTCACTAGTGTGGCGCGGATTATCAGAAGAATCTCAAAATCGGCCGCAGCGCTGTCGCTGCCGATAATGTCAAAATCGCACTGGGTAAATTCCCGGTAGCGCCCGCGCTGGGTGTTCTCGCCGCGCCATACCTTGCCGATATGGTATCGCTTGAAGGGAAAGCTGAGTTCCCCCTGATGCAGGGCGACGAAGCGGGCAAAGGGAACGGTCAGGTCAAAGCGGAGCGCCACATCCCGTTCGCCGTTGTCTTTGAAGCGGTAAATTTGCTTTTCCGTTTCGCCGCCGCCCTTGCCCAAAAGGATTTCCGCGTACTCAAGGGCGGGGGTGTCGATGGGAACAAAGCCGAAGGAACGGAACGATGCTTCGATTTTTTCGGTCAGGTTGCGGCGGATCATCTCCGCCGGCGGCAGAAAATCCCTGAAACCTTTCAGGATTTTCGGTTCGATATACGTTGGCATTAATGATACAGTATACCATTACCTTCAAAAAGAAAAGGCGCCCCTGGATCTCACCACGCCAAGGCGCAAAGAACGCGGAGGGTTTGGCGCATGTGTCAAAAACCTGGGGTGGCGATAGTTCAAATTCCGCCCTTTCGCCGCTTTACGACGTATCTTACAATTAACACAGTTATACATAAAGGTTATGCTTTCGGCAATAGAACATGGAAACACCAGCCCATTGAGGCTCCTTGATGCCGCCGAAAGGCGGCTACCTTGCCCCTGACAAAAAAACTAGACTCCAACTAATTCTTTGTCATTTTCAACAAGCGATTGCATTCTTCGGACAATAGCGCTGAGGGCGGCAAGACGGACGAGCATCGACTCACGCTCTGTCGCGTTGCGGCATCGACCCTCTGCCACTGCTTCGGAAACACGCTTCACTTGTTCATCAACATCTATTTCTTTAATGTTCATATCGTTCCTCCTTCTTCCAAAAGATAAAAATATTGTTTCGTAATTTGCATAGCATGAATCACATACATAATATCCGTTTCCTCATCTTCAATAGTGATAATTTCCAAGGTCGTCCCGTGATGGTCAAACCCGACAAAGAGGCGCTTAAGCGGAGAATCATCAATCACCAAATCATTACGAAAGTGCAGCAAACAAAAATCAATGCTTTCATCTGTTATGTGATGTTTATGAGCACTGTCTAAAACAACAATTTCCATACAATTAACTGTAGCGTGTTTCCTTGGGGCAATCAAGAGGGTAACATCAGAGAGGAGACGCTGGGGTAGCAGCTACCCGAAACGTCCGGCGTATTTTTCAGCAGGCGCAGAGTAGCAGCTACCAAAGGGGAGACTGCCTGCACTGCCCCTGCCAGACATTCCTTTATTATCTTTCTTTGCGCTCTCTGCGCCTCTGCGTGATGAATATTGTAAAACTATAATCTTTACAGAACTACTTCTTCACCGCAGCACCGGCAGCGCCTGGCCGCCGACTGTGCCCCATTTCCAGTTGTCCGCGTCAAAGGTAAAGAGCGCGGTGCCGCTCCACCAGGCCTGGCCGTTGTAGCCGCCCGCGCCGGAGCTGACATTCGCGCCGTCTCTGTTGTCGTCCGCGCTTGTTGTGTCGGCGGGGGTATAGGTCCCTCCCGAGTTGCTTATTGCCATGCCGGTAGAGCGGGCGTAGTTGTTTGTCATTGTTGCGATACCAAAAACGCCAATTACCCTGCCGACACCAGTTACGCCGCTGGCGGTGACGCTTGAGTTAAGTGCGACGCAGTTCAACACCGATCCTCCTGTGATGATAACTCCCACAACGCCGCCGACATCGTCTGTACCGCTAACCGTACCCGTGGCGTAGCAGTTCCGCACCGAACCACCACCAGTACCAATTTCTCCCACAACGCCGCCGACAGCACCTGTGCCGGTAATTGCGCCGCTTACCGAGCAGTTTTCCACTATGCCGCCGCCGCCGAATAAGCACACCACGCCGCCGACTGTACTGCCGCCACTGATGCTGACTCCGGTCAGGGTAAGGTTCTTTACTGTGCCGGTGACAGAGCCGAACAAGCCCCGGTTATTACCACCGGTAATTTTGAGGCTGCTTATCGAAAAACCTGCGCCGTCATAAACGCCGGTAAAATCGTAACCTGCGGCAATGGGAGTCCAGTTGGCAATGCCGGACAGGTTGATGCCGGCGGTTTGTTCGTAGTACGCGGCGCGCGTCCAGCCATCGGTTTGGCTGCCGACTTTTTGCAGGTGCGCGGCGGTGTACACGAGGAAGGGTTTTCCCGCTGAGCCGTCCTGTGCGGGTATGACACGTGTTTGGGTATCACCGCAGGAACAGGTTCTGGTTTCTTCGCCTTCTTCTGTGGCGGTATATGGGAGAGTTTCTGTCCAGCCGCCATATCTA
>Ga0082212_10010910_pt1 | contig 11567 bp, 11 predicted proteins | sample TergutNt197P3_FD_71548 | JGI IMG/M metagenome (GOLD analysis project Ga0082212, IMG submission 71548) | Neocapritermes taracua P3 segment gut microbial communities from Petit-Saut dam, French Guiana - Nt197 P3 | ecosystem: Host-associated > Arthropoda: Insects > Digestive system > Gut ... | reverse complement strand
TTTTCAACCACCGTTTCGGAACCGGTTTTCCGGGTTTCGCATTTTTGCTGCCCGTCGCGCAGGTCTCTCACTGTTTTGATTACCGGGATCAGAAGAAATACCGCGAGCATAAATGAAAACAAGTCCGCCACCGCCTGTGAATAAGCCAACCCCTTCATCCCGAAAAAATACGAGAGCAACAGCACCGACGGAATGAGCGATACAAGCTGCCTCGATAATCCCATCAAACCCGAGCGGAACGGCTGCCCAAGCGCCTGAAAAAGTCCCACCACTATCATCACCCATACATGCGGGACCAAAACAACACTCTGTGAGATTATAAATATGAGCCCGAGCTCTATCACCGCCGGGTCTTTGGAGAATATCCATATCACCTGCCGCGCAAAGACGGCCAGCAGCGTGCCGAGTGTTATCCCTATAGCTGCGCCCACCAAAGAGGTATACTTGAACGCTTTGAGTACCCTATCATATTTTTTCGCGCCCCAGCTATAGCCGGCTATGGGCTGGAACCCCTGACCGAATCCCATGACGGCGGACGCCACCAGTCTCAGGCTTTTGTTCGCCACCGACATTGCCGCTAAGGCGACGTCGCCGAATGATGCCGCCACATTGTTCATGACAATTGTGGCGACGCTCATCATACTGGTGCGAAGCATGGTCGGGATACCCATTTTGGCGAGTTCCCCGTATATCTCTTTTGTCGGGGTAAACAGAGAGGGCTTGAGGGATATAACGCACTTGCGTCTGATGAACGGCAGCAGCAGTATGAAAAGACTTATAACCTTGGAGATATCGGTGGCTATGGCGGCGCCCGCTACCCCCATCCCGAACCCTCTTATCAATATAGGATCGAGTATCACGTTTATCACGCATCCGGATACCGACCCCAGCATGGAAAATGTCGTACTGCCTTCAGCTCTCAATATCTGTGACAGGCAGACTGTCCCAGCCGTCACCGGAGCGGAATACAGTATCCATTTGGCGTACTCCATGGAATAGGGTCTGACAGTATCTGTCGCTCCGAGGAAATTAACCAGCGGCAGTAAGAAAACAGACCCGGCTAAAGCTAACAGTGTCAGTGTCGCGATGGCGGTGAAGAGCGTGGTCACCGCTGCGCGGGAGGCGTCCTCGTCCCTTTTCGCGCCGAGAGCGCGGGATATGAAGCTTGATGAGCCCATTCCGAAACCAATGGAGATCGCCCTTATTATCATCATCAGCGAATCGTTTACTCCGACCGCCGCTATCGCGGCATCCCCTATCTGGCTGACAAAAAAAGTATCCGCCATATTGTACAGCGAATCTATGAGCATGGTGGTGACCTGGGGAAGCGCCACCACAAAAATGACCTTAAGCAGATTTCCTTCGAGCATAAAATCGCGCCTTTGTTGGCTTTTCAGCTGCGCTTCGGTCATCGGGCGTCTCCCTCTGGAGCTTTGAGTATTAGTTGCTAATATCAACTGTTGACTTTGACATTAATTTTAGCAAAGAGTATTGGTTTGGTCAAGTGATATCGCAATAGAAAATCATTCAATCAACTTCGAAAAAGAAAGCGTGAAATCATAATTATCGAAAGCAATCAGCATATCCCCGTTAAAACTGTCTCCGATCCTGAAGAATAAATCGGTCAATCCTATTTCGGCTTTTATCCCCGGCTCATAATTATTCGTATACTCCTCAATATTTCCGTAAATAATCGCTGTCTGCAGCATCGAAGCGATAGCGCCCTTAATTCGCAGATCATCAGTATTGCTCAGACAACATTCAGCGTTAGGATGGATTCTGAAGTAAAAAAGCAATTAGACGACTTTTGCATAAAAGTCGGGATGAATACTACTACTGCGTTTAACTTGTTTGCGCGTGCTGTCTTGCGCGAAAAACGCCTGCCTTTTGACGTAACGACAGAAACTGATCCGTTCTATAATGAAAGTAATCTTGCCCACCTGCGCCGCGGAATTGCCGCACTCAACAGCGGCCGGGGGGTTGAGCATGACATTATTGAGGCGTATGAATGAAAATCATCTGGTTTGAAGAGGCTTGGGAAGATTATATTTATTGGCAATCACAGGACAAGAAAACATTAAGACGCATCAATCAGCTTCTTCAAAATGCAATGCGCTACAGTTATGGCGGTATCGGTAAACCTGAACCTATAAGAGGCGATTTCAATGGATTTTGGAGTATGCGGAATAGACAGTACCAACCGTCTTGTTTATCGCATAAAAGATGGCGTCCTTGAGGTTTTATCATGCAAAGGTCATTATGACGACTAAGTAACCGTTGACTAAATGCTATATCACATTGGCTCGCTTCATCTATGATGAGGAGGTCGTATATTCCCGGTTCAAAAGGAATCCGGTTGTTAGTGGAAAGAGAAGTAACTGCCCAACATGGCAGATACTTAGCGAGAGCAATTGTTATACTCTTTATGGTGTTATTTAGATCGTTATTGTTTCCATTATTTATATTTAATCTCATTGTGGCAAGTAAGTTATTCAGATTACGTCTATCAACACAGCGATACTGGAGGATGAGATCCAATCGCTTGTTTTTAAGACGCTTAAGATTTTTTCCTGTATATCCTGCATTTTCACCTTTAGAGTTTGTATTTCTTAATAGCAATTATGCTTAGTTGTTTCTTATCTAAATTCCGTACTACATTTTAATTGCAAGATACTAATATCAGGGTAGTTTTAGCAATATGTGAATCTATAAAAAGGGATGAAAAACGCAAATTTCACTTTTCATCCCAAGGCTATATTTATCTCTGCTATAACACGTTTGATAAAACCATCAACTTATATTATGTTGCTCAGATCATTAATTTATCTGTTCGGAGGCTACTATCTTCTCCCCGTGATCATAAAGGCAGACTCTGTTTCGTCCTGTCTCTTTCGCTTTATAAAGAGAGCTGTCGGCGGCGGCTATAAAGTCCGCTATCGTACTGTCCGGTTCGGGTATGAATGAAGCAGCTCCGACGCTTATGGTAGCCTTTCTGCCCATTTCCTCCTCGCAGGGGATCTCGGTGTTTTCAATAGATACTCTTATATTCTCGGCGACACTCACCGCGCCTTCCGCTCCGGTGTTTGAAAGCAGGACCACGAATTCCTCGCCTCCCCAGCGCGCCGCGAAATCTATGGTGCGTTTAAGCGAATGGCGTATGGTATCCGCAATAACCTTAAGCGTGACGTCGCCCTGTTGATGACCGAAGGTGTCGTTATACCTTTTAAACCTGTCTATATCTATCATCAGAAGACTGATAGGGGCTCTCTCCCTCTTGGCTCTCTCCCACTCCAAATCCAGCCTGTTATCGAAGCTGCGCCTGTTCGGGATTCCTGTCAGCTGATCCCTCATGCTGAAGGACGCGAGCTCGAGAACACTGTCGGCGAGTCTTTTATAATCCCCGAAAAACTCGTCGGTTCCGAAACTGTAGTCGATGTTTCCCTTCTCATGTTCGGAGATCATGACATTGATATCCTCGAGCAGTTTGTGAAGTATATGCACTACTCTGACAAGGCTTTTTTGCAGATCCCCTATTTCATCATTATGTGTGGATATGGAGAATGACTCGATGTCGGTATCCCCCATCGACAGCTTATGAACCCTGTCGGATATTTTGATTATCGGGTTGACAACGCGATTGAGGTTGACCGAAACAAGAAACAGACCTATGACTACCGTCACAAAACTCGTGACCGACAACGCCAGAAAGTTGGACTTTTTCGCCGCGTCGATCCCGGCAATGACGGCGTCGGTATCTTCATAATAGTTGCCTGTGCTTATATACCATCCGTACGGCTCGAACTTCTGCGTGTATCCTCGCTTTTTATGCGAACCACCCTCGTCCCCGGGTTTTCCGAAATAGAAATCCGAATATCCGCCGCCTTTATCCCCCTGCTCAATAAAACCGCGGATATAGTAGGTTCCTTCCTGATCTACAAAGTCCCACCTCATCACTCCTTCGTTGGCGGGGTTGTAATGTACCGCGCAGCGTCCGTCTTCCATATCCGCCCAGAAATACCCGTCGTCAACATGCCCTTCTCCGCTGCTGTACCTTGTATCTCGGACTATTTTCTCAGCTATCATAAAAGCGGTTTCCCCAGAGATGACGCCGTCCGCGTACAGCTCATAGTTTTGGGACAGCGCGCTTATCACCGTTTCAACTGCGGTCTTTATATTCAGATCAAAGTTGTTCTGAACATGAGCGACTCCGTCATTAAACGCCGAATTTAAAAAGTTGAACGACAGGATAAGCTGAACCACGATTACTGCCAGCATCAGCACCCCTGTCAGCAGCAGCGTTCTACGTTTCAGCCCGGATCTGAAAAATGAAATATTCCGTTTTTCTTTCTCCATATCGGAAGTACCTCGGATGTTATAAATCTGCAAGTCCTATTGCGTTACCGTTATAGTATACAACAAATTCAAATAAAAATTATAGGTTTTCCGAAAAATATATAATTTTTGAAATAAATTTTTCAGACCGGAAAATTTCCGGATAAAAATGATTTGTTATGTCATATACCAATTGTATAATAATATAGATTATAATAATTTGTGTTCCTCAAAAAACACGTATATACTGTTGGTGATCAGCTTTCGGGCGACCATCTCCCTATATCTCACCGTCTTCTCCTTGCCGCTGTTTCTCAATTGAGCAAGTTCCTCCGGTATCCTCGCCATCTCATCCGTCAGTTCCCAGAGCGCATCTTCAAAAGCCCCCAACCTCTCTACAGCTTTTTTGTTATCTCCGCCGGCAACAGTATAACTGCCATCCTCTTTTTTGATAGTCAAACGATTCATAAACTTTCCTCTCAATATTTGATTATTTCATCAAATCTCCGATATCATTGCCTGTGAGTCATAATATACAACACAAAATGTATTATTTAGATTATTTTTAAATAATTATGGTAATATCGCCGTGATTATAGTATAATATACATTACTACTAAAAAGAAAGGAATGTGGATTTTTTACAAAAAGTCCGAAAAAGAAAATGATCAGAAAAATCAGTTTGTTTTTATGCGCCGTTATGATACTGGCTTTGCTCGTGTCGTGCGGTTCCAAAAGTTCATCCATTCAATCAATAGACGACCTTAATGGAAAACGCGTCGGAGTGCAGTTAGGGACGACGGGGGATATTTACGCCGAGGATATAGAGGATGTTCAGCTCGAGCGTTATAACAAAGGCATCGACGCGGTAATGGCGCTGCGGCAGGGAAAGATAGACGCGGTCATTATCGACGACCAGCCTGCGAAAGTTTTCGTCGCGCAAAACAAGGACATAGTTATTCTCGACGAACCTTTTGAGATAGAAAACTACGCCATTTGTGTCTCAAAGAATAACCCGGATCTCACTGCCGCGATGAACGCCGCCATCGCCGAACTCAAGGCGGACGGAACACTTTCAAAGATTCTGGACTACTACATCGGGAATACTGACGGCTCCTCTTCTTATCAGTCACCGGCCGGAGCGGACCATTCCAAGGGTACCCTTGTAATGGGAACCAACGCGGAGTTTCCTCCTTATGAGTATTATGATGGGGATAACATAGTCGGCGCCGACGTCGATTTTGCCCGCGCCATCTGCGACAGGATGGGTTATGCTCTTGAGATCGAGGATATGGCATTTGACGCTATAATCGCCGCGGTGCAGAGCGGCAAGGTCGATTTCGGAGCAGCGGGTATGACAATAACCGAAGACAGGCTCAAGAACATAGATTTCACCGACAGCTATTGCACCGCGACACAGGTCATCATAGTTAAGAAATAGTTTATATAAGTTGAGGATGGCGCAGTGTATGGGCTTTCTTTCGGTCTTATGGGACGATTTCAGCAGCGGGTTTTATCAAAATTTCATTTATAAAGACCGCTGGAAGTATTTGACCGGCGGTCTTAAGAATTCAGTTATAATCACGCTGCTGGCGCTGGTGCTCGGTATGGCGCTCGGTTTTATGATAGCGCTTGTCCGCGTCACCCATGACAATACCGGGAAACTTCGTTTCCCAAACAGGCTGGCAAAGCTGTATCTCTCGGTGATTCGCGGTACCCCCGCGCTCATTCAGCTGATGATAATATATTATGTGGTTTTTGCGACGGTAAATATATCCAAAACCGCCGTCGCGGCTATTTCTTTCGGGATAAACTCCGGCGCTTACGCGGCGGAGATATTCCGCGGCGGTATCATGAGCGTTGACAAAGGGCAGGGAGAGGCGGGGCGCAGCCTCGGGCTCAGTTACAGCCTGACCATGAGAACCATAATAATGCCGCAGGCGATGAAAAACTCATTGCCCGCTCTCGGGAACGAACTCATCACGCTGCTCAAGGAGACTTCCATAGCAGGATATATTGCGATATCCGACCTCACTAAGGGCGCTGATATAATTCGCAGCCAGACATACAGCGCTTTTATGCCGCTGCTAGCCGTCGCGCTCATTTATCTCTGTCTCGTACTGCTGCTCGAGTTCATACTCGGAAAGCTGGAGCAGCGGCTCAGGAGAGGGGACTCCCGCTGATCAAGCGGGCTCAATAAACTCTAATCCGTGCCGGCTCACCATAAGCGTCGGCTATTTGCGAAGCGGGGTTGTTCCGGCGGCAAATCTCTTCACGCTTCGGTTTCTTCGAGGCGGTGATCGGTGTTGACGAAGACTCGCTGATGAGACAAGCGCAAAACGTATATGAACGGTTTTTAAGTAACTACAGCGAATATGACCTGTATAACCGTTCTGTTGAAACCTTTTTTCCTCCAACATATGAGTTCTGTTGATGCCGCTGAGACGGAATCATTCCAATACGGGTTGCGATTGTTAAATAATAGACATATAATAATATTATCGTCGCGTGAAAAGGAGAGAATAGGTGGATAATTTAAGTAAAAGAGGCAATAGCGCGGGGGGAAGCGGAAACAGATCTGTTCAGATAATTTTAGAATCCATCCCGGAAACTTCTGCGGAGTTTACCGCGCTGGATCAAGCGGTCATGCAAACTCCGTTTGACACCGCGGCGCTGACTGTCATCGCGCTGTACACCTATCCGTTTTCTAAAGACGAAGCTGTGTCTATGATAAATTACCTCAGAGGCCCTAATCCGATGACACAGCGGGACCTGCTTTTTTTGCGGGACCGTATGGCTCAAAACGACAAAGCGGGATTTCTCGGCGCTTCATATTTTGACGGCGCTGCTCCTGGAAATGACTATACTCCTGCAATACCGTATGTCGTGACAGTGAGCGAAAACCCGTACAGTTATAGTAGCGACGGATACGCGAAACTGTTCATTAAGTCCGGAGGAGGAGATTCACCGCGTTCGATAACCCTGCGGCTCGCAAAGGACGGGAAATGGTATTTATGGGAGTATTCCTCGCTTCTTCTGGACATCAGAGCTCCGGAGTCGAAGAATCCCTGGGTATAAAAATAAATCAGGAGGAAAATATAATGGCATTGTTTGACAAGAAAACCTGCGACATATGCGGTGGGAAAATAGGTCTTCTGGGTAACCGCAAACTTGATGACGGCAACATGTGCAAGGATTGCGCCGCGCTGCTCTCGCCCTTTATGACCGACAGGCGCAGGACTTCAATTGCGGATATCAAGGAGCATCTCGCCTATCGCGAAGCAAATCTCGAAAAGGTAACGGTATTCAATGTGACGCGTTCTCTGGGTACCGGAACCAAGATACTGCTTGATGAAAACACATCAAAATTCATAATCACCTCCGCTAAAAGGTGGCAGGACGGAAATCCCGATGTTATGGATTTTTCTCAGGTCACCGGCTGTAACGTGAATATAGACGAGGTCAGGTCTGAAATTAAGCAGAAGGATAAAGACGGCAAGGACGTGAGTTATAACCCGCAGCGTTTTGTCCACGAATATAATTTTAATATGGTTATCAACGTCAACAGCCCATGGTTCAGCGAGATCAAGTTTCGCCTGAATAATCCCGCAATAAAGGTGGAACCGCCGGCAGGGGGAAGGGGACTTTCTATGAATCGCGGGGCGGAGGTCGGGCGGACGAGTGTCGCATACCGTCAGTGCGAACAGTTGGCGGAGGAAATCAAAGCGGTCTTCACAGAGGTGCGTCAGACTATGCGCGAGAACATCACCGCGGCAAACGCTCCCCAAATCGCGCGGACCTGTCCGCATTGCGGCGCCACCACCATTCCCGACGCCAGCGGCCGCTGTGAGTTTTGCGGCGGCGCGATGACGGCTATGAATTGAATAGCCTAAAGGAGACCTATATATGATAACCTGCGGTAACTGTAACTCCGAAATAGCTCCCGGAGCTAAATTCTGTGAAAATTGCGGTGCTCCGGCTCCTGTTTCTGCCGGAACATCACCGTCTGTGCCAATACCGGGCGCTCCCGAAGAAAGAGATATCCCTTCCGGCGTGCAGCCTCCTTCCGTATACCAGGCGCAGCCCGGCGCATATCAAATTCATCAACCACCGCAGCTGCAGCCACAACCACCGCAGCCTTTGCCGCAGCAGTATCCGCCCCAACAGGCAGGATATCCGCAGACGCAGCAACCCGGGCAGTTCCCGCAGCAATATCCCGCGCAGCAGGGAACATATCCCGCGCAGCAGGGTTATCCGGCTCCGGCAGCTTACGGCGCGCCCCAAACCATGACCGCGCAGAAGAAGAGCGGGTCAAAAGCGATTATATTTATAATCATAGGCGTTGTCGTCATCGGCGTGATAATAGCGGCGTTTCTCATGTTGCGGAATAACGGAGGGGGCAGCGATAAATCCGACGACCCGAATCTCGGAGTATGGAAGGCGACGACCGGAGAAATGTTCGGGATCTCTGTAGACCTTGACGATGTTTATGAAAATGGATTTACCATTGAACTGAAAGCCAAGGGAAAATGTTCTCTTAACATAGACGGCAAGAAAGCCAACGGCAGCTGGACGCTGGAAGGCAGCGCATTCACGGTAAAAGGCGGCGGACTGGATTGTGAAGGAAAATTGGAAAACGGAAAACTCATCCTCGAAGATGTATTGGGTTCGGGTCTTAACCTCGTGTTTGAGAAGGAGGGGGGATATGCCGGAGCTTCCCAAAACAATTCGGATTCAGGAGCAGATACTTCCGGTACCGAAAAACTCTCCGATGAACTCGCGTGGTGGGACGGCGGGTGGTACGGATATTGGGAAGCCATTTCGGTCAGGGGAGAAGATTATGAAATATATGAGGACGAGTTATGTGATTGTTACGCGATCATAGATATCGCTGCCGATGGTTCTGGGGTTGTATATCTGTGGGATGATGTCGAGGAATTGGGAACCGTTAATATTAGTATTAACAGCTTTTCCGGCAGTTACGGCTCCGCGGTCTCAAACACCGGAGTCATGTTCGGTTTCGATATTGAATACGCGGACTGGAATATCGTCCCTGAATGGTCGGAGTACGAAAATTGTATTGTTATAAACGCGTCTCATGAGAGAGACGCGGATGACTACTGGAAATGGAGCGAAATAGAATACAGGATAGTACTTCGTCCCTGGGGCATGCTGTGGGATGACATCCCGGAGGACGAGATGCCTCCGGATTATGAGTGGTGGTATAAGGGAAAAGAAGCCTATACCATGACAATGTATGACGCGCTTTATGAACCTGACGGCGTCTTTGTGCATCCCAGGCTGACCGGCAGCGGCTCAAGCTCTTCCGGCAGCGGTAATTCAGGCAGCGGCGGTTCCGGCAGTGAGACAGGGAACGGCACCGGTCTTGTCGGACCGACAGCGGATATCATTCTCGGAGAAGACGATGTTTATACAATAAGCTATCCGACCGACAGGTATGAGTATGACAGTTCCTATTTTAAGAGACTTACCGCAAAAGACGGCAGCGTCAAGCTCATGTTTACAATGGAAACCGCTAACAGTACCCTCGAGGGCGTCCATGATTTTATGGACAGTTACGATGCTTTTGATGATTACAGCACCGAGGATCTGACCATCGCCGGGTTCAAAGCAAGACGCATCACCTATAAAGACTGGGGCGGTGAATTTGTCTCCAAGGTATTCATTGACTTTAATTTTACAGGGCCGGGCACCAACGGTTATCGGGGCATATCGATAGACATTATTTCTGAGAAAAGCCTTGCCGATACCTGGACCTCCGAGATAAGAGCTATCCTTGAAACCAGTAAGATCAGTCAATAATATGTTTGTCCCAACGTAAAATACATAGGAACAATAAAAACAACAGTTAACTGTCTATATTATTTTCGGAGAGATTAAAATGAAAAAAATACTCGCGTTTTTTGTAATTGCAACTCTGTGTTTGACCGCGTTTATCGGGTGCGGTAAAAAAACCGAACAGCCGGATAACAATCAGGTTGAAACACAAAAACCTCAAACGACCTCACAGGAGTCCGACGCGAAACAACAACAGTCCATTCCCGATACCACGCCAGAATCCGGATACGACCCGGCGGAGGATGAGGATACCGGAAGATTTTTCGGCGGGTCTTTCAGTGAGACACTTGGCAGCTTAACCATCAAATCCGAATGGATACCGTTTGAGGTTTCGCAGCCAAGAGAAGGAAAGTCGGACGCGCTAATAGCGGTTTACGGCGACGCGTACTTTCTGCTAATGGAAAGCGTCCTGAAACAATACAAATTTGACGGAACCTGTCTCGTTTTTGAAAAGGACATACCGCTCGCAGAAAAAGGAACCTATGACATCCTATCGCAGGGAGACGACGGGACTATATATCTCTCCGGCGCCTCTGCCGATCTGGTATCTTTCAAAGACGGAGAACTCACTGTACTCGCCGAGGGACCCAGAGGTCCGAGAAGGGTCTTTATGCATCCCTCTGGGGAATGGGGAGTAAACCGCAGCGGTAAAAAAGTAGTACGCGGGGACAACGGATTCACCGAAGAAGAGTTTCTGTCCACCGAAGACATCACGGTGACCAACGTGTCAATAAGCAAAAACCACATCTTCATAGAGGCGTGGCTGGAGAAAAGGGAAAACGGCACAAGTCTTTGCGGCGTGCAGGTATACGACCTCGACGGTAATTATATTACACGTCTTTGCGAGGATGAGGACTATGACGGGATAGACCGCGCTCCCGGCGAGGTAGGTCCCCCGTCCGGAGTGGTCGAAACCTCCAACGGCTTTATTGTCTGCGACTATAATTTCAACAGTTATGTATTCTATTCCCCAAACGGAGAACCCTTAGGATCTCTCAGCACCGTTGACCTGTTCGGACTCGACCATCAGTCGTGGCGTTTCAATAATCAGGTACGTTCCCCCTCATTAGCGCCGGACGGAAGCCTGATTTTCGGCGTAATAGCACCGCGCGCGGACGAAGAGGGCGACGAAATCATCGTCTACCGCATTACCGGATTTTAGCTTTTTCGATATAACCTGCTTACTATAAATCCGAATTAATGTATTGTTAGAGCGATATCACAAAACACGGCTCACCCTGACAGTGATCCGTGTTTTATTATAGAGCCTGGCAATGGGAGAATCCCCGCTCAACGGGCAATTATACCGAAAGCGTACTCATCGGCGGCGCGGTAGGTACTTATATGCCTTTCCTTCGCGAGTTCTATTATTTTCA
>Ga0082212_10010909_pt1 | contig 11568 bp, 10 predicted proteins | sample TergutNt197P3_FD_71548 | JGI IMG/M metagenome (GOLD analysis project Ga0082212, IMG submission 71548) | Neocapritermes taracua P3 segment gut microbial communities from Petit-Saut dam, French Guiana - Nt197 P3 | ecosystem: Host-associated > Arthropoda: Insects > Digestive system > Gut ... | reverse complement strand
GTTTTTCTTACAATGGAATTAGCGCCGTCCGCTCCGATAACGATTTTCGATTTTTCCGTCCGCTTTATTCCGTTTGTTTTTAATTCCAGAATGTATGTGTCGTTTTGTTTTTCAATTTTAGTACAAATAGTGTTACTGCATATTTCAACGCCGCCGGGAATTAAAGAGGCGAGAAAATCATCAAACCTGGCTCTGTCCATATTTACATAAAATCTTTGATAAAACCTTTCGATGTTGTTGTCAAAATCCATTGTCTTTACCGAAAATATCTGAGGATCGGATAAAATATTTTTTGGCAGGCAAGTGTCAAACTGGGCGAGTATTTTTTGCGCATCGGGCGATAACAATCCGCCGCAGCATTTTTTTAATTTGGCGTTTTTTTTGTCTATTGCAATTACTTTGTATTTTGAATTGAGCAGCCTTGCCAATGTAGCGCCGGCAGGTCCCAGTCCGATAATTGCAATATCATACATTACATTTCCTCTATTTTGATTTTTCCCTGTCACTGATTGTTTGCCCCAGTTTTACCAAAGTTTCTCTGAACGCTTCGTCTTTGATCGCGTCATAGCCGCGAACTTCCGGTTCGGGATTAGCGGATTCTTCAATATTGATTGTACGATTTTCCGGTGACGCAGGTTCTGCCACAGGTTGAGGGCTTGAAGTTTCAGTTTCTGCCTTTCCGTCCGAATCTGCGATTTGCGGCTCGCTTTTTCCCAGCATTAGGGAAATTCCGGAAATGTCCAGTTCGGGGAAACGGTGGCGGAAATCGTTGAGTATTTCGCTTTGTTTGGTTTGAATAATTTGCTTCCACCCGGGATGATCCATTTCGACTAACAGAATGCCGCGGTCAAGTTCTTTAATTCGGGAATGATCCGCCGCAGAGGCAATTCCGTTTTTCGCGGTTATGTCCGCCCATGAATTGAAAAGTTTTGAATACCCCTGGGCTTTTTTAACGAACCCTTCGTCGAAAAGCGCCGAAAGGATGTCTCCCGCCGTTTTCATTTTGAAATGTTTCCCGAAAAGCCTGTATGCCGGATCATGTTTTCGACATTTTGGCTGCAATTGACAGGCTGCAATTTTACGCCGGAATGCGCGTTGACAAAAACGCGGAAAAGCTCATCGGCAAACCCTTGCCCTATCATGTCAATGCCGGAAAAATCGATGATCACTTCCAGGAAACGATCAAAGCGGTTTATCAGTCTTTTTGCCTGAGAACGGGAGATAAGCGAATAGCCGTCCTGTTCCATTAATTTAAGGGGAATAATGGTTTTGTGAAAACCGGGATTTTTATCGGGATCGGTATATTCATTGAAAACTTCGGCGATTTTCAGGGATAACTCCTTACGGAGCGCCATACGAATAACGGTTCCGGCAGTTTCGCTTTCAGGAGATTCTTCCAAATGCCAATCCCCGCTGCGGCCGCCAAAAAACAAGAGCTTGCCGGATTTGATCGAGAACTGATCGAAAATTCTTGAGGTAAAAAAAATTCCTTCGCCTGAATGATTTTGCGGATCGGAGGTAAATTTTCCTTTTGCCAGTTCCAGGACGGAGTGCCTGGGATCGTCCAGTCCTAATTCATTTTGAATTTTTGCAAATATTCCAATACCGTTGTCGATAATTTCAAAGATAACTTCCCTGTCACTAATCGACAGTTTTATTATAAAATCTTTTGAAGCGGAGTGTGAAAATGCGTTATTCAACATTTCAGTTAAGCCGTAATAACATATATCGCGGACATTAGCGGAATATTTACTCAGATTTGGCAGAATGTCATGCCGCCAGATTTTGTCTTCGTCGGGAGAGGTTTCTGATGTGTACTTCCATTCAAAAAAAGCGGCGGCCATGTTTACTCCGGTTGTGGCGGCACAATGTAACCGCCTGTTACATTATACACCAATGTGTCCGGCTTGCAGTAGCGTTTGTACGGCTCCTCCGGGAGAAAGGTGTAAAAGGCCTGATCGTAGGCGGGCAGGACAGCGAGAAATCTGCGCCGTTTTTCGCCGTCCATTTCAAGGAGGACATCGTCAAGCAGGAGGACGGGCTGTTTTCCGGTCATTTCGGAAAAACGGCGGGACTCGGCGGCGCGCAGTAACAGCGCCAAAAGCCGCCGCTGGCCGGTGGAAGCTTTGCCCGCGAACTCAGTGCCGTTATGTGCAAACACATAGCGGTCGCGGTGCGGCCCGGACAGGGAAATGCCGGAGGATAAGTCCGCCGGCCGCCTTTCGCGCAGGTGGGCGGTTATCTCGCCCTCGCTTTTCCACGATTTGATGTACTGCACGGTAATGCCGGCAATACCGGCGACTTCTTCGTACAACGGGCCGAAAACGCCGGAAAATTGCAGTGCGGCGGTTTCGCGCTTTTCCATCAATTTTAATCCGTACATGGCGAGCTGCGGGTCGAGTGCGTCCAGAACTTCATCCGGACTGCCTGAAAGCTTGCGCTGGGCGAAATCCCGCAACAGCGTGTTCCGCGATTTTAACACATGGCGGTAGCGGCGCAGGTCTTCAAGGTAGACGGGGTCGTAAAGGCTTAAAACCTGATCGAAAAACCAGCGGCGGCGTTCGGGTGCGCCGCTGACGAACTCCATGTCTTCGTGGCAGAAGACGATGCAGGGGGCGATTGAAAGCAGTTCTTTGCGATCTTCGGCGCGCTTGCCGTTGATGGCGACGCTTTTTTTTCCTTTTTCAAATTTGACAAGTACTTCGTCGTTTGCGTTATCTTTAATTTTTACCTGCGCGGAGAATTCTTTTTCGCCGTTACGTGCAATTTCGCCGTCACGCACTGCGCGGAAGGACGAGGCGTAAGCGCAAAAATACAGGGCTTCCAGAAAGTTGGTTTTTCCCTGTCCGTTTTCGCCGACAAGAAAAATATCTTTTGAGCCGGTAAAAACCTCGCTGTCGGCAAGGTTTCTGAATGAAGTTGTCCGCAGAGATGAAAAAATCATTCTTACGATTGCATTGGCATCACAATGTGGAAAAAGTCTTTTTCAGGGACTGGTTCAATCGTTATCGCTTTTATCGCGCTTGAGAACCGGATTCTGATTTCATCATCGGGTATTGATTTGAACGGCTCTTCCATGTAGCGGTAGTTAAGCGCAATTGTGATGTCGTCGCCGTCGTACTGGCAGGGGATTTCGTCTTCCACCGTTCCGATTTCGCTTTCTTCGGAGTAAACCGCCATTCTGCCGGACGAAATACCCAGGTAAATCCTGTGTGACTTTTTTTCTACCATGAGCGAGACACGGCGCAGAGCGTTGAGCATTTCTTCGCGCTTTACCGACAGGGAAAATTCCTGTTTTTCAGGGATTACTTTTTTGTAGTTGGGGAACATTCCTTCGATCAAAACCGAAGAAAACTGATAAGAAGCGAATTCAATAAAAATCATTTTGTCGTTAACTGAAATTTTTATCATTCCCTCATCGCCGGATCGTTTTATCACTGTGCTAAGAATTTTCGGCGGAATAATTATGCCTGCGAAATCTTCAACTTTTTTATCGGCGGATTTTCCTACAAACGCCAAACGCCTTCCGTCTGTAGCGACCATGTTGATCTTGCCTTCGGTTTTTTCCAGAAATACTCCGTTCATGAAATAACGGGTTTCATCATCGGAAACCGCAAAGACGCTTTGCTGTACCATCTCTCTGAAATCTTTTATCGGCATTTCAAAAAATGATGAAGAAGAAACCGGAAATTCGGGAAATTTGTCGGAGGCTATGCTTTTCAGCTTGTATTCAGGTTTTTTTACTGTTGTGGGTTTTACTACGACAGTATTTTCGTTATGTGAAAATTCAATTTCTTCATGAGGAAAGGTACTTATGATGCCGAAAAATTTATCTCCATAAACGGTTGTTGCTCCCGGCTCAAGTACCGTAACAGGAACTACAGTTTGAAAGTTTACCTTCATATCTGTAGCCTTGATTGTTAATTTATCGCCTTTGGCTTCAAGATAGATATTCGATAAGATTGAAATAGCGTTCTTTGAAGCTATAATTTCCTGGGCGATGGCAATTTCCTTTATAAGGACTTCTTTGTTGCAGGTAAACTTCATTTTTTCCACACTCCTATTAAAAAAAATTTATATATATAAATAACAATAGTAATAATAAGCAGGCGGAAATGTGGAAAACCCACTTAATTCCTTATCTGCCATATAATTACAATCCCCAAGGCCTCTGGAAACATTTTCAAACTTATTCACAGTTTCCACAAGCCCCCTGTTTTCCACATAATAATAACATCTTTTTCAGTATTTTGCACTGAATTCTTTGATTGAACGCTTCAAACTTTCGATAGTTGAGTCCAGGGTCGGGTCTGTAAGGAGTTTTCCCTTGATTTTGTCGATAGAATGCATGACGGTAGTGTGATCCCGGCCTCCGAAGTCCTGCCCAAGCTCCGTGGTTGAATAATCGGTCATTTCGCGGCCGATGTACATGGCAAGCTGGCGCGGAAAAACGATATTTTGCGACCTTTTCTTGCCCTTGAGGTCGTTCGGGGTGAGGGCGAAATATTCCGCAACCACCCGGATTATATTGTCCATAGAAAGATTCGCCTGCCTCGGCGCGTTGAAAGTGTCCCTGAGCCGCTGTTGGGCGATTTCCATAGTTATCGGTTTTCCCATCAGCTCGGTGTAGGCGATTAGGGTGTTCAGCGCGGAAATAAGGTCGCGGACATTGGAAGAAATATTTTTGCTTACAAAGTCGATTACTTCATCAGAAATCGAAGCGTTCCTGCTTTCCGCGGTTGATTTCAAAATGGCGCAGCGTTCTTCGTATCGAGGCGGCTGAAGATCGACTTTAAGGCAAAGCTCGAAGCGCGATTTAAGCCGCTCGGAAAGTTTTTTCAGTTCCGTTACGGGACGGTCACAGGTAAAGACAAGCTGCTTTTTTTGATCCATCAGCGCGTTGAAGGTGTGAAAAAGTTCGTCCTGAATTCTTTCTTTTTCCTGAAAAAACTGAATGTCGTCTATCAAGAGAACATCGGTATAACGGAATTTATTTTTAAAAGAATTCATTTTACTGTCCTGAATCGCCTGTACGTACTCATTCAGGAAATTTTCCGATGTTGTATAAATGACTTTGTTATCTGAATTTTCGTAGATGTGATTTCCTATCGCCTGCATTAAGTGGGTTTTTCCCAATCCAACGCCGCCGAAAACCAAAAACGGATTGTAAGCCTTGCCCGGATTTTTGCTGATGGCGATTGCGGCGTTAGCTGCAAACCCGTTGTTTTCCCCGATTACATATCTGTCGAAGGTATAATCGTCCCGCATTTGGGGATGTTTGCCCTTCTCTTTTTTCTGCTTTGGCGTTTCCGCGGCGGCGCTTTCACTTTTATGCGCGGACGAAGCCGCCTCTTTTTTTGCCGAAGATTCTGTTTTGGTTTTACCCGTCACTTCAAATTCAAGGCCGATTTCTTTTCCGGCGAGTTCGTCTAATTTTGATTTTATAGCGTTTAGATAGCGGGATTTTACCTTGTCACGGTGGAAAGCGGAAGGAATTCCTATTATGATGCTGTTGTTTTCGGCGCGGAGAAATTTTAGGTCTGAGAACCAGCCGCTGAACTCCTCCTCCCCCAGGTCAGTTCGCAGTTGGACCAGGGTCTCTTTCCAGAAACCCTCGTAATCCACATTCATTTATGTTCCTCAATTCGTTACTTATCAACAAATTATCCACAAGGATAATATTGTTTGCAATAACTTTCAATACAAATTTTGCTCAAATTTACGATTTTTCTTCTTAATGCTTGAATAGTAGAATTACGCTAATTCTTTACCCCATAAGGAATTAGCTCCATTCAGGCATGAATTTCAGGCTTGCCCGGCCATCCTCCGTTCCCCCGATACGCACGATCGGATTTATCCAGAATTTATCCACAGTTTATGCACCAGATATTAAACCCGCCGCATTTTCCCCTCAAACCGATGTCGATTATACCCCGCTTTTGAATTTTTTTGCAAGAGAAAAAATCCAATTATTTACTTTTTTTCAGATTTTTTATACCATATAAAAATGAGTACAACCAACAATTATTCAGCGCAAAATATAACTGTTTTGAAAGGCCTGGAAGCCGTCCGCAAGCGCCCCGGCATGTATATCGGGACTACGGGCATTGACGGGCTTCATCATCTGGTTTTTGAAGTAGTCGATAACGCCGTTGACGAAGCCATGCAGGGCTTCTGTACCGATATTCTCGTGGTTCTGGAGGGGAACGATGTCGTCCGCGTAGAGGACAACGGCCGCGGTATTCCGGTCGATATTCACCCCACCGAGCATGTCAGCGCCCTGGAGCTGGTCATGACGAGGCTCCACGCCGGCGGAAAGTTCGATAAAAAGTCGTACAAGGTCTCCGGCGGCCTTCACGGTGTCGGCGTTTCCGTCACAAACGCCCTTTCCGAGTGGTGCGAGGCGTTTATTCACATTGGCGGCAAAATCCACACCCAGCGTTACAAAATCGGCATTCCAGAGGGGCCAGCCCACGAAATTGAGGCGAACGGCCTGCCCTACGCCTACACTCCCGACCGCCGAGGCACTGTTGTCCGCTGGAAAGCCGACGGTTCAGTTTTTGAAACCACCACGCACAATTTTGACGCGCTGAGTAACCGCCTGCGAGAGCTCGCCTTCCTCAACAAGGGACTGAAAATTACCATCCGCGACGAGCGGCTTTCAACGCCCAAAATTCACGAATTCAAGTTTGAAGGCGGCGTAAAAAGTTTTGTCGAGTATCTGAACGAAAATAAAACCGTGCTGTACAAGGAGCCGATTTATATTGAAGGTGTGCGCGACGACGGTTCGGACGGCAATATCGAAATTGAATGCGCCGTTCAGTACAACGACGGTTTTAACGAGATAATGTTTTCGTTTGTAAACGATATCAACACTCGCGAAGGCGGCACGCACCTTGTTGGCTTTAAGTCCGCGCTTACCCGCACGCTGAACGAATTTTTGAAGAAGTCGAAACATTCCAAAAAGCTTGATGAAAGTTTGTCAGGTGACGATGTGCGCGAAGGACTGACCGCGGTTCTTTCGGTGAAGGTTCCCAATCCTCAGTTTGAAGGACAGACCAAGGGCAAACTGGGAAATTCCGAAGTGAAGGGAATAGTCGAGTCTTTTGTAAATGAGCAGTTGGAATTGTATTTCGACAAACACCCCGAAGTTATCAATAATATTCTTGAAAAGTCCGTGTTAGCTGCAAAGGCGAGAATCGCCGCCCGTCAGGCGCGTGACGCGACACGCCGCAAGAACGCGATGGATTCCGCCGGCCTGCCCGGCAAACTCGCCGACTGTTCCGAAAAAGACCCTGCCAAGTGCGAACTTTTTATCGTTGAGGGCGATTCTGCCGGCGGCTCTGCCAAGGGCGGACGAGATCGCCGCACTCAGGCGATTCTTCCGCTTTGGGGGAAAATGCTTAATGTTGAAAAACAGCGCATAGAAAAAGTTATCACCAACGAAAAGCTTCAGCCCATCATCGCCAGCATCGGGGCCGGCTGCGGCAACGAGTTTGATGTTTCAAAAATCCGCTATCACAAGATCATCATCATGGCTGATGCCGATGTTGACGGCTCGCATATCCGCACATTGCTTTTAACGTTCTTCTATCGTTACATGACGCCGCTTATTGAGCAGGGGCATGTCTACCTTGCCATGCCGCCGCTGTACAAGGTGAGCTACGACAGAAAATCTTTCTACGCCTACGATGACGCCGAAAAAGACCGCATACTTTCCGAATCCGGCAAGGATGTGGAAAAAGTCGCCGTTCAGCGTTACAAGGGTCTTGGCGAAATGAACCCCGACCAGTTATGCGACACGACGATGGATCCGGGGAAGCGCAACATCATTCAGGTTCACCTTGACGATGTTCCAGAAGCCGAGCGCATTTTCACCACGCTGATGGGCGAAGTTGTCCAACCGCGAAGGGAATTCATTGAGGAGAATGCGCTGCTGGTTAGTAATCTTGACGTTTAAGTTTTTTGCCCCGCCCGACAATTGCGCCGCGTCAAGCGGCGTTTTTGTAAAAAGCGGAATGGCGTAGTGCAATTATAATCCCCAGTGTCAGATTAAAGCGGCGAACCTTTAGGTGAGCCAGCGTGCGCCAAGATGAGCGTACCCTTGTACACGGATGTACAGGGGTGTAGATGATGAGTGCGGCGAAATTGGGGAAATATCTTTCTGTTTCCCCTGCTTTGCATTCCTTAAGATTGCGTCCTATCCATAAATGTTTCGTCTATTACTTTGCGTAACTTGCCTGTGTTATCAGTTTTTTGCAAGTGTAAGGGTAGTGAAAGTCAGGGTCGGCTGACTTGTCGTTCCTGTGCCTGCACCGAATACCAGCCTGTTTGCCAGAGCGGTTGCGTCAGTTGCTGTCCCGGTTGCGGTTAAGGTTACCGAACCGGTATATGTAGTATTTGCTGTAACAGGTTCTTGAACTTTTACATAATCCGAGATTACTTCCCATCTATAGTTGCTGCCGCTTATTAATCCGTTATCAACAAGAAAAACCTGTAAATAGTCCATGGCAACATTTGACGAGAATGAGTATGAGAACGTTAATTGATCCCCTGATGTTATTTTATACCCATTAAGCAGCGAGGCAGGTTCGTATGATTTCTGCCACCCATTTGGAGAAATCGAATCTAGGGTAACAATGACGGACTCACCAGTGTTTCCACCACCGTTATAATCAACAGGTATCGTACCTGCCGGTATATCCCTTTGATTGGTTTCCTGCGATAAGTACAGATAAGTTAGATCAAGATTACCATTTCCTCCAAATGCTTCAACCTTGAATGTTGCTTCATACATACTGCCAAATGCTATATATCTGCTCCATGCCTTAAAATGTTCGGTAACAGAAATTGTCCCATAAGTTCGGCGGCCTTGACGCACGCTGAAGATTTGGGTAAATGTTTTTGTTCCGTCGATAGATGGCTCTTCATTTTGTATGTTTGTGTAGATTTTGTATGTTGCACCGTCTACTTGAAAAGAACCATGTTCTGTTCCAATAGGCCCAAGCTGTGGATCATTAAACCAATCATCAACAATGTAATATTCAATCAGTTTTTCAACATTCTTTGAAGCGGACGGATTTCTGGACCAGCCGTACACCCCTATAAAACCGCCGTTAGTAGAGGCATTATTGGTTCTTTTGTAGTTGTAATCAATATAAATATTTTTATATTGGGTATATTTTCCGCCGTTGCCCCAAAAGAAACCCAGCCGCGCAAGAAAATAATCCGCCCATTCAGCCTTAAATGCTCCACCTCCGCCCTGATTTGCCCCATACCAGGTAAATTTATTAGGGCTTGCGGTTTTGCCTTCACTATAATCCCATGTCGTATAATGATACGGTGAACCAGAAAGCTGTGTAGCGCTGCCAGAATAACTGAGTAATACTGTGCCCCCGGTTAATTGAGTTGTTTGAGTTGCAGGATCAACCCATGTTTTATTGTCGTAGCCCCAGGGATCGCCGTTTTCATTACCATCGCCGCCACAAGCCGTCATTGTAAATCCGATTATTGCGGATAAAGCAATAATATCGAAAAGTTTTAATACCTTTTTCATGTCAACCCTCCTAGTAAAAAATTCACGCCCATATTGAGAAATATACAACGGAAGAATGGAAAAAAATTCAGGGATTTCCCTAATTTAGGGAAATCCCTGAAGTGGAAATTTTTTACGGATACAACCTGATATCCCAAATTTTGAGGTTAAATGGTCCAGGACGGAAAGAATGGAATTGCAAGGCATAAATATTTTCCTGAATAAATTGAACATGATTAAGCGATGGCAATTGATTAAGATCATCTATGTTTATGGTTATGGCAGTTATTTCACCCTTTGCTGCGGAGAATGGTTTAAAGTAATGCGCCGTACTATCCCGGGTTTCCGCTGTTGGCAGCAATGTCCAATAATCATTTCCGTCTCCCAAAGCCTTGAACGAAAATGAAGACATGGATTTCATGGCGGCAAGGGTATCATCATTGGGAATTCCCATAATGCCTGCCCACCGCAAACCTTTATTTATTTGATAAGAAGAGAGGTTACCATATAGATTACAGGTAGCAATGGTTTGTCCTTCCATAACTTCCGAATTTGATACTAAAACAATAGATGATAAATCATCATTATAGGTAATCCAGTTATAATCACCCGGTATAAATTCCATATTTATAGTTTTGGAAAAAAATCTGGTAAATTCTTTTTTATTATTTGCATACATTACCAAAAGTTCCTGCATACTTTGAATGCCAAACTTACGGTATAAATTTCCCATATGGTACTCTATCGACTTATAGCTGATACCAAGATTCATGGCAATTTCTTTCAGTGATACGCCCTCAAACAGTGGTTTGAGAATTTCCTGTTCCCGCGGAGAAAGGGTTGTGAGAGCGGTATTTGCGTCCATAATATGGGTAAATTTACCTGATATGGTGTATTTTTTCAAGGTGATTTGTTGTTGGGGGATTTCTTTCAATTTTATCCGCTGAAATTTCCCATTACCGCTTTGTAGAAATGTATGCCGGCATCTTAATTACACTACAGCGGCAATTTCCTTTTGTACCATTTCGCCGATTATTTCCGCCGGTGTTTTGTGAGAGACTATCGCTTTGTTAAACAGATAATCCGCCGTAAACGAATCAACCGTTATTGAACGAGCGGATTGGGCGGCCAAAGCGGCTTTCCGTTGGGAGAAAAAACCCGTTCCGTTAGGGCCGGGTTTGGGAGGGTTTTTTGTCCATTTTTCGTCTAGTCTGGCATATTCTTCATCTGTTAAATCAGGCATAGTTCTTCACTCCTCATTTTCGAGCAACTTGTTATGAATATTCCGATATTCCATTGCATGAAATACCCGAACCGTATCTTTATCAAGTATATTATAGTATATCTCAATTGGGTTTCCCTTTCGGTCAAAACCAACAAGCAGCCGTTTATTCTCAACGTCTTCATCACCTTCGAGATAACCGTCATATATAGCGTTATCAATAGCTAACCGTATATCTGCCTCGGTATAGCCGTGCCTAAAAGCTGATGTGCAAAACTTGATGTCAACGTCCATAATTATACTATATGCCAATGAGGCCTAAAAAACAAGTCTGGATGTGTAAGTTGAATTCCAGCCAAAAAGGTTGAAACTTATTTCAAATCTGCGCTTGTCAGATGCAGGTCGTCAACTGTTTTATCGTCGTTCCCGTAATACGCGAGCAAGATCTGTCCCCAGTCGGCCAGATTGCTTTTGAACGATGAAAAACCTGAATGTGTTGTAAGGTCAAACACAAGAGGATTTGAAATATCTGTTTTATTTATCCAATCAGTCCATGGGAATTGATCCGTTTTGTGTTCTCCCGTGCCTGCGCTGTTGAGAATAACGAACACATTTCCCAGACCATCGCCAATTTTTGAAAGATCAATGTTTAATTCAAGTTTTGTAAGCGATCCGTTGGAAATTCCTGTTAACTGTTCAGGCGTTAAGTTCCAGCCTTTAATGTTGGCTGTGTTTGTTATGCCGTATTCTGTGTGAAAATTTCCCAGATTTCCGGTGATAGTTGAAGCGCCGCCGCCTGTGGGAAGATCAG
>Ga0082212_10010908_pt1 | contig 11569 bp, 8 predicted proteins | sample TergutNt197P3_FD_71548 | JGI IMG/M metagenome (GOLD analysis project Ga0082212, IMG submission 71548) | Neocapritermes taracua P3 segment gut microbial communities from Petit-Saut dam, French Guiana - Nt197 P3 | ecosystem: Host-associated > Arthropoda: Insects > Digestive system > Gut ... | reverse complement strand
ACAGTACGATACGCAGATTCAAATCGCTGTGAGGCGTCTTCGAGCCGAAGCTGTATTTCTATAAGCTCGCTCTCAATAGCTGTTTCCCTTTGAGATAAAGCGATGATTGTTTTTTCCTGCTGCAGTTGCGCGGCTTTTACGCGGGCCAGGCGTGCTCCCCCTGTCAGGATGGGAATGCTGACGGTAAGACCTAAAGTTGCGGAATTAAAATCATAGTCGCCTGCAAGAGAAGAGCCGTTCCCCATTCCGCCCAGAGCATAATTAAAAGAAGCCGAGACTTCGGGCAGAAAAGCGTTTCTGGCGGCTTTGCGCTCGACATCGGTTAACTCACGGGAAAGCAGAAGGGCGCGGTAATCGGCGCGGTTCGAAAGTATGTTGCCCAGGTTTGGAGTTTCCGTAAGTTCCGGCAGCTCTGTACGCTCATGAATGAGTACGATGGCCTGAGCATGGGGGATTCCCGCAAGGTCGCGGAAAGCAAGCAAGACCAGCTCTGCGTTTCTTTTCGCTTCCATTACGGCGTCGACTTTTGTCCTCCAGTCAACTTCCGCCGAAAGCAGATCCATTTCGGTAGCAGCACCGGCCTGGTATCTCCGTTCTACACGCTGGTACTGTTCAAGGCTAAAGAGCTCGGAGGATTCCCGTATTTCTACAACGAGAAGGGCAAGCTGCGCCCTGACATAGAGTTTTTTTGCCGCGCACAGGACGGCTTGCCGCGTCGCCTCAAAGGACTGCTCACGAATGGCTTGCCCAAGTTTCGCCTTATTGTAATTTGAAATTGCGCCGGCGTTAAATAAAACCTGTGTGATACCGATTCCCACAGTCAATTCGTTGTCATAATTGGTTCGGACATTCTCCATCCAGATTGCCTGGCCGCCGGGGACTGCGCCTACCGCCATCGATTGCGTCCGTTCGGTTAGATTGCGGTTATATCCGCCTTGCACACCCGCGCGGGGCAGAAACGCCGATCTGGCCATTGTTATATCGGTTTTTGCCAATTCAATGTCCTTGAACATCACCAGGAGATCAGGATTGTTCCGTTCTACCATTTCAAGGTACGAATCCAGGCTGTACTCATCGGCTGATACGGCCACTGCGGCAAAACACACAAACAATATGACGCTTAATAAAAGTTTTTTCATTTTTCTTCTCCATTTTTCTTTTTCTTGCTCAGAGCGAACTCAAGGCAGGGAACAAGCCAAAGAGTCATTATCATTGACGAAACAATACCGCCCGCTATGACAATACCCATTGGCTGGCGCATTTCAGCAAGGGATTCGCCTATACCCAGCGCCATGGGGATAGTTCCCAGAATGATAGCGATGTTGCTCATTAAAATAGCTTTCAGCTTTGAGGGGCAGGCGCGGAACATGGCTTCCTGAATGCTTAAACCCTCTTTCCTAAGCTGGTTGTAATAATCCAGGATGAGGATTGCGTTATTCACCACGATACCTACCAGCATAACAATGCCGATCATGGCAATGTTGTTTAACACCGTACCGGTTATGAGACACCCTACTGTAATGCCAATGATGGAAAGGGGAATTGTTGAGAGGATAAACAGCGGCTGTTTCAAGCTTTCGAGGATTGCCGCAAGAAGCATATACGTGAGGAGTATGGCTGTGAGAAACACAATGGCCATCTGCACCATCGATTCAGACATGGAATCCGAAAGCCCGGCCTGAGTGATTGTATAACCGGCAGGGACATTGATTTCGCCTACCATTTGCATTACTTCATTCAGCATTGCGCCTTGCGTATAACCTGGCAGAATGTCGGCGGTAAGCCGAATCGCCCGTTGTTTATTTTCCCGCATAATCTGGTTATAGCTGGCTTCAAAATTGACATCGGCGTACCTGGACAGGGGAAAAATACCTGAAGCGGTAACAACGGGAACGTTCCGTATGTCTTCAATATCACGAAGGCTTTCTTCGCTCATTTTTACCCGTATGTCGTATTCCGCGCCGCCTTCCTTGAAGGTGGTGCTGACAATACCGTCAATAGCGGAGCGAAGGCTCATTGCCACTGTCTGTACGGTGAGTCCGTCTGAAAGAATCTGCTTGCGGTTCGGCTCAAACACCAGTTCGCGTTTTCCTGATTTGGTGTTTATAAACGCATTGGTAATACCCGGTATTGCCGCAACTTTATCACGCAGTTCGTCTGCGATGCCCTGCAAAACCACGCTGTCGTTTCCCCTGATAAAAAGGTCTATTGGCGCGCCTTCGGCCAGGGCAAGTTCTGCCGGGGCGTTTACTTTAATATCCGCGCCGGGTATGTCAGAAAGGGTTCTTGTCATGGCCGCGGCGACTTCATCATTACTTCTCTTTCTGTATTTTTTGGAAACAAGGGATATGTTCATTTGTGCGACGCTTACGTCCATGTTTGCGCCTCCGGCGTTTCCGAGGACCGTCAGCATGTTCCGCACTTCGCTGTAGGATGTAAGGCGGCTTTCAATTTCCGCAAGTACCGCGGCGGTCATTTCAAGGCTGCTTCCTTGGGGCAGTTCAACGCTCACATTTACTTTGCCGCCGTCGCTTTTGGGGACAAGTTCCATTTCTATCCTGGAAAAGCCTATGACGCTCAGGGCAAACACAACCAGAACCGCCGCGATAAATGCCGCCGCCCTCCGCTTCCGCGTCAAAATAAATGAAATTGATTTTCCGTACAGCGTTTCAAGCTTCTTGAAAACGGCATCCAGCTTGCGGCTAATGTTACCCGGCGTTTTTGCCTGTGCCGGAGGGGAACCGCACTTCTCCGAAGTGACGCTCACTAACGTTCGCTCGGCGGAAGATTCAGGTATTAGGCGCGAGGCAAGCAGGGGAGCGACGGTAAAAGCAACGATGAGCGAAAAAACCGTAGCGATAACAACGGCTATGGCAAATGAACCGAGTATCTGCCCCATCGCGCCCGGCATTGTGGAAATAGGCACGAACACCGCCACGTTGGTTGCTGTTGAGGCGACGACCGCCATTATTACTTCCTTGGTTCCGGTAGAAGCTGCCTGGATGCGGCTCAAACCGTTGTCTTTGTGTCGGAAAATATTTTCCAGAACGACAACCGAATTCGCCACCAGGGTTCCAACGGCGCACGAAAGCCCCATGAGCGACAGCACGTTAATGCTCATGTGCAAAAACTGCATCACCAGGAAGGTCGAGATTATCGAGAACGGCATGGAGATGGCGATGATGATGGTTGATCTCCAGTCGTGCAAAAACAGCAGAAGCACAAGCCCGGTAAGGATGATGCCCATGATGAGGTTGCTTAACGTGTCGTTTACCGAGTCGCGGATAAATCCCGCATCGTCCCTTATGACATTGAGGCGTATTCGGTTCCCCGAGTCTGCCTCGATCCTGGGAATGCGCTTGACAATACCGTCTACAACGCTGACTGTGTTGGCGCTGGGGTTTTTCATTACCCGAATCAGCAGGGCGTTTTCGGTGCGGGTTTTTGTTTCGTTATCGTAAAAGATCGTCCGTTCGCGGACAATGGAGTTGGAATCGATGACATCGGCAAGCTGGCGGAGTTTAAAAACCCCGGCGCGGGTGGGAATATCGGTATCTTCGATTTCCTCGACAGAAGTAAATTCTCCCTTAAAGCGCACGGGAATGTCCTGCCCATCGAAAATAAGGTTGCCGCCGGGCAGTTCCAGGTTTGACCGCGCAAGGATGCCGGCAACCTGTTCCACCGGCAGGTAGCGCCCAAAGACCGGCGTGCCGTGCAGCTCTACCCGGATTTCCCGTTCTTCGCCGACCGAAAGATCGATGCTGCCCACTCCCGGCACCTGCGCAAGCTGATCCCTGACAACCGAGGAGGCATACTCGTACAGCTCCATGCTGTTCATGTCGCCCTCGATGATGATATCCATCACCGGAGTTCCGCTGGTCAAGTCCAGCTTCGTGATGGTTGGTTTTCTCGCTCCGCTCGGCATGTCCGCGGCGATAGCGTCTAACGCGTCTTTTACTTCTTGCAGCGCGATATTTTCATCTTTGCCGTCCGTAAAACTGGCGGCGACAATGGAAACGCTGTCCAGGGAGAACGATGTTACGGAACCCAGCTCTCCCAGGGAAAAAATCTGATCCTCAATTGGTTTGGTAACCTGGGTTTCTATTGACAGCGGGCTTGCGCCGGGATACACCGTTACTATCGTAACCACCGGAATCGCCGTTTCGGGAAGCAGCAGCACCGGCAGGGTAAACCAGGCAAGCAATCCGAAAATTATCAGGGCAAGCGAGCCCATGAGGATCGTTACCGGCCTTTTTATGCTCAGGTCAACAATGTGCATAATAACTCCTCTAGTATCCGGCCGGCATAATGCCGGGGACGATGTTCAGCCGGGTTTCCTCGTTTATCCGCTGCACCCCTTCGCTTACAATGTGATCCCCTTCGGAAAGGCCGCCGATTATTTCCAGGCGCAGGCCCTTTTCTTCCCCTGTCTGAACGGCAACACGGTGCGCCCTCGGCATGGCAGCCTCATGATCGTCAACGACAAAAACCGCAGGCCCTGTTTCCGTCTGTATCAGTTCCCGCCGCGCAAGAACGATGGCCTCTTCGTTGCGGTAGGTTTCCACCGCAATATCAACGTTCATGCCGCTGACCAGCCTGCGGTTCCCTCCGTCAAAAACGACCGTTACCGGGAAACTCTGCCGTTGGCTGTCCATGATCAGCGACACCTGCGTTATCCGGCCTTCAATAATTTGTTCTTCCTGTCTGCCGCGGGAAAGATCGATAAAAGCCCTTGCCCCAACCTGTATACGTTCTATCTCATCAGCTCCCACATAGAGCCTCGCCTCGAAAGCGTTACTGTTCGACACGGTAAACAGGGCTGCCCCGGGACGGACGTTTTCCGTTATGCGCACATTGATCTGGGTGAGTGTTCCCGATATGGGCGCTTTGACATACACCATGTCGTTGGCGGCCTTGAGGTTTGTCTGGGCTAATTCATACTGCATTCTTACGTTGTCGAAATCCTGTCGTGAGACATCGTTGCTCCTGAACAGGGAGCTTGTGCGGTTGTAGGCACTCAGGGCGTTTCCGTGGGCTAATGTTGCCTGCTGTAATATCTGATTATCCGCCGAAAATGACACGATAATATCGCCCTGCCTGACCCTTTCCCCCACCCGGGAGGAAATGGTTCTGACTACATCGTTCAGGCCGGCGTAGGCTGTTGATTCCGAACTGGCCTGAATAAGGGCGGGGTACTTGAGGTATACGGAGAAATCTTCGGTTTCGAGCTTTCGCACGCTGACCGGCTGCCCCTGTTCCGCATGAAGCTGTTCCATGCTCGCCGCAGAGTTGTCTTTATTCCCTCCGCAGGAAATGGCCATACATGCCGAAAGAACAAGTACCACAATGAATTTGGTTTTAAAATATGCTTTTTTTCCCACCACAATCAACCTCCTCAAATTTCCTCAAGTTTTATCAAAAATATCATTTTGAACACTTGACATATATGAAACAATTGTAATATCATAAGTTACATATCGGTCAAGTGTTTTTTTTATAAATGAACAGGCCAAAAAATTTGTAATAAAAGTTACAAAGGGGGAAATATGATACAAAAAACAGGCAAACCCAACCGGCAGGTAGAGCGGACCAAATCGTGGATTTTTGAAGCCGTTATGTTTTTAATGGATGAAAAGCCATACGATAAAATTACCGTTTCGGACATTGCCGAAAAGGCAGGGATAGCACGACCCACTTTTTACCGTAATTTTAACGATAAAGATGACGTTATTTTTGAGTATTTGCTGAATACGTTCAGCACGGAATTATTGAACATGGAAAAAGGCAATAAAGACGACAGGCAGGATACCATCGTTCTCGAGTTTAATCGCAAGTATATGACAAAACACCAGAAGATAATCAAGAAAATCCTGTCCACTGCGGATATTGAAAACCGCATCCACCGCGAAGGCCAGAAATGGCCGATGTCCTTTATTGATCAATACAAATCAAAACTCTCGGAACATGAATACCTGGTATGCCGCTATAAAATATGCTACCAGATAACCGGCAGCCTCAGGGTGCTTTTTGACTGGTTTATCAATGATATGCCCATGCCGATTGAGAGCATTATCACCATGCTTAATGCAATGAACATTCCCAAAACCGTGCAATACCGGAATATTCCGGGTGTTGTTGTACGTTTGAAAGATGAATGACAATAAACGATGGTTGAGCCTTACCCCTAAATACGAATAAGGATACCTGCCGAAACTGGAGAAAAGTAAAAAGATACTGTTTCATTATTCTCATCGTTGTTTAATAATCTGGAAAAGTTTTTTCCTGTTACTTTTCCTGCTGCGTAACCCATGAGTGCACCGGCAAGTGTGTCTGATACCCAATGGCCGGTAAGTGTGACACTGACTCCCACAAGAACTGCCCAGGTATATGCGCCATATTTGACTAACGGCTTGTCATAATAAATCTCGCCAAGAACCGCTGCGGCGGAAAACGCGCTGGCTGTATGGCCGCTTGGCCATCCCTCGTGAAAATCAAATGAAAACCATGCGAATTCACCGCTGAAATCCTCCTGACGCTCATCTCTTTTGTGCCTCGGCGCCAAAGGAAGATCAGAAAAAATTCCCGGCATAGATCTTCCGGTAATCATTTTAAGGGAAATCTGTGTAATTTGCGCAAGCATAAGAGCCTGGGCGGTGGCCAGCCCCGCAATTTGCATTTTTCTGTCTGAACGATAATTACCCGCCAGATACAGTGATATGGGAACAATAACCGGAACCGGATATCCGGCATATGACAAGGGTAGTCCCATATTTGCAAGCCATGTATTATTATACACGGTATTTCTCCACTTCCAGTCCAGCCCTGTTTCAATAAGGCCCCATGTCGCAAGACCGGATCCAATAAAATTTAACCCGTAATTATAGCTAACCATGTGCAGCATATTCCATCCGAAATTATGAAATACCAAAAGGGGGGATACTTTTTGGCTTTCCGCTGTTTCGGCGTTAAGATGAAATGAAAACAGACACAGAAAAAATAAGAATAAGACCAATTTTGTAACAATCCTGCTTGTTTGTTTCAAATTTGCAAACGCTTCTTTGTATATATATTTTTTTATATTTACCTGTTTCATATATTTCATATATGAAACAATCGTAATACGGCTAATTACACATAGATCAAGAGTTTTTGATAAAAATAAACAAATTGTTAATATTGTTTTATAAATTACAAAGACGAAAATATGAAACGAAAAACAAGTAAATAATTAAAAACTCATCCCCATGCTGAAAACTCCCTGAAAGTATTGTTCCTTTACGTTATAGGCGACTCCCAGCCCGACTGCCGGAATGGCAAGCTGACTCAGATAAAAGGAGAGATTTGCCGCAACTCCGTGATCCAGAGAATCTTCCAGGAGGGAGCCTTGCGAATAAACCAGCTGGTAGGCTGCCGCAAGAGATAATGTCCCGGCGGAAATCTTAAAAAGATACTTTTCCAATCCTGCCGATACACCGGTGTAGTTCCGGCCGGAAAAAGACCGCGGCAGAATATCCACTTGAGCATCGGAGGGAGACGACTCGAAGAGGACTGGCGCGTTCGGATCAAAGACAAGGCCCGTACGCACGGTAAGCCGAAACCCCGGAATCAGGGATTTCTCCCAAACACCCCGGAAATTGAGGGAATGGAAGGAATAACCGTCCGTGGCTACTTTGAAGGAATACTGCAGTGACGTCCCCTCCTGGGAAAGGAGATACCCGTCCCAACTGCTTCTATTAAGTGAAAGCCTCAGCCCGGCGCCAAACAAGCGATGTCCGGCTTCCGGGCCGTTCAGGGCGTTCTCTGTGTTTCTCAGGTTTTTTTCATTAAAAGAGACATGGGATGAAACAGTAAGAAAACCGGAATTTTGCAGCGGGTTGAAGTTAAGCCCTGCCGTAAGGGAAATTGAATTCTGATCGAAGCGGCGCAGAACCTCATTTCGTTGATTTACGTCCTTCCTTTCTTCCTGAGAAACAACGGCAATGCTGTTCCAGCCGGGGATTCGTCCACCCGGAGAGGCGTGGATATAACCGGCAGCCGCAGTCCAGCCGCCGTGGAGGTAGAGTCCTGCCAGAAATAACTTGTCGTTAATGCCGAAGGCATTGGCATCGAATAATGCCCCTCCGGCGCTTACCCCCTCGGAACCGGCCATAACCACGGGGATCGGAAAAATGGACCACTTTTCCCGAACCGTCACGACCAGAACTTTATCTTCAGTTTCCCCAGTCTGGATTTCCACCGAAAGGGGCTCCAGGATTCCCGTGTTCAATATGGCAGCCCAGACCTCGTTCTGATCCAACTGGTCCGCTTCATAACCGATAAATTTTCGCAAGGATCGCTCAGCCGTGGAAAGCCTGGTCCGTTTGAGGCCGGAGATGGAAAGGCCCGTGATACGGGTATTTTCGGGAATATCGTTGTTTTGCGCCTGCAGGCTGGCCGGAATAAATAAGAGTAACAGACAGACGCAGACGATTTTGCTGAGTTTTGTGTTGTCATCCACGACAAGAATGTTGATCATGTAATATTCCCCCTGTTATTGTTATACCTTACCAGGTAAAATGCTACCCCCTTGCGTTATTTTTGATTATCCCCTATAATTGATATGAATGGAGGTCGACATGAAAAAGCTCATTACCGCCGTTGTTTTTGCGGCTCTGATTGTTGCCGGATCGCCGGTTTTTGCTCAAAGAATACCGCAAGGGAAAGAATCCGAGTTTTATCCGGTGAATGTCAGCCTGGAAAAGATCTGGCCGTACCGGAGAGGCTATATAGTCCAGTATCGAAAAGGTCTGTACCAGTTTGGCAGGGCTTATCTTCCCGCGGAATGGTTTACCAATGCCGCAAGCAAGGGTGAAATTATTACTCTCCCCCCGGGAAACGCCTGGCCGTCCATGACGGTGTACTATAAAAACGGCGAATTCAGCCATGTCCGGCTGTACGTTCACCGCTCCTTTTCCCATCAGACCTGGGGAAGTGTTCCGCAAAGCGTCAATGTTGACAGCAATTTCGACGACATAGAGACAATAAGGCTCGAGTTTCAATAACGAGGGGTACTATTCCCACGTGCCTCTGTGCGAAAATAATACCTTGCAGAAACATACCTCTGTCCCTTTAGGGTGGAGGTGTGTTTATTCGTTAAAAAAAAATTGTTAATAACACTTACAATCAGTAAGTATTAAAATTACACATTACAAATATCATCATCAACATGCAAAAATTATGCATGGTTTCTCCTTGTACTTATATTGAATTACAGGAGAAATTATGCAGAATACCACCTCGCTAAATGATCTTTACGCGGATTTTTCGGCCGGCTTGCTGGAAAAAAGGGAATTTGAAGAGGCGATTTTAAAGGTAATTGAAGAGGATATCCAGCGCCTGTCGGGATTTGACCGGGAAGATCAAGGAGACTATTTTTCATGGCTTTATCCCCGCATCAGCCGGGCTATAAACACCTACCGTGAGACCGGCGCATCTTTTGAAGCCTATATTGGCAGTCTGGTTTATTTGACGGCAAAAGAGTACCGTTTACGTCAGTTGCGCAGCTATATCGCCGAATCAGCCGCATGGATCACGCAGATTCCCGATATGTGCGCCTGCGAGAATGAACCGGAATACGATGAATGTACTGTGCTTGCCCCTGAAAAACCGGCAAAGCTGAAAAATTCACGCCAGCTTTTGATCCTGATCTTAAAATGTTCCAGCTATGTTTCCGCTGATTTTCTGGAAAGGGTTTCGCCCAGGCTGGGAATGGATCCGGAAGTATTAAACGGTATGATCAGCTGCTTGAAGGAACAGAGGGAAAAGCGCGAAAGTGAAATAAATCTGCTGCGCGAGAGCGCCAATTGCCAGTTTTTCCGTTGTGTTTTTTATGAAAGAACCTTGCAGTATTTGCCGCATGACAGCATCGCAGCCAAGCGGCTAAGGGGACAGTATGCAAGGGGGCGAAACAGACTGGTGAAAATGAGAAAACGGATTGAGCAGCAGCGCCCCGATCCTACCAATCAACAGATAGCCGAACTCCTTGGCATTGCCAAGGGTACGGTTGATCATACCCTGTTCGTTCTTAAAACACGGTGGAATAGAAAACACAACGGCAATATACTGAATTGATGCTGAGTTACCGCCACGCCTTTCATGCGGGTAACGCCGCCGATGTAGTTAAACATTCGGTGCTTGTTTACTGCCTCGAATACCTTTTGAAAAAGGAAAAACCCCTGCTCTGCGTTGATACCCACGCGGGTGCAGGACTGTATTCCCTGCATGAGGGATATGCAGCCCAGAACCGCGAATGGGAACGCGGTTTGGGAAAAATAACCGGAAACACGCTGCCGCCAATGCTGGAGCGATACCTCTCCCTCTGTACCGGGGAAGGCGATCCTCAGGCTGTACCATCGGTGTATCCCGGCTCGCCGTTGATCATGGCCAGGCTGCTGCGGCCAGTTGATCGTCTGGTCTGCTGTGAATTGCACCCGGCGGATTATGCCTTTTGTCGAACCGCATTGTCCAGCCACGCCGAACTTCGGCAGGCAGATGGTTTTGCCAGTCTTAAGGGTCTCTTGCCCCCGCCGTCACGCCGGGGCCTTATCCTCATCGATCCATCCTACGAAGTTAAGGATGATTATAAGCGTCTCCTTGAAACCCTGGCACAGGCGCTGAAACATTTTTCTACAGGGACTTATATCGTCTGGTATCCCCTGCTGAGGGAAGCTCCCCCATTAGCCGGTGATTTTCCTGCCAGACTCCTGGACCTGTACCGGGGAAACCGCTGCCATGTAGAGCTTTACAGCGCCGGCAAAGATGCCGTACAAGCCAACTCTCCCCGCGGGATGTACGGCAGCGGTCTGGTCATTTTTAATCCGCCCTGGACGCTTCATGCCGCCCTTACGGAAAGTCTGCCCATCATGGGGAAACTACTGGGTACTGGAGAGAGGGGATGGTCGCTTTCATTCTTCGAAAAACCGCTGAATGGCGGAAGTTGAAAAGCCTTCATTTCTGAGCTGGTATTTGAGCGATCGTTGTGCCTCTGCCGCGCTTTCCTGAGCACCGCTTTTTACCGCTTGCTTGCGTTTTATTTTTTCAACATAACGCTGTAACAGCTGAAATTCGGTATCATCATCCAGCGCCTCTTTTACCGCCGACTCCGCATCGTTGCGGTCAATGCCGCGGGATCGCAGCGCCGCAAGGAGGCGCCAGGGGCTTGAGCTTTGCCGGCTGATCCTTGTTTCCAGCCAGAGGCGGGCATAGCGATGGTCGTCAAGAAGATCCAGTTCGCATAACCGCCCAATTACGGCACGGACACATGCCGGATCGTGGCGGCGCTTTTCCAGTTTGCGGATGAGGCCAAAGACGTTCTGTTCGGCGCGGGCAACCAGCTGCAATGCCGCCTTTTCCGCCTGCAGACAGCCTGCGGCAAAACGAAAGCCTTCTTCTTCCGTGGCGCTTATCTTGCAGCCTTCGGCGGCGCCGGGAGTATAGAGACGTTCATCAATAAAAGCCGGAGACAGATAACAGGTTTTAAATGAAAAAATGGAACCGTCGGAAAGCTCAATCTTCCGCAGTTCATCGCTGG